>ERZ857521.53-NODE-53-length-158009-cov-22.200755_pt1 | contig 158009 bp, 113 predicted proteins | sample MGYA00519701_ERZ857521 | MGnify/ENA primary metagenome ERZ857521 (study PRJEB31778, sample SAMEA3449346) | human gut metagenome | biome: human gut; feature: human-associated habitat; material: faeces | place: United Kingdom | collected 2010/2012 ...
AAAGCCTTTTTTATGCAATAAATTCAACCTCAAAGTCTAAATCCGAAACTTGAGTATATTTATATTCGAGCACGTCCGACGGTTTGACACCGCTTATGGAGTAGTATCCGTCTGCGTCGGTCACATCCTTCTTGCTGCTGCCCACCACAGACACGACCGCTCCCACCACAGGCTCGCCGTTGCTGTCCATCACGCGACCCTTGGCCACGTGCGTATCAGGTCCGTCTTCCTGTGTCTTCTCTATCCGTATGGTCTTTCCATTAACGGTTGATGAATAAGGCAGATTCTTCAACAAAACGTTCACCGCATTGGGAGCGCTGCTGCTTTTAATTTCCGCCGTCATCTTGTACTTGCCAAGTTCGTCGCGATCGAACACAATCTGATAATAACCGCTCTGACGCTCCACATCCCTTAAAGCCACCGGCAACGGTGTTTCATTACACGCAAGAGATACGCTTTGCCCTTGTGCCCTTACTTTTGCCGTACAAATCAAAAATAAGAAAATCAGGCAAAAACAGTTAAAGTTGATTTTCATACTATTCATATTTTTAACCAATTAATAGAAATTATAACAATATGGCCATGAAAATCAAATTTGAGTACCGATTTATTATAATTTTTTCAATAAAAATTTCTAATTATAATAAAACCACATCTATTATAATAGAAAGACTTAATGAAAATATCATTATAAAAAGAAAAACGTCATGACACCGCCACATCCGTACGATGAGAAAAAGACTTGAGGATACAGGATGAAGCTCATGACCATCAACCCAGCGGCAGAAAACGACGGGTTATGACATACGACAGATGTCATGAACGGGAAAAACGGAAAACGTAGGAAAAAACGTGACGGTCGACAAACCGTCACACACGATACGGATGTGACATTAACTGACACTGAACGGAAGCGCGCGACAATCACACCGGCGCACTTCCTTCACCGGCATACCTGCGGTGTCTGCGGCATAGAGATGACTCACTGAGCGGCAAACAGCGACAAGCGGACAGACGTTCTTGCCTCTGATTCAGGCCGAAACAGCCATGTTCACCTTCACACGCAATATGGACATCCCCTTGACAATGTGCTTCTTCACACCGCTGGTGGTTATTCCGAGCATCTACGCGACCTCTTTGTAGGTGAAGTGTTCGACATAGCATTTCTGCAAGACAAACTGTGTGCGCGGCGACAATGTCTTCATTATCTGCTCAACCTGGTTATAACGTCTTTCGCGTTCTTCCCATTTGTTCTCGCCGTCTTCCACAAACAGCCTGTTTACGCATTTCTCTATGTCAGTACAATGCCTTGACTTTGATATGTATTTTATGCTCTTGTTTCTTGCGCAAGCAAACAGATAGGCCGGTATCCTTATCTTTTCCACCTGCTTTCTGTTTCTCCAAACGTCACCGAAACATTCGTTCACTATATCCCGTGACACTTCATTATCTTGAACAAAATGCAACACATAATAGTACAGTCTCTCATGAAATCCTAAAAAGATATTCTCAAACTCCGTTTCTATCTGTTTGTTATCCATATCCCATATTTTGTGCACAAAAGTAAATAAAATTCAAAATATCACAAAATAATTGTCATATTTTTTTGATTAAATGTAACTTACAATCATCCGGCAACACATTAATTAATATGGGTTCAGGACAAAAAATGATATCATTATACTCAAAACCGGATAAAAAGAAATTCATAGGAGATTGGTTTAATCCTTGAAGCACCATAGAATGACGGAAAATTTGCTGACGACAAAGGATGAAATCAAACGCGACAGCGCGTCTGATTGTTTAATGATAAATCCGCGTTGCCGCAAACGATAAATCATTTCTGCAAATGCGGTGCATGATTTCTGCGAGCCGGATAAATATTTTCCATGCCCCTTCTGACGTCATGTATAAATGTTTTCATGGAAAACTCAGACCGTAAACTTACGATTTTTATTGACTCGATTTTGACAAAATATTTTCTCAAAAGAGGTGTAAAGGAATGTTAAATCCAGCATATCAAAGGCCGTTTCTGTGTATATCGGCTCTTCATATACCCTATACCGTAGTCCGAAAATACTGGTTCCGCTTTCCGATATTGCCCATTTCAGCCTGCGATAAAGCCCATATTAGCGTGCGATATGGCCTATTTCGTCCCCTGAAATGGCCCATTTCGCAAGCCGGAATGGTGCTTTTCGCAATGCGAGGAAATGCCCTCTAAATATAAGTTATTGATAATCAACATTATATGATAACCTCTCATAATCCGCGTATTTGCGTCCGAAGACGACTCAGCCCGCAAATACGCGCTTATTTTTCGGGGTATATCAGAAAACTCTGAGGGGAAAAACGAAATCCGGTTACAATCTATAAGTGACCGCATCGGTTTCTTTCCGGCATAAAGAAAAGATACTTCTTCGTGACTGAAGCAGCATCTTCTTATTGAAACCCATACGCAATGGATTCTTATTTTACCTTAAAATCCACGTCAGCGCCATGTTCATACTATTATGTCATTGCCCGCCAGATAACGCTAAACGGCATTACTCCGGACCGGCCGGCATTCTTCACGCTCCCACAAAGCGCGAGGGGAGCAGCGAGAAAAGGAACGACAGCGACATGTGATGCTCCGGAACCATGGTGGCGGCATGCTCTATGTGCGACATCATGCGCACGCTGCAACAGCTCACCCAGTGGCGGAACTCAGGGTCGGGAGCATACTTCGACGAGAAATCGAGCAGACGGCCTAGGTCGAAATCGTGACAAACGATGCCCGCTCCGCAGCGGCTCGCGTCGTAGGCGTTGCAGTCCTGCTCTATGTGTGCCGGCACCATGAGTATCGGCTTGCCCAGATACATGGCCTCGCACACCGACTCGAACCCGGCGGTTGTGGCGTAGGCGCGACATCCGGCGAGCGACTTGAGGAAGGCCTTGTCGTCTATCTGATTGAACGTGAGGTTGCGGTCCACCTTATAAACCTTGCCCACGCCCTTCTTGTCCCAGAAGAAGTTGAGCGGCACGTCGGGGTTGTTGCGGTGCCAGCGGTCTATGCTCTCGCCGAAACCGGCGTTCACCATGTAGCCGTGCAGATAGTCGCCGGCCACCGCCTTGGTGTCGAGCACGTCGCGACGAAGCAGCGGCGGCACCACGCTCACGCCCGATTCACTGTCGTCGGGCATGTTTCTGAACGACAGGGCGAGCTTGTCCTGCGCTCCGATGCAGGTGATGCGTGTGAACATGCGCAGGAAGAACAGACTCACGGGGCTGCCCTTCGGAAACTCGAAACCGTCGTGCAGGAACAGGTATTGGTGGCCTATGCTCACCTGAGGCACCTGCGGACGGAACAGCAGATAGGTCAGTCCGGTGAGCAGTTCATAGAAATTGATTACGAGGTCGGCCTTCGTCTGTTCTATCCTGCGGCGGATGAAAAGAATGCTCTTCAAGTAAGTAGGTATCTTGAAGATGTTATATGCCACGCTGCGCGTGAGGTTGCTGCGCTTGTTTGAGGGTGTCGGGAGGAAATTAGGGCTGTCAAACAGCTTTATCTCCGTGTTCATGCTGCGGCTGAAGAAGTCAGGAAGGCTGCGCGCTCCGCTCTTTCCCACGAGCACCTCCACCACTTCGTGGCCGTTGCGGCGCAACATGGCTTCCATTGTTATGGCCTGCGTGAGATGTCCGCGGCCCTCGCCCTGCACGATAAAGAGAATTCTCATAGATTGTCGTGATATAGTTAATGTTCCATTTTACACAATGTAAAATTATTCCTTGCTTATTACGCCGGCGTTTAATAAGTATTACATTTATATTAAATGTCCTTATGCCGTGCGTGTCCATAGGTTACGATCGTGTTGCCGTCGTAGGTCTTCGAGCCCGTCACCTCGATGTCCTGCGGAAGTTGCGGAGCCTTTGTTCCGCCGCCGACAGCCACGGGAGCTGTCTCCACACGTATCTCGTCCCACATTCCCGACCCGATGAACGTGGCGTGGGTGAACGCTCCGCCCTCCACCAGCAGCGACTGCACGCCGCGACGGTAGAGCTCGTCGAGTATCTGCGGAACGACAGGCCGGTCGAAGTCGAGGCCCGGGAAGAACGGCCGGTTGCGGTCTATCACGATGCGCAGAGGGTCGGGGCCTGACCAGTGGCGCACGTTCAGCTGCGCGTTATCGCGCTCGGCGGTCACACGTCCGATGAGTATGGCGTCGTGCTCGGCACGCAACTTGTGTACAAGCATCCGTGTGAACGGTGTCGAAAGAGCCACAGGACGGCAGTGGTCGTCGATAAATCCGTCGGCCGTCTGCGCCCATTTAAGGGTGACGAAAGGCCGTTTCCGGCTGTTGAAGGTGAAGAACACACGGTTTATCGCGCGGCACTCATGCTCCAACACACCCACCGTGACGTCGATGCCGGCGTCGCGCAGCTTCTGGATTCCACGGCCGCTCACCTTAGAGAAGGTGTCGATGCATCCTGCCACCACGCGCCGCACGCCTTTCCTTACAATGAGGTCGGCACACGGAGGAGTCTTTCCGTAGTGGGCGCACGGTTCCAGACTCACATACATCGTGGCTTCGGGCAGCAGCCGTTCGTCCTCCGGCGCCACCGATGCAAAGGCATTCACCTCTGCATGACCCTCGCCACAGCGCACATGATAGCCCTCGCCTATTATGCGTCCACCGGCAACTATCACCGCCCCCACCATCGGATTGGGACTGGCGTTGCGGCGTCCGCAGGCTGCGAGTTGTAGGCAGCGGCGCATGTACATTTCGTCTGTTGTGCTCTGGTTCATATCAAAATTATTAAGTATCTTTGTGCGGGCAAGTCCTTCCGGAGTGCCCGGCTTTCCGGCATCCGGCCCTAAGCACACGGCCGTACCGGTGAAGAAAAAACAATATCAAGACAAAAAATCACTGATAAAGACATCATGACGTACAGAGAACTTTGGCAGGCTCTCATTCCGGCCTACGACGAACGCGAGGCGAAAAACATCGCACGCATGGTCTTCGAACAGCGTTTCGGTCTGAGTCTGACCGACATTTGTATGGGCAAAGATAAACAATTATCCGAAAAAACGCACAGTGAAACGGAAAAAATTGCGGAGCGCCTGCTGCAAAACGAGCCAGTACAGTATGTTCTGGGATGCGAGACCTTCTGCGGACGCACGTTCAAGGTGCGTCCCGGAGTGCTCATTCCGCGACCGGAGACAGCCGGTCTCATAGAGCTTATGGCAGCGCTGCGCGACCCGAAAAGGCCTTCGGCCAACATTCTCGACATAGGGACGGGCAGCGGATGTATTGCTGTCACGGCGGCGCTCGACATACCGGGGACCGACGTCACGGCGTGGGACATAGCCGACGAAGCACTTGCCACGGCTGCGGAGAACGCCAAGGAGCTCGGTGCGCAAGTGAGAATAGTGCGCCAGGACGCACTCTGTCCACCTGAGGACAACGGACTGTGGGACTTCGTTGTGAGCAATCCGCCATACATCTGCGACAAGGAACGGGCGGAAATGAGCCGCAACGTACTCGACCACGAACCGGCCACAGCTCTGTTCGTACCCGACGACGACCCGCTCAAATTCTATCGTGCCATTGCCCATTACTCGCGTCTGGCGCTGCGGCAGGGAGGATGGCTGCTATTCGAAATAAACCCGCTGTATGCAGACGATATGCTGACGATGCTCACAGATGAGCATTTTGACCGTATAAGCATATCCGACGACATGTTCGGCCGCAAGCGATTCGCCATGGCGCAACGACCCGACCGTCCCACAACTACGGCATGACTGAATAAGAAAAACAACACTGACAATGACAGAACGCAAGACAATAACCGAAGAACAGGCCCTGCGCCGGCTGTCGGCCCTCTGCTCCAAGGCTGAGCACTCCACGGGCGAGATGGCCGCAAAGCTGCGCGCATGGCAAGTGGACGAAGACGCGCAGCAGCGCATAATCGACCGTCTGAAAAGCGCGAGATACGTGGACGATGAACGCTTCTGCCGCTCGTTCGTGCACGACAAGATACAGTTCGATAAATGGGGACGCCGCAAGATTGAGATGGCACTATACAAAAAAGGTGTAGGACGCGATATCTATGCACCCATACTCGACAGCATCGACGACAGTGAATATGCCGAAGCTTTGCGTCCGATGCTCGAAGCCAAGCGCCGGAGCATAAAGGCACGCAACGACTACGAGCTGAACTCGAAACTCATAAAATATGCTCTCTCGCGCGGATTCGGTATGAACATCATACGCATGTGTCTCGATGCGGCCGGCGACTTCGATGTGGACGAAAGCGATGAACCTGATTTTTAAAATAATACGCCACCTCACCGACATCATGGCCCCGCGGTCATGCGCCGTATGCGACCGCCGTATGTCGCCGGACGAAAGCGCCATATGTGCACGCTGCGACATGCGTCTGCCGCGCACCGGCCACGAGACCGACATGACGGGCAACGAGATGGCACGCCTGTTTTGGGCACGCATAGCCGTAGAACGCGCCGCTGCCATGTGGCTATATCAGCCCCATTCGGAGGTGAGCGCCTTGATATACCGGCTGAAATACGGCAACCGTCCGGAGCAGGGACGGCAGATGGGTATCGCTGCGGCACGCGAACTGAAGGCCGCCGGATTCTTCGACGGCATCGACCTTATTATCCCCGTGCCGCTGGCCAGGGAGAAAATGATGCAGCGCGGCTACAACCAGAGCGAGGAAATAGCACGCGGCGTGGCTGCCGTGACGGGACTGCCGGTAGTGACCGGAGCCGTAACACGCATACGCAACACCGAGAGCCAGACAAGCAAGACGGGTGTGCAGCGCGTGGACAACGTGGAAGGAGCCTTCCAACTGATGCGTCCCGACAGGGTGGCAGGCCGTCATGTGCTCATAGTTGACGACGTGGTGACAACCGGTTCCACAGTTTGTGCCTGCGGCAAGGAGCTGATGAAGGCAGGCGGAGTGAGCATCAGCGTGATGTCACTTGGATTCACCCACCAATAGAACCATCTGCAAACATCCTCTCCTCCGAAACTCTCAACCTCCACACGGCCTCATACGCAACCTCCGCACAACACTACAGGACACTCTCCGTAAGGAATAACGAAAAACACAAATTGGCTTTGAAAATGAATATTTATACATTTTTCAAAGTAAAAAATTTTGACAATTATTTTTTGCAAAATAGAAAAGCGACAGCCCTCAAACAGCATGTTTCAAAGTACTGCAACCTTGGCCACAACATCAGAAAAAGTCTTTCTGCCGACCACTGCACTCACATCACTTTACAGAAAAGACCATTCGGCATTACGATATGCACTGTTTCGGAGTGTGATAAATACTATATCAGCACGCGAAAAAGCCTGTTTCGTACCCTAAAAAAGCCCATTTCGCAGCACAGTTTCTTCTTCCCTATAACACAGAAACGCATAAACCGCTGTTACACAACCACTTGCCTTAACCTCTCAAAAATCGCGTATTTGCACCCGAGCGGACTGATGAACGCAACGAGCGCACTCTCGTGAAGTTACCGGTGAATATTTATTCATGTCCGATGACGTGACTGCATAAATATACAAAAAACTCTTCAGCTCCGCTTCCGATGCATTACCGGCATCCGTAAATGCGAAAAACATTATGCGGCAGGCCTTTAGCTGCAGGTTGAATAAATAATTGAAAGCATAACAAGTCGCTTTTTTCAGTTTTTGCAAAAAACGCGCATATATATTCAAAAACTATTATCAAAATAGGCACAAAATGTAAATATCTGTATTATTTATAGCAAAAAATACATTATTTTATTAATTTTGCACAGCTGTTTTCAGAATAACAACATTTCAGGATGCTGTTTTTACACAATTTGAATGGCTTACACATATTTTTCATTACATATTTTAATTTTTTAACCCTTTATTAAAGCATTATGCGGAAAACTTTACTTTATCTCGCACTGCTTCTGTGTGCCGTGGCATACAGTCCGCAGTCGGCTGCTCAGTCGCAGTCGTCGGAGGTATTGCCCGGCGTAGTGCGTGTGAAACTTCAGCGCGAAGTGGCATCACGCATAGCGCAGAGAGCGCTCCCGATGAGCAACGGCGTAGTGGCAACCGGGGTGACACCGCTCGACCGTGTCAACCAGAAAGTGAAAGCTGTCAGCATGAAGCGACTCATACCTTACTCTCCGAAGTTCGAGGAGAGACACAAGGCCGCGGGGCTAGACCTGTGGTATGAGATTCGCTTCGATGACGCAAGTGTCAGTCCTTTGCAGGCCAGCAATCTCTACAAGAGCGTTCCTGGCATACAGATTGCCGAGAACGTGCGCCCAATGAAGATGATTGGCGGCGAGAAGTTCAGGCCTATATCGCCCGACGATATCGCCAAAGCGGCAAAGGCAGCTGCAACTCCTCCATTCAACGACCCGCTGCTATCGCAGCAGTGGCACTACCACAACGACGGATCACTGCCGGGAAGTGTGGCAGGAGCCGACGCCAATGTGTGGGAAGGATGGCAGACTGAGACAGGAAAGAGCGACGTGCTCGTGGCCATCATCGACGGTGGTTTCCAGTATGACCACCCCGACCTCCAGCAGGACGTGATGATAAACGAGGCTGAGCTCAACGGAAAACCGGGCGTTGACGACGACGGCAACGGCTATATAGACGATATCTACGGCTACAACTTCGTGATAAACTCTGCCGACGTAAGTGCCCACAGTCATGGTACACACGTGGCAGGTACAGTGGGCGCCGTGAACAACAACGGTGTCGGAGTGGCCGGTGTGGCCGGAGGTAACGGCAACGGTGGTGTGAAGATGATCTCATGTCAGATATTCGACAACCGTTCCGGAGCAGACGCCAACTACGCAGGAGCGCTGATTTATGCAGCCGATATGGGAGCAAGCATAGCACAGTGTTCGTGGGGATGGGACGCTGACGGATACTACGAGCAGGCTGTGCTCGATGCCATCGACTACTTCACCCAGTTTGGCGGAGGCGAGAAGATGCACGGTGGTCTGTGTATATTCGCCAACGGTAACACAGGCGACGAAGGCGAGTATTACCCGGCTTGCTACGACAAGGTAGTGGCCGTGGGCTCGATGGATCCTATGCTTCACCCGGCAAGCTACTCTTCGTATGGCGACTGGTGCGACATAACCGCGCCCGGAGGAAACGAGGACTACGGCGAGAAGTACGGCGTATTGAGCACTTTGCCCAACAGTACATACGGATATAACGAGGGTACATCAATGGCTACTCCGCACGTATCGGGTATCGCTGCGCTCGTGCTCTCAAAATACGGAAGCCCTGAGTTCACCAACGAAAACCTCAGACAGCAGCTCGTATCGTCTGTAAACGACTTCTATACGGAGAACCCTGAAGTGGCAGGAAAGTTCGGAAGCGGATACATCGACGCCTTCAAGGCTCTGCAGATGGGAAGCGGCGCTGCTCCACAACCTGTTTCCAACTTCGCGCTCACGCCGTCACAGGACAACATTCTCATAGAATGGATTATCCCTGATGCCGAAGAAAAGAGCGTCGACCACCACGTGATATACTACAGCACCGAACCGTTCACACCCGAAAGCGACCTGTCGCAGGCGCAGATAAAGTCGGTAACGGTAGACACTAAATTCCATCTCTCAGGCGACACCATGCAGTATGAGCTCGACGGACTCACTCCGCTGACCACATATTACATAGGTATAAAATCTGTGAACAGATATGGCAACGCGGCCGAAATGACCGAAGTGAAGAGCGCAACAACAAACGCCGGACCTGAAGTCAGCCTCAGCAAGGACAACATATCGCTCGCAGTGAACGCTGCCGAGGGACAGACGGCTTCAGACCATTTCGACATCAACAACATAGGTAAGGGTATCCTTAAATACACTATGTCGGCTGCCACACAGACGGCAACCATATCTGCAAGCTCGGCACACAACGCAGTGCCCGGCAAACTGGTTCCGGCCCGCAACTCGGTAACGGCACTCTCGCTGAGCCCGGCACCCGTAATAAGCGCCGACTATAAGAAGGAGGACTATCCGAAAACACTTACCTACACCGACATGACCGACGTATATATCGGCGACGACGACCTCTCGCTGCCAAATGCCGAGGCACAGTATTTCTATGTTGATCCTAATGTGTATCCGGACGGATTCAATCTTACACACCTCAACATAGGCGGTGTTTACGGAAAAGACCCTGTAATAGAAATATACGACGGCGCTGCGACAATCTCGAAAGCGTCATTACTGCAGAAGGTGAACTACGACTGGTTCATGTACAACTATGACCTGAGCCTCGAGGAGCAGATATATTTCAAGGCCGGAAGCAGCTTCTGGGTAGTTGTAAAGTTCCCTGCCGGACAGGATCAGCCGCTCGGTGCAGGCCACATCACCAACCAGCAGCAGGTTAAGCAATACAGCTTCTACAGCAGCGACAATGGTGAGACATGGACACAACTGAGCGAAGTGCTGCGCGAAGGCAACCTGGCCGACATAGCAGACTCACTCACATGGGGCATCAAGGCCATAAGCAAGAACCCTGACTGGAGCTCAGTGCTCGACCCGCAACCGGCTGAAGGCACGGTAAGACCGGGCGAGAGCCAGACCGTAACGGTGAAGAACGACGGGCAGAAGATGGTGAACGGTACATACAAATACAATCTCTACGTCAATACCAACGAGACGGAGAACCCGAAGAAGAAGGTAACCGTCAACATGACTGTCGAAGGAAACAAGCCTGAACTCACAAGTGCGAAGGTCGTGGATTTCGGCGATCTGCTCGTAGGACAGGAGAAAACGCTGCTCGTACAGATAGTGAACAGCGGCTACGGAGCCTTTACAGGCAGCTACGGACTGCAAAGCAACGACATGAGTTGCTCGTCAGACCAGTTTGAACTGCCGTCATACATAAGCGGAGGATTCCCAGCACGCTCTACGAACAACCTCGAAGTGACATTCAAGCCGACAAAGAGCGGCAGCCAGAGCGGTACGGTGACACTCACCGACAAGAACGGAATAAAATACAGCTTCGTGGTACGCGGCGTGGCATCAATGCCTGCCAAGGTGAGCGTTGACAACAAAGAGCTCAACATGGGCGACCTCACCGTAGGCGGAGAAGCAAAGACCGCCACATTCACAATAAAGAACGAGGGTGAGTATCCGTTGCAGTATGTATTCCCGAAATACAGCGACGAGACGATAGAAAACGCCGGAGCAGTGCATAAGTTCGGCTATTCGTACATCTCAAACCTCAACGGAAGCGACGAGTTCGCATACGACAACAACCCCGAACTGAACAGCGAGACAGACATAACATCGCAGTTCAACAACAACACATGGCAGTCTGAGGCACTCGATCTGGGCTTCCAGTTCCCGTTCTACGGCCAGACATACTCTAAGGCTTACGTCACTTCGCACGGCAGCATAGAGATGCAGACCACCGACGAAAACATACAGTGTCTCGTACCTACGGCCACCTGCGTGCAGGGACTCGGCTATATCTCTGCCTATGCAAACTCAGGCAAGCTGTCACTTGGCGCCAACAGTAAGATAACATACGGCCGCCAGGACGGCAAGTTCACCGTGAAGTTCAAGGATGTACTCACAGGTACAATCAACGGAAACGGCGAATACATGCCTATCAGTTTCCACTTCTCACTCTGCTCGGACGGCAGCATCGAGTTCTTCTATGATGATTATGAGCCCGAGAAAGTGTTCGGTTCAGGTATGAATATGTTTGTAGGTGTGAGCGACATCGAGTGTGCCGATCCGTTCGTTGTGACCGATGCAGACGCCGTTTACGACGATAACTCAACCCTATACAAGAGCATACATACCGGCAGCGCCATCAAGATTGTGGCACCGTCGCAGTCGATCATCAGCAACATTTCGAGCACAAGCGGTGTGATAAACATCGGAGAGAGCAAGCAGATCACCGTGACAGCAGCCGCCACTGAAGGCACTTATGCAGGCGAACTGAAGAACAACCTCATGCTCATGACCAACGATCCACAGCAGCCCGGCACCAACATCACGGTCAAGGCAAACATCGTTGGCGACAACCTCAAGCCGGTTGCAGCGCTCGACTCAACCTCTGTCAACTTCGGAGAAGTGTTCCGTACATCGAAGGCAGTGCGCACAGTGCTGCTCCGCAACAACGGAACAAACGTGCTCACAGTGAACGGAGTGAAGGCCGAGAACGGCAGAATAACCGTGGCTGAGAACGTATCCAAGGAGTTCACCATCGCTCCGGGAAGCGGCAAGGACATAGCTCTGACACTGCCGACTGAAACCGAAGGCGAAGTGACCGACAACATAATCATCAGCTATGGTGACGGAACTACAGCCACACTGCCTGTAAAGGGTAAGGTGATCGGTGTGCCGGAATGGAGTCTCTCGCCCGAAAGCATCGACGAGACAACGCCTTACGGAGTGAACATAACGAAAGACCTGACCATCGCAAACAACGGCAACGAGACGCTGAAGTTCTCGATGGAGCCGTCGCTCTGGGTTGACCTGCTCGACCAGACCACCGACGCCAACTCGTCGATAGACTACATCTGCAAGTCGGCATCCGACTACAGCGACATCAAATACGACTGGATCGACCTGACAACCGACCCTGAGGCCGCTCATCAGGACATGTCCTACTATCTCGACAAGACGGATTACTACAAGGTGGAACTTCCGTTCGAATTCCCGTTCTTCGGAAAGAACTACAAGACGATGTACATCTACAACACCGGATTCGTATCGTTCTCCGAGCACACAGACTACAAGGAGTTCCCGGAACCGCCGTCGCAGATACCTACGACAGATACATTCTACACCAACATCATCGCTCCGTTCTGGGGTAACCACACGATGGGTACGTCGGAAGACGACGGTACTTATTACAAGGAAGAGGGCGACCACGTGGTTGTCTCGTTCGTAAACTACGGCAACTCCGTAATGCTCGGCATGGACTTCCAGCTGCTGCTCTACAAGGACGGACACTATAAGTTCCAGTATCATCTGCAGGACAACGGCATGATGGTGGGTGTATTCGGACTCGCCGGCATGCAGGACGAGACGGGAACACGCGGAATGCAGCTCCCCGAACAGTATATCAACACGGGCAACGCCGTAGAGATATATCCGGTGAAGAGCTTCAGCGTAGCGCCCGAACAGAGCGTAACCATCCCTGTAGAAATAAAGGCCGACAGTCTGGCTAATGTATATGACACAGAACTGACGTTCAACACCAACGTTCCTACACAGCCTGTCGTGAAGCTGCCTATAAAGCTCAACATCACAGGCGAGGCAGAACCGGTGTTCCCGGAGAAGGTTGGAGGCGAGGCAGTAGCCAACAGCTACACCTATCCGGAACTCGTATATGACTTCGAAGTGAAGAACAACGGAACAAAGGCGTTCAAACTTACCAACGCAGACTTCAACTCCGACTACTCGCTCCAGGCAGCCCTCATGGTATATACCACATACACCGACCCGTGGCTGGGCATGACAATGACCGGCTGGATGCAGTGGATGCCGGGCATGGAAATAGAAGTAGGCAAGGAGCCCGTGAAGTTCCAGGTTCACTATTACGACATGGGAGTACCTGTAACGGTGAAAGCTCCTATCACCTTCACCACCGAAGGACTTGACGAGACCACTCATGTGGTGCCGTTCGAACTCACCCTCACCGAGGCACCTGTCATGACATTCGACAAGCCGGCGATCGTTGTCAACAACGTATCTGACAGCTACACCGGACAGGAAACAATGACGATAAAGAACGAAGGCAAGTATAAGCTGACCTACTCGCTGCGCATCGACCCGAACGGCGTGGGCGAGACAGTGACAGACAACGACATGCCCGGAGGCGGCATAATGCCGGGATTCATGAACGTGAAGGCCGACAGCCTCACCGCTGCACAGCGCAACAGATTCGTGGCAGCAAGAGCCGCATCGGTAAAACCGAGCGAACACTTCGAAGGATTCATCTATGATGTGCCCGACGTTGATTGCAGCAACCTGCTCTACTACCCGATAATGAATGTAGAACAGCCGCAGACACTGCTGCTCGGAACAGGTTCAGACAACATCACCGACAACTTCATGGCCGCCACACAATACACGGCTCCGGCAGAAGGATTCAACCTTACTCACCTCTACTTCGTCGGCACCGTGGGCGATCTGGAGAATGTTGACATCGAGGCTTCGGTAATAGGAAGCAGCGACGTGACATCCGACCGCGTCATAGGTCACGGCAAACTGCGCGTGGAGAAGGAAGAGCCTTACAGTGGAACTTACTTCGGCGAGCCGCGTATGCTCGAATTCGACAAACCGGTTTACATCAACCCGAACGACACATTCTATGTCGTGCTGAAATATCCGGCCGGATATCCTCACTCGGCCGTGCTCTCAGCCAAGTCTGAACGCGTGCGCTCAGGACGCTACATGGCATGGTTCAGCAACCTCGGATGGCTTGACGTAGGCGAGGAACTCTACAACTCTTACTCGTCATCGTTCGGCTACTTCATGACTTGTGTCGAGAAAGAACCGGGCAAACCGTGGATAAAACTGCTCAACGACAAGACCGAAGGCGAGATTGCCGTAGGCGAGTCGCTCCCTGTCAACGTCGAGATAAATGCAGCAAGCACCTACTTCGACCGCGACAACAAGGCGGTAATCGTGATAAAGAGCAACGATCCGGCACAGCCCATCGTGAACTATCCTGTAACGCTCAACAAGAACTCGGCTCCTGTGGTTACCGGTCCGGAAGGAACGACAACCGTTCCTGAGGCTTCGACAGCCGACATGAACATCACAGTGGAAGACCTCGACGGCGACGCATTCAGCGTTACTCTGGCCGACGAGAGCGGCATCTCTTCTATTGCCGGATGCACAATAACCGACGGCACCGAGACAACCGACGCCGAGATAACCGACAACAAGGTGAACGTTCCGGCAGGAAAGAAACTCAACATCACAATGAAACTGGCACCTGAGTACGGCACAGCCGGTCTGCACAACGTAACCGTTACTGCAACCGACGAGCCGGGCAACACCTCGACAACCAACGTGCCTTACAATGTTGAGTTCACCAACAGAGCACCGGTATATGAAGGCGCACAGGAACTTGAGGTATATATAGGTCAGAACACGGGCATCATCGCATACGAGACAGTATTCAGCGATCCCGACGGCGACGCCATGACGTTCTCGGCTTCAATGCCTGACAACAAGTTCGCCGAGCTCATGACCAACAACAACGGCTACCTCCTCTCGGGCGTGGCTGCCGGAAACACCGAGCTCACGCTCACTGCTACCGACGCCGCCGGAGCCAAGACTACGGTCAAGCTGCCTGTAAACGTGACCAGCGCTACGGGCATAGGCTCTGTCACAACAGACAAGGAGATAAGCGTTTATCCTAACCCTGTGGTTGACAACGCCAACGTGACTATGGCCGAGAGCGCCGACAACGTGAACTATTATGTTTACGACAACGCAGGACGTCTCGTCACAACGGCTCACGCCGACACCAAGAAGGCAGGCGAGGCACAGGCCATCGACATGAGCGGATGCGCCAAGGGCGTTTACCGCATCAAGGTGGCAACCTCTGACAGAAGCCACGTCGTGACAGTGATAAAGAAATAAACAGTCGTAGGCTGATGCCGCGACATAACGCGCAAAGAGCGCACCGGTAATATTCCGGTGCGCTCTTCTTTTTTCACTCAACACGGAAGCACGGCGCAGACGAACGTTTCTCTCCCGGCATCCAAGCCATCGTCCGGCCCCTCCCCTCACCTTCCTGTTCTCCGAAAAGCAGCCTCAACACCAGCTCTTAAACCCTCTATGCGGCGCATTATGTTTCATTATAAATCGCGCGGAGACCGTTTTCCATAAACAGACGGCTGTATCTCTAACGAATAACCATCGTTTTCTTATGCAGAAAACAAACCTATATAAGATGCTTTCAGATTGTAATCGGATTTCGTTTTTTCCCTCTGAGTTTTCTGATATACCCCGAAAAATAAGCGCGTATTTACGGACTGAGTCGTCTTCGGGCGCAAATACGCGGATTATGAGAGGTTTTCATATCGTATTGATTATCAATGATTTATATTTATGAGGTATTTTATCACTTTGCGAAAAGCACCATTTCGGCTTGCGAAATAGGCCATTTCAGAGGCCGAAATAGGCAATATCGCACGCTGATATAGGCTTTATCGGACTGCGAAATAGGCAATATCGTAACACGGAATCAATATTTTCGGACTATGATATGGGGTATATGAAGAGCCGATATGCCCCGAAACGGCCTCCGACTCCCTTGATTTAACATTCCTTTACATCTCTTTTGCGAAAATATTTTGTCAAAATTCAGTCAAGAAAAATTGTAAGTTCGTCTTTCGGGTTTTCCATAAAGACACCTATATACGGTGCAGGAAAAGGCGGGAAAAACATTCATCCCGAGAGCCGTAAACACCCCGCCGGCAGCACGGAAAACAAAAAAGGCAGTCCGAAGACTGCCTTGAAAAACTATAACGAAATAATTGTTGTCGATTACTTCAGTTTAGCGTAGCCGTATCTTGCAGTAGCGCCGAGCTCTTCCTCGATGCGGATGAGCTGGTTGTACTTAGCCATACGGTCTGTGCGGCTCATAGAACCGGTCTTGATCTGGCCTGAGTTTGTAGCTACAGCGATGTCTGCGATAGTTGTATCCTCAGTCTCGCCAGAACGGTGAGAAGTTACGGTTGTGTAGCCGTGACGGTGAGCCATTTCGATTGCGTCGAGAGTTTCTGTGAGCGAACCGATCTGGTTAACCTTGATAAGGATAGAGTTAGCAGCGCCCATCTTGATTCCCTTCTCCAGGAACTTAACGTTTGTAACGAACAGGTCGTCACCAACGAGCTGGCAACGGTCGCCGATAGCTGCTGTCAGTTTTACCCAGTTGTCCCAGTCGTTCTCGTCGAGACCGTCCTCGATAGAGTCGATAGGATATTTAGAGATGAGTTCCTCAAGATACTTGATCTGCTCGTCTGCTGTCAGCTTCTTGCCGTTAGGATCTTTCTTCTTGCCGTCCTTCAGCTGACGATAGTCGTAGAACCACTCGCCGTTCTCGCATACAGCGAACTCGCTGGCAGCGCAGTCCATAGCGATCTTAACGTCCTTACCCGGCTCGTAGCCAGCGTCCTTGATAGCCTGGCAGATGCTCTCGAGAGCGTCCTCAATGCCGTTCAGTGCCGGTGCGAAACCACCCTCGTCACCTACTGCTGTAGAAAGACCACGTTTCTTGAGCAGTTTAGCCAGTGCGTGGAATACCTCAGCACCCATGCGGATAGCCTCTCTGATTGAAGGAGCGCCAACCGGACGGATCATGAACTCCTGGAATGCGATAGGAGCATCAGAGTGAGCACCACCGTTGATGATGTTCATCATAGGAACAGGCATTGTGTAAGAGTTGCATCCACCGATGTAACGATAGAGCGGCATATTGAGAGCTTTAGCAGCAGCCTGTGCAGTAGCCAGAGATACACCGAGGATAGCGTTTGCACCGAGTTTGCTCTTTGTAGGAGTTCCGTCGAGGGCAAGCATCTTGTAGTCTATGGCACGCTGATCGAAGACATTGTCGCCTTTCAATGCCGGTGCGATGATTGTGTTTACGTTCTCAACAGCTTTCAGAACGCCTTTGCCCAGGTAACGGTTCTTGTCACCGTCGCGAAGCTCGAGGGCTTCGTTCTCACCTGTAGATGCTCCTGACGGAACAGCTGCACGGCCCATTACACCATTGTCGAGTGTTACTTCAACTTCTACTGTCGGATTTCCTCTTGAGTCGAGGATTTCTCTTGCATGAACTTTTTCAATTACCATAATTGTATATTTATATGTGTGAATAATTATTCACATGCAAAGTTAATACCAATTATTAAAATAAAGGCATTATCGGGGGTTATTTTTTTGTTATATGGGGTTAAAAAAGACGAAGTTACACGGCTTGGCACGGGCTTTGCCATGTGGAGTAAACAAAACGCCGTGCCGGAAGGCTCTTTTGTCCTGTTCCGCGGCACGGCGCATACCGGTTTATTTAAGTTTATCGTACTCTTCGTCGGTCACTTCTTCGAGCCATGTGTTCGATGCTCCTTCGGCCGGAACAGAGATGGCTATGTGCTGGAACCATGAGTCGCGTGTGGCTCCGTGCCAGTGTTTCACCTCGGCGGGAATGTCCACCACGTCGCCTGCTTTCAGCTTTCTGGCGGGCTTGCCCCACTCCTGATACCATCCTTCTCCGTCAACACAGATGAGTATCTGTCCACCTTTGTGGTGTATGTGCCAGTTGTTGCGGCACCCGGGTTCGAAGGTTACGTTGCTCACAGGCAGTTTTCCTCCGCCGTCGGCGAGCGGTGCCAGGTAGCTGTTTCCTATGAAGTAGCGGGCGTAAGCGGTGTTGGGCTCGCCCTTGGGGAATGTGAGTTCGGGCTCGTCGGCAGCGTCTCCGGCCGGCTGTCCGAGCGCTGTGCTCACGGCTTTACGGGCACGCGAGGCCTCAGCCTTGCCCACATTGCTCTCCAGACAGGCGGGGACGGCGGCAAGCTCGTCGCGTGTCACACCCATGTTCAGGGCTCCGCGTGCATGCGATAGCAGCTGCGACTCGCATCCGGGAAGTGCGGATATTGCTCCGAGCGTGACCAGTTCGCGCTCGGGGAAGCTCAGAACGTCGCGCGAGAAGATATCGCCGAAGAGGTGAGCTTTGAGATAATAGTCGGTGGCGGGCGCGAACTCGTAGGTGAACGGTGCGCCGCTCAACTGCGTCTGCACCTTTGTGCCCTCGGCAAGGGCGTCATATCCGGCCGGCAGCTCGCTGGCGTCGCGGCCTGTCTCATACGGTCTGTGCTCGGCGTCGCGACGTTTCATCACGGTCTGAAGTGTGGCGAGAGCGTTCAGCGAGCGCGGAAATCCGGCGTAGGCATAAAGCTGAGAGAGCGCCTCTTTTATTTCGTTGGCGGTCAGGATGCCGTCCAGAGCCGCGTCAATGGCACCGTCCAATGCGGCGATGTCGCCTTTTGCGCCTTGTGCTCCTATGGTGACAAGGCACTGTTGTCTGGTTTTCATGTTCATATTTTCTTGTGCTTTAATGTTTCCTGCAATAAACATCATGATTGCGATAATAAGAAGTCGTGTCATAGGCATTTGCTTTTTGTCATGCCGCAAAGTTACTTACAATAAGCCACACACGTCATATCGCCATTACAGATTAATTTACCAGAATTACGGTTTTGCCGCGACCACACCGCGACATCAGTCTGACGGAAACAAAAAAGCACCGCGCGCCAATGACAGGCGCGACGGTGCCGATATAATGAACAATGCATGTGAAAAATCATTTCTTCTCCCAACCGGCGGCTTCGGCTATCTTTCCGGCAATCATGGTGTTGTCTATCTTGCCCGTGAAAGCCTCTGCTCCGGCGCCGATGGCGAACACCGGCACGTAGCCGTTGGAGTGGCCGCCGCTCTGCCAGCCCACCATCGCAGCCTCGGCCATGGTGCGTCGTGCAGCGTCGGATATTCCGTTGAGTGTGGCATAGAGGTTCTTGCTCTCCTCGTCGTGGCCCTCGGTCAGGTCCTTGTATGCTTTCTTGAGTCTGTCGGTCTGATGATCGGTCAGCTTAACCTTGTCCCAGAATCCCCAGTTTGCCTTGAGGTCTTTCTCCACCTGCTCCCAAGTGAGTTTCTTTCCATACTTCTTGTAGAGCTGCTCCAGGTGTTTTGAATATCTCTCCGCACTCATTTTCTGATACTTCAGCAGGTCGGTGTGAAGCTCGTATTTGCCGCGTCCGAGCACTATGCCGCCCGTTTCGTGGTCTGCCGTAACTACGATGAGCGTCTCGTCAGGGTGCTGTTCGTAGAACTCATAGGCAACTCGGATGGCCTGGTCGAAGTCGTATGTCTCCTTGAATGCCGCGGCTGCGTCGTTGGCATGGCACGCATAGTCTATCTTTCCGCCCTCTATCATGAGGAAGAAACCGTCCTTGTTCTGCTTCGTTAGAGCACTGAGTCCGGCTCTGGTTACATCCTGCAAGGTCATGTCAGAGCCCGAACGGTCTATCGCGTAAGACAGACATGAGTGGTCGCCGGCGTTGTCCTTCTCCTGCTGGAAGAGGATAATACGGTCCGATGTCTTCAGTTTCTTCTGGAAATCCTTGTATCCGCGTGCTATGGTATAGCCTGCTGCGGCACACTGATCGTAGAGCGAGCCGGTGGCAGTGGCGTCGTTCTTGTTCTCGGGATTGGCGAAGTCGCTGCCTGCATAGAAGTCGAATCCGGCCTTGATGAGGTCTTTTCCTATCTCATAATACATGTTACGATCGGGCTGATGAGCGTAGAACGATGCCGGAGTGGCATGGTTCACCGTGACACTTGTGCCCACACCTACGGCCGCGCCTGCCTCTTTAGCCCACACAGCCACGCTGTTCACCGGTGTCTGCAGGTCGGTAAGCATACCTATAACGCCGTTCTTCGTCTTGTTGCCTGTGGCAAGTGCCGTGCCGGCAGCGGCCGAATCGGTCACACCGTTTGTGGCAGAATATGTCGTCACAAGGCCTGTATATGGAAATTGTGTGAACTGAAGCGGCTCCACGCCGATGAATCCCTGCACAGCGGCAAGATAGGTTTCGGTGCCGTTCACCTGGTTAACACCCATACCGTCGCCGATGAAATAGAACACATACTTGGCGCGCCCTTCGGCAAACGCCGTCACCGCCATCACGAACAAAGCTACTGCGGTCAAAAAAAACTTCTTCATATTTTTATGATTATATTATTTTATTATTTCAGATAATTATAATAAACTCAATCCGTAAGTCACATATCGCCGATGCATGAACGGCCTCAGGATGTCGCCGTATGCAGCCTGTCTGTCAGGCATCCGCACCTCCAGCTCTGCCGAAAATACGAGCCGCGGATCCTGACGCTCACGCAACGAGCGCGCTATTGTGTCCGCCGAACGCCTCACTCGCTTCTTCAGCAGTCTGCGGCCATTGTACTCCACGATGACAGGTTTGTCCAAATCGGCCACATCATCGTTCAGACACAGCGTGAAAGACGGATAGTCGCAGCGCTCCACAACGATGCGGTTGCCCTTGCGGCTCGCCACAATCTCCATGCCGGGACGTGCCTTCGACGCATCAACCTTCAGCCAGTACATCGACGGCCGCACTGTTTCCTCCTGCCGCCACACCACACGTTCGGGCACGACATTGCGTCTATACTTCGCCATCCATGCTATCGCCAGCGTGTCGGCACGGTCCATCCAATGGCCTTTTCCAGCCACGATGTGAGTCTCGTGCACATATCCCGCCGGGTCGGCAGCATGCAGACTGTCCATCACGGCACCCTTCTCGGCAGCCAGACGGTTGCGGTTGTAGGCGCCATCGTTCTCACCCATCCATATCATGAAGGGCACATTGCGCAGGTTCAGCTGCGAAGCCTCGCCGGGATGTCCTGCCATCATCGACGCCGCAGCCCACCGGTCGGCCATCCGCGGAGCCATGCGCCACACGCCGTCACCGCCTGCCGAATAGCCGAGCAGATACACTTTGTCGGGATTTACGTCCATCTCTACCACCGCAGCTGCTATGAGTTGCTGGAAGAAATCGTCCATCTGAGGCCTGAACCACATGTTCCAGTCGTCGAAAGGAGCGCGCGGAGCCACATACACTCCATCCTTGGGAGCGTACAGAACAATCTGATTGCGCCACTGCTGGTCATTCACCGCCGTCGGCGTACTGCCTCCGCCATGCATCGATATATACAGACTGCGCCCGTCGGCAGGCTTCTCTCCGAACACTTTATACATTATAGGCATGCGCAGCGAGTCGAGCGTGAACACCTTTGAACGCCACATCGCGCCATAGACGCCGCTCACTTCGCCCATCCATTTCTCCACCTGCACACGCTCTTCCTGCCGCGCCTCTTCGGCCGACAGACGTTTCTGAGCCGACACATTAAGCGGCAGCGCGGCCAAGCCACATGCAAGTATGAAAGAGATAAAAACTTCCTTCCGTTTCATTATCACCGTGATACTGTCTTGACAACGCAAATTTAATAATAAAAAGCTTGAAAAGAAACGACTTAACAACTATTTTTCATTTACTTAACTACATTGTAACGATAACATGAAAAACATTTTTAGGAAAAAAGACTTTGCAGGTTTGGTCGTTTCATCAAATTATCGTAACTTTGAGCCAAACGAAACCTACAGCTATGAACGATAAGATTACACCAGATAATTTTGAATCTACATACGTTGATCCGATAGAAGAAGAAAGAATCGACAAGTTTGTATGTGACGAGATGGCACGCCAGATACACCGCTACATCAAGGCAATGTCGGGCACAAAGCACGCAATGCTGATGTTCGAGGAGCGCATATCGAAAATGTCGGTGCCTGAGAAGGAGCAGGCCATAGCACGCTACATCGACCTGAACCGCAAGGTGCTGAGCGGCCTCGACTTCAAACTTGTGCTCGCAAGAGCCATGGCAAACTACTGCGACACGTTCGCCTACCTGATACGGATGGTGAACGACAAGCGCAAGGCTGTGTACTATCTGAACCGCATAAAGTCGAAATACATGCAGTATCACGAGATATTCGAGCAGGACGGCAAGTTCGGAATGAAGGACTATAAGGGCAATGTGCTCATCAGTCCGCAGTACGATTTCCTACGCACTTGCTACGTTTACATGGACGATCTGAGCATCATGCCGGTCATAGCACAGAAGGACGGCAAGATGGGACTCTTGCTTCCGGACGGCAAGGACACCGTGGTGGCCGACTTCGTTTACGACGACATATCGCTGCGCGACGAGCCTCCGTACTTCGAGGTGCGCAAGGGACGCACGAAAGGTTACATAGACAATCAGGGAAATTTCACAAAATAAATAAACGGCGGAGAAGCGATGACTTCTCCGCCGTTTTTCTTTCGCATATCATGTGGCGATTATACGGCTTACGACAGACGCTCTTACGCGCCGCATACACGCCGGACAGGCCGTCCGGCCGCGGCACCATCAATCGTCATCGTTGCCATGTTTATACATCAGTTCGGTCTTGACCACCTCCTGTTTCACCAGCTTCGAGTCGATGAAGGTGAACTCCGTGGTGACAGATACCCACTGATCTCTGAAAACGGCTTCTATATAAAGCAGCTTGTCCACCCTGCGGTTATTCTCTATACTCTGGGCCTCACGGGCGAGAGGCTTGCCATAACGCTTCACGAACTCGTCCTCGCTTATGCCCAACTCCACCTTCTCCGTACTGAAACGGCTGCCGGACTTCAGCGTGCCGCACGCCGTGAACAACACCAATACGGCTGCCATGAGAAACAGTCTTACATTCATATTGTCATAAAACTAAAAACAATTATACATCCGATTCACTCTCACTTAGATTGCAAATCTATATATTTTATGACTTCATCACTCACAGCCGGCAGTTAAAAAAACGTAAACCGCCGCGCCTTACTTCTGTGCCTTTATTCCGTCGGCAATCTTGCGGCACAGCTCTTGGTCGTCGCTCATTCCTTCCTTGGCAAATACCTGCTTCAGTGCCTGGGTGGTGACGTAAGCCTGCACCACGAATGTAGATGCATTGTCGCCCGCCGGACGGATGATGACACTAACCTCGGTGCGCTTGGCAGTGGTCACACTGAGCAGCTTGTCACTATACTCATACTTCTTGGCTTTGACAAATCCAAACGACGAGTCGATGCTCTCCACAAACCAACCGTCGCCCACCAGCCACGTCACTGCCTTCTGCATGAGCGAGTCCTTGCTCATTTCGGCACGGTATTCTTCAGCCGCGCGTGCCGGCACGGCAACCATGGCGGCCACTGCAAAGAGTACCGCCGCGATAAATTTTGTTGCGTTTTTCAGTTTCATATAAGTATTATACTGCGTAAATTTTCATTTCAATATATACCCCTTCAGTGCCTCCACATAGTCGGAGAAGGCCTGCAGACCGCTGTCGGTTATGCGGCATGTGGTGCGCGGACGCTTCCCGTTGAAGCCCTTTTCCACCTCCACGTATCCCGCCGCGGCCAGTTTGTCTATCTGCACGCTCAGGTTTCCTGACGTGGCTCCGGTCTGTTCGCGCAGCCACGTGAAGTCAGCCTCGTCCACACTGACAAGCAACGACATCACGGCGAGCCGCAGTTCGCTGTGGAGCAAGGGGTTGAGCGGTTTGAACCTGCTATCCATACGTCATTCGATTTTACGCTCGCGGTCGATGGAAAGGCCCTCGAGCACACAAAATAAATAGAAAAAATTGTAATAAAGCGAGCTGTTCTGTCCGATTCCGGAGAAGAAAGGCCTGTCGGAGAAAACGGCATTCACAATGATGACGATGCCCCAGCCGCCTATAACGAGCAGACCGGAAGAGCGCAGCAGGCCGCACAGCAACAGCATGGCGCAGGCCGGCGGAGCCACCATCATGACGAGCGTGAGATTCATATTCCCCTTGAGCGAATAATAGGCTGCCACAAGTCCCATGAAGGCGAAGAGCAGAAAGCCGTTGCGAAGTATGCGGCTGAAGAACATGCCGCGCCAGGTCCACATTCTGTAGAGCACGAAAGGCACAGCCAGGCTCACCACCGGCACGGCCATCCATGCCCACATCCACGGACCGGGCTCGACAAACTTGGCCACGAGGCTCAGCACAAAAGCGAGTACGCCATAGACGGTAAGGAAGTTGAACCGGCCGATGTTCTCCCTGCGGGCGCGGTTTATCATATCGGTTATCACACGGAGACTCTCCTGCTCCGTCATATCCTTGTTTAGCATAAACTTTGTTTTTTCGGTTTCATATTATCAATATCAGCCGCCGGCGGCATGTGAGTCTCAGTCCCACAACCGCCGCGACGGCATGTGATTCAGTTCTTGCGGCGATGGCGCATGCAGATGAAGAAGCCGGGAATGACCAGCTCGCACAACACGGCAAGGGCCATGGCCACCATCTCGTAAGGCCCGGCATAGATGAGCGCATAAGACGTGCACACCACAGCGGCGCCCGCCGCGCCACCCTGTATGAGTCGGTTGCCGATGACATAGCCGCTCACCACTCCGGCAAAACCCATGAGCAGGATGATGACGGGAGTGATAGGCAGCGACTCGACTGCAAGATTAGTAGCCACAGCACTCAGTATCCACACCACAAAACATGCACCGCCGAACACGGCCCAGACACAGCCCACCACCTTGCTCACAAACGAGCGGGGCGTCAGACCGTGGGTGCGCGACATGATAGAGGCGGCTGCTATTCCCACAACGGCCATGAATATCCACAAAAGGTTCCACGAGGCGTTGCCCGTGTGCTGCCACAGATGACCCACGACGAGGGCCGTGACAAACACCAGGCCGCCCCAAAGCAGCATCACACGACCGGTGTAGCGCTCCACGTCGCGGCGGCTCTGCTCTATCGACTGCTTTATTATCTCCATACTGCGCCCGACGTCTGCCGCGCCGGAGTTGAGGTCGTGAAGACCGCTACGCGTTTTCTCATTCTCGTTCATAACTTTTTTCAGTTTAAAGGTTGAATAATTTTTATCATCAGCCATGTGCACACTGGCGGATTAAGTCGGCGGACACGCCACAGGCTCTGCAGACGGAAGGGCGTACCGGGACATATCTTATATCTACAATGCAAATATAAATAAGTTTATAATATAAACCAAATTATTTTGTAAACTATTTTGTATCGTCCCGTTAAATTAACTTTCGTTTGCAGTCACGAAGCCCTTTCCGCCGCCACGGAATGTGCCCGCAGCACGGCACTCAAGAGCAAGCCGAAGTGAGAAAAAACTGCATATATGAATAAATATGCAGAATGTGACGGTAAAAAATCTTGACAAAAAAAATTTGCAAAATAGAAAAACGTCACGCGTCAAAAAGGCTTTTTCAGAACCGGGAAAAGCACATCGCAGACCGTCCGCCGACCCGACTTCCGGCGAAAGAGCCCATATCAGACTGCGAAAAGCACCGTTTCACGGGCTGAAAGAAGCCATATCGGCATGCGAAAGAGGCTATATCGGAACCCGATAAAGGCTCTTTCGCAACACGGAAAGAGGTCCGCAAGACCGCAGAAAAGTGCAAACCGCTGACAGACAACCACTTGCGCAAACCTCTCAAAACTCGCGTATTTGCGGCCGGAATGTTTTTTCCAGAAAACAAAGGGACTCTCATGAAGTTGAGAGAGAAACCGGAGCGCGGCATATACGTTTTTTCCGTATAATTATACAGAAACCCCATCGCACAGCCACCCGACACTCCTTCTGACCACAAACGGGACAAGTGGCGGCATGGCATAAAGAATTCTAAAATAATCAAACACATTATTTAATAATAAAATTATTTGGTATTTTTGCGCCGCATAACAAAAATAAAAACAAGAAAATGAAAAAGACAAGACTGATGCTCACAGCAATACTGATGTGCATTTGCTGCATGGGCGCACAGGCTCAGAGCCTCAAGGACATTCTCAACGGCATAAGCGACGTGGCAGGAAAACTTACCGGCAACTCGACAACAGCCGAGACAATAGTCGGAACATGGACATACGACAGTCCACAGATGAAGCTCGAGAGCGACAACCTGCTGGCTAAGCTGGGAAGCTCGGCCGTAAACTCGAAGGTGAACGGCAAACTGAGCGATGTTTACAAGAAGGTGGGACTGGACAAGATAAGCATAACCTTCAACTCGGACAGTACATACACATCGACCATAAACGGCAAGCAGTCGCAGGGAACCTACTCGCTCGACACGACAAACAAGACGCTCACAATGAAGACACGCCTCGGACTGTCGCTCAAATCGAACGTCAGCATAAGCGGTGATACAATGACCCTGCTCTTCGAGTCGGAGAAACTGATGGACGGACTCAAGGCTGTCACCAACCTGGCATCGAAAGTCAACTCTACGGCTTCTGTCGTAAACTCACTCATAAGCAGCTACGACGGCATAAGCCTCGGTTTCAAACTCAAGAAGAGCAAGTGATCGACGCAAGCCTTAACGACGCGGACAACAAGACGGAAACCGCCACTGAAAAGGGCGGAAAGCGCGAAAATGAGACCACAAGGAAGTATCTGCGCTATCTGAAACTGGAGCGCAACTACACCGCGAACACCGTGGAGGCCTACCGCAACGACCTGGCTCACCTCGAACGCTACATGAAGCGCGAAGGGCTGACGCCCGAAACGGTGAGGCGCGAGCATCTGGAACACTTCGCGGCAACGCTCCACGAGCACGGCATAGGGCCGTCGTCGCAGGCAAGGATACTGAGCGGCGTGCGCTCGTTCTTCAAGTATCTGCAGATGGAAGGATACATAAGCGACGACCCTTCCGAACTGCTGGAGTGGCCTCACCTGGGCGAGCATCTGCCCGAAGTGCTCACCACGGAGGAGATTGACCGCATGGAGGCAGCCATAGACCTGTCGAAACCGGAGGGCCAACGCAACAAGGCGATAATAGAAGTGCTCTTCTCGTGCGGGCTGCGGGTGTCGGAACTCACCGCGCTGAAGCTGTCCGACCTTTTCATGAGCGACAATTTCGTACGCATAAAAGGTAAGGGACGCAAGGAGAGACTCGTGCCCATATCGGCCAAGGCGGTGAAGGAACTGAAGCTGTGGTTCATCGACCGCGACCGCATGAACATAAAACCGGGCGAGGAGGACTTCGTCTTTCTGAACCGGCGCGGGGCACATCTCACACGCACTATGATACTCATAATGATTAAACGATGCGCCGAGGCGGCCGGAATAGAGAAAACCGTGTCGCCGCACACGCTGCGCCACTCGTTCGCCACGGCACTGCTGAAGGGCGGAGCCGACCTGAGGGCCATACAGATGATGCTGGGACACGAAAGCATATCGACCACGGAGATATACACCCACGTGGATATGACCACCCTCAGACAGGAGATACTGGAACACCATCCGCGCAACATCATGTATGCCGAAAGGCAGAGAGAAAATGCGGCGGACGGAAAATCATAAGGTAAGACAGAGACGCTTTTAAATGTTTAAACATTCATAAAAAAGCCTCTCTGCCTTTTTTATTGTCATCAAACGGCTTATGTTTAAATAAAAAGAGGTAAATTTGCAACTTGAAAATATAACACGTCAAAATTAAAGTCTATATTTTATGAAACTAAGAAAAATCTTGGTGGCAGTCCTCGTATGTTTCGCAGGACTTGCCCAAGCCCAGATGCAGATGCCCACGATACCGGTAGATCCGGACGTGCGCATAGGTAAGCTGGACAACGGACTGACGTACTACATACGTCACAACAACTGGCCGGAGAACCGCGCCAACTTCTACATCGCCCAGAAAGTGGGTTCGATACAGGAGGAGGAGAGCCAGCGCGGTCTGGCACACTTCCTCGAGCACATGTGCTTCAACGGCACAAAGAACTTCGAGGGCAATGAGGTCATGAGATACTGCGAGAGCATCGGCGTGAAGTTCGGACGCGACCTGAACGCATACACCTCAATAGACCAGACTGTGTACAACATCTCCAACGTACCGACCGACCGTCAGTCGGCTCTCGACTCTTGCCTGCTCATACTGCACGACTGGGCAAGCGAGCTGACACTCGACCCGAAAGAGATAGACAAGGAGCGCGGAGTGATTCACGACGAGTGGCGCATGCGTTCAAGCGCATCGGGCCGTATGTTCGAGCGCAACCTGCCGAATCTCTATCCGGGTTCAAAATACGGTCAGCGCTATCCTATCGGTCTGATGAGCGTAATAGACAACTTCAAGCCGAAGGAACTGATAGACTACTACCACAAATGGTATCATCCGCAGAACCAGGGCATTATCGTTGTCGGCGATGTTGACGTGGACCACGTAGAGGCTGAGATAAAGAAGCTCTTCGGAGACATAAAGAATCCGGAGAACGCAGCGCCTGTAGTTGACGAGCCTGTGCCCGACAACGCCGAGCCTATCGTCATTATCGACAAGGACAAGGAGCAGCGCAACAACATGCTCGAGGTGATGATAAAGCACGATGTGTTCCCTGACTCACTGAAGAACACCATGGCTTATATGGTATATCAGTATATCAAGGACGCTGCCGTGAGCATGCTTAACAACCGATTCACCGAGGCTGCGCTCAATGCCGACTGCCCTTACGTGAACGCTATGACAAGCGACGGCACCTACATCTTCGCAAAGACAAAGGACGCATTCGACTTAGGCATTGCTCCGAAGGACATGAGCAAGACTGCCGACGCGCTGAAGGCTGCATTCGTAGAGGCACGCCGCGCCGCTGAGTTCGGATTCACCGCTACTGAATACGAGCGCTACAGACAAGACTATCTGAGCTCGCTCGACAAGCAGTACAGCAACAAGGACAAGCGCTACAACGAGCAGTTCTACAGCCAGTATCTTGGAAACTTCCTCACAAACGAACCGATTCCGTCTATAGATTTCACCTATCAGACAATGAAGCAGGTTGTGCCGATGATTCCGGTAGATGCTGTCAATCAGGTAATGAAGGAGCTTGTGCCGGCCAACGACAGCAATCTCGTGATACTGAACTTCAACATCGAGAAGGAAGGCAACGTTTATCCTACAAAAGAAGCGCTGCTGGGAGCCCTCAAGGCTGCACGTGCCGAGCAGATAACCGCATACGTGGACAACGTGAAGAACGAACCGCTCATAGCCGAGAAACCGAAAGCCGGAACAATAAAGAGCGAGAAGAAGAACGACAAGTTCGGATATACAGAGCTGAAACTCTCTAACGGTGCCACAGTGGTACTGAAGAAGACAGACCTGAAGAAAGACCAGGTGCTGCTCAAAGGTGAAAGCCTCGGAGGTGAATCGCTCTACGGAGAGAGCGACTACGTGAACCTGAAGGTGTTCGACGACGTAATTGCATCGAGCGGACTCGGAGCGTTCTCAACGACCGAACTGAGCAAGGCGCTCGCCGGAAAGATTGCCAACGTAAATCTGACAAGCGGCGGACACATGCACATAGACGGTTCGTCAACTCCTAAGGACGTTGAGACAATGATGCAGCTGCTCTATCTCTACTTCACAAACATCAACAAAGACCAGAAGTCGTTCGACAACCTCATGAAACAGTATGAGGTAGTTCTGAAGAACCGCTCACTCTCACCGGATGTTGCACTGAGCGACTCGCTCACAGCAACAATGTACGGCCACAACCCACGTCTCAAACCGCTGGTTGTTGAAGACCTGCCGAAGGTAAGCTACGACCGCATCCTTCAGATTGCAAAGGAGCGCACATCAAACGCTTCTGAATGGACATTCACATTCATAGGCAACTTCGACGAGGATTCCATCCGCCCGCTCATCTGCCAGTACATCGCATCTCTGCCGGTTAAAGGCAAGATAGAGAAAGGCAAGGTAACATCAATCATACAGAAGGGTGAGATCGTAAACGAGTTCAAACGCAAGCAGGAGACTCCGCAGGCTACAGCCTACATGATATGGCACAACTACAAGATGCCGTACACTCTCGAGAATTCCGTACGCGCAGACATCGCCGGACAGGTGCTGTCGATGATCTATCTGAAGAAAATACGTGAGGAAGAGAGCGCTGCTTACTCAGTAGGCGCACAGGGCATTGCCTCAATATTTATCGACAAGTCACACCGCATCACACTCTTCGCTTACTGCCCGATGAACCCTGACAAGAAGGAACTGGCCGTGAAGATAATGAACGAGGAGGTGAAGAACCTCACAAAGACATGCGACGAAAGCATGCTCAAGAAGGTTAAGGACGTGATGTTGAAGGATATCGACGACAAGAGCAAGACAAACAACTACTGGCTCAGCGTGATAGACACTTACCGTAATAACGGCATTGATATGTACACCGACGCCAAGAAGACCATCGAAGCTCAGACCACTCAGAGCATCTGCGACTTCATGAAGGAATTTCTTAAGCCGGGCAACCACATCTCTGTTATAATGATGCCGGAATAAGAACACTTTCATGTGCCGTGTTTCTCCGGCACATGAAAGTACCGCAGACACGACGTCAGAACGTTCTGCGAAACAAGCAAAATAAATCCCGTGAGACGAGACATGTCTCCCGGGATTTATTTTTTACGTTACATTCACCGCGACACTCACAATCGGTATATTTCAGAAACATAAACCACAATCGGACATTAGAACACTCAAAGGTTCTTCTTATTTCTGAAAGGAAACTCTTTGGAATAAAACGACAGATGCATACATCTGTTCTTATGGGCTGGAAAAGGCTTCCGCATATGGAAAGACTCTTATATCTGCATTGCGGAAACAGTAAATCCGACAACGGACAAGAGGGAACGGCTATTACGGTTTTTCACAAGGCGGATTTAATCCAAACAGATAATCAGACGTCATCTGTGTTTCGCACTACTGTCAGGCAGATTGTTTTCCGCTTTTGTAAAAACTGTAGCAGAGTGCATCAGGAAAAATCGGGCAACAAGATGACACCTGCTGTGCGGAAAAGGAATGAAGGACTGACAGGAGAATATAAATGTATGACCGGCGTTTTAATGGATGATTCGGGTTGAATGTAGCCGGAGACATGGCTGCAAGACAAAAGAACATATGTCTCCGGCGGACTGACGCCACGACTGTGATATGTAGACAGCTCAGAAAGACATCGCTGCCGGCAGAAAGTGGAGATGATAATAAAGACGTCTGACTATAAGGAATTGCAACCATATCTTTAGAAAAGCGACAATTTCCTTAGAGTAGAACATGCCCACCCGACACTTGATTTTACATCTCCACAAGGCTGACGCAGACATACCGTAAGACGGTAAATCCGTCCTGTTTTCACGACAACAAAGTGTATGAATATATCAAATAGACGTGTAATATATTCATCGCAATACATATTTTATATAATGTGGCAAAAACAGGTGCGACAATACAAACATGAAAAAAGGTTGCACCCCAGAAACGGGGTGCAACCTTTACTAATAAAACTATGAAAGAATTATCTTATTTTGTCTTTACTGCTGTATCCTTACCGCGCATCTTACGGCCAAGCGTAAAGTAAGCGATAGGAGCCGCAACGAATATTGAGGAGAATGTACCGAACACAATACCCAATATCATGGCAAGCGAGAAGCTGCGTATACTCTCACCTCCGTAGAAGAAAGTGACAAGAAGTACGAGCAGCGTAGCGGAACCGGTGTTGATCGTACGCGCAAGTGTCTGGTTCAAAGAATCGTTGAACAGCGTCCATCTGTCACGGTTGATGTACAGATGCATGTTCTCACGTATACGGTCGAACACCACCACCTTGTCATTGATAGAATAACCGATTACAGTAAGAATGGCTCCGATAAACGTCTGGTCGATCTCAAGCGACATTGGTACAAGACCCCACAGCAACGAGTAGACGCCGAGTACGAATACCGTATCGAATGCGAGTGCTGCAGTGGAACCGATTGAGAAAGCCATATTGCGGAAGCGCAACAGAATATAAAGGAATATTGCTGCTATAGCCACCAGCACACTGATAATGGCACCATATGTGATGTCCTCGGCTACAGACGGACCTACCTTGGCACTGCTTATGATGGAACCGCCCTCACGTATGTCCGGATTTCTGAACTTGGAGATGTCCTTCTGCGTGATGAGACCGGCTGACGAAAGCGACTTGAAGAGTATGCTCTCCACCTCGGCATCCACATTCTGGTCGTTGGACTCTATCTTATAGTTGGTGTTCACACGGATGGTCTTGCCGTCAACACCGATGGCTATGGCACTGAAAGTGGATTCGCCGAAAGCTCCGTCGAGTGCTTCACGAACCTGTTCGGGCTCTACCTTCTGCTCAAAACGCAGCACGAAGTTGCGTCCTCCAGTGAAATCGATGCTCTTGCTGAAGCCGCGCCAGAAGAAACTGATGAAGAAAACAACCGTAAGTACGCCCCATATTACGAACGAACGTTTGTAATTTCCCATAAAATTGAAGTTTGTATTCTGAGGCATCTTGCGCGAAATAGCGGTAGAGAATGTGAGGTTCTGCCACTTGTCACGCTTCATCTGACGGTCGTAAACAAGGCGTGTCATGTATACTGCGGTGAAGAAAGAACAGCAGATACCGATGATGAGGGTTATGGCGAAGCCTCTGATAGGACCTGTTCCGAATACCGCGAGAATCACACCGGTAATGATTGATGTCAGGTTGGAGTCGAAAATGGCAGAGAAAGCGTTCTTGTAACCGGCCTGTACTGCCGACTTCACACTGAGACCTCTCTCAAGTTCTTCCTTTGCACGTTCATAAATGAGCACGTTGGCATCGACCGCCATACCAAGAGAAAGGAGCAGACCGGCGATACCCGGCATGGTAAGAGCCGTCTGGAACGAACTCATGACACCCAACGTGAAGAACAGGTTGAACAGCAGAGCCATATTGGCGAGCATTCCGGGAATAAAGTTGTAGAGCACAACCATATAAGCCATGAGGATGATGAACGCTATAACGAACGATATCAGACCCTGTTGTATGGACTGAGCTCCAAGCGACGGACCTACTATATCTTCCTGTACGATACGCGCAGGAGCAGGCATACGTCCTGACTTAAGTGTGTTGGCGAGGTCTTTTGTATCTTCGATTGTGAAGTTACCTGTGATTGATGAGCTACCGCCGGTGATTTCGTTAAGAACGCGCGGTGCTGAATATACGCTACCGTCAAGTACGATTGCGATAGCCTTACCGATGTTGGCCTTTGTCAGTGCAGCCCAGCGGCGTGCACCGTCAGAGTTCATTTCCATGCTCACCTCAGGAGCACCTGTTACGTGGTTGAACTGATCCGTAGCGGTTGTAACCACATCTCCCTCAAGCGGAGCGCGTCCGTTGGTTGATGTAACCTTTATGGCGTGCAGCTCGAACATGTTCTTTACAGAGAGAGCGTCTGTAGGTTTGGCACTCCAAAGCAGCTTGCAGTCTGAAGGAAGAATCTTCTTTGCCATTGCCGAATAGATGATTTTGTTCACTTCGGCAGTATCGAGTACGTTGGCATAACCTACAACACTGAGTGAGCCGGCACCTGTTGTGGTGAGCATTGAGAGCAGCGGATTGGCCTTCTTTGCCTCTGCCGACACTTTAGTGGCAGATGCCTGAGTTGTCTCACCTTCCTTGTTGGCAAGTTTGAACTTAGATTCCTGTGCCTTTGCCGGAGCCTTTTTCTTGGCAGCGGTTGTGTCAACGGCAGTGGTGTCTGAAGTGTTGGAATTGTTGTTTGCCAGGTTCTGGTTGATCTGTACGAGATAAGGAATTATCTCCTCTGCATTGTATGTCTCCCAGAATTCGAGGTTTGCGCTACCCTGAAGGAGGCGGCGTATACGCTCAGGCTCGCGGATACCAGGCATTTCAACCATGATACGGCCTTCCTGTCCTTCGAGTTTCTGGATGTTAGGCTGTACGACACCGAACTTGTCTATACGTGTGCGGACAACCGTGAAAGAGTTGTCGATGGCTGACTGGATTTCCTCACGCAGCACCTTTTCCACCTCGCTGTCAGAGCTCTGAGGCGAAACCTTGCCCTGAAGTCTCTGTGTTGCGAAGATCTCAGAGAGGTGATGTCCGGGAGCATTTCTCTTGTAAGCCTCGATGAACAGGCTCAGAAAATCCTTCTGGCTTGTCTCTTCCTCAGCCTTGGCCTCGTTGATTGACTTTACGAAAGCGGCGTCGGTCTTATACTCAGCAAGTGCTGTCACTACATCCGGAACACTTACTTCAAGGATAACATTCATTCCGCCCTTAAGGTCAAGGCCGAGTCCGATCTGTGTCTCAAGACAATCCTGATAAGAATAAATTCCGAGATACTTAACAGAGTCTTTGTAGTCCTGCTGTGCAATCGGGTCTTTTATCTTTGCCATCTGGCTGTCATAATAGCTTGTGGCAACCGAGAATGACAAATAGAAGATGCTTGCAAGCGTCAACAAGACAGCTGTTACAATTACAATTCCTTTGTTTTGCATTTTGATTGATTATTATTAATTATTTTATTTTTCTGTGTATAGACGTGCAAAGATAATATTTTTTTCACATTAAGAAAAATTTATACACTTAATTATGTATATTTTAAGGCATTACGAAGCTTATTTCTCCATATCGCTGCGTTTTTTCAACCAGCAGATTATAGGATAGTGATCGGAGGCCTTTATCTTGCTATCAACAACGCAGCGGCAGGGCACCCAATCGTCCGAACACATGATGTTGTCTATGCGTACATAAAATCCGCTGATATGATAGGATATTCCCGGTCCGTTGCCGCTGGCTACATAGCAGTCTGTAAGCTCGTCGGCGATGACACGGCGGGTGTAGGATATAGGGCTGTCGTTGAAGTCGCCGCACAAGATTATGCTCTCTCCCTTATGGTCGCGGATATATCGTGCCACGGCGTCGGCCTGCGGAGCACGGACAGCCGAGGCCATTCCGAGCTTGTGCACGAGTTTCTGCGACTCGCTTCTGACCGAATCCTTCTCCATCTTTCCTTTCATCATCGACTTGAAACTCTTTTTCTCATCAGACGAAAGTCCTATCGATTCGAGGTGGTTGGCTATGAAGATGACGGTGTCACCATGCACGTCCAGACGGAACGCGGCGGAATGATTGTTTTTCGATTCGTAGTTTATGTTCTCCTTGCCCACAATAGGGAACTTGCTGAAAACGGTTATCTCGTCGGTGCTTCCCGATGGTTTCACGGTGTCAGTGTAAGCATACAGCGTGGCCATCCGCTTGTTTATTATGTCGCGCTTCACCTTTATCGTTCCGCTTTCCTGCAGACACACTATGTCGGCATTCTGCTCAATGAGGTAGTCCAGAATACGACACGGCTCGCTGACGTCGGTCCAGTCCTTGAAGGTCCAGACGTTGTATGACAGCACTTTTATGGTGCTGTCGGGCAGAGCCTTATTGATGTTCAGCGGCGCATAGACTCTTACGGGAGCATAACACACGATGAATCCGACGAGAGGAATGATCACCCGCCGGACACTGAATATTATCCAAAAAGCCGTGAAAGCTATGTTTATGCACAAGAAGACCGGGAACGTCAGTCCGATGGTGGACAACAGAGTGTGATCCACCGGATTGAACCTGTCGCTGTAGCCCACGAACAACATGACGAGGATGGTCGCGATGTTTGCTCCGGCAACGACCTGCAAGGTTATTTTTCCAAGACTCTTCATCTCAGGACAATATCTAACTCCTGTTGCTGCTGTCGAAGAGTTTCTGCTTTTCTTCCTTTGTCAGGCTGTCGTATCCGTTGCGCCTTATCTTGTCGAGTATTCTGTCTATCTCTTCCTGGTCGGCTTTCTTGCGCGCGTTGTAGTCCCAGTCGGGATTATTATTCACCGAAGAGCGGCCCGCGTCGTTCCTGTAGCCGGTCTGACGCTTTGCCCTACGCCTCTCCCACGAGGCGCGCATGTTGTCGAAGAACTGCATGCCGCTGTCCATTCCGTAGCCCGAGCCCGGATGTCTGCGCCAGTAGCGTATCATCAGATAGCCGAAAGCCATACCTCCGAGGTGTGCCAGATGGGCCACGCCGTCGCCCGGTGTGCTCAGAGCCTGTATCACTTCGATGCCCGCATATATCAACACGAACCACTTGGCCTTTATCGGCACCGGTATGGGAAAGATGAAAATGCGCTGCTCTGGGAATATCATTCCGAAGGCGAGCAGTATGCCGTAGATGGCGCCCGACGCACCGACGGTGGTCCACATGTTGAGTCCTTCGGCGTTATACTTCGCCACCTGGAACAGGTCGAGTATTCCGACGCCCGGTATCTGCGAGCTCGCAATGATGTGGAACTGCACAAACTGCGCCAGCTCCTGAAACAGTCCGGCACCCACGCCGCAGACTATGTAGTAGAAAATAAATTTCTTAGGTCCCCATACATTCTCCACAACGCATCCGAACATCCATAAAGCGAACATATTGAGAAACAGATGCATGAATCCGGCATGCAGGAACATGTATGTGAATAGCTGATAGAAATGGAAGTCCGGAGCAAGGAAGAAATGCAGTCCGAACATGTCATTCAAGTCAATACCACGCCCGAGCACCATCGTCGCAAGATAGGCGATGACATTGATGATCAGGAGGTTCTTGGTGACTTTTGGAATATTGAGCATACGATATATGTATATTTTAAAAAACACGAAGGCAAAATTACGAAAAAATATCTGTTATACTGAATAAAACAGGGGCTTATACGCCTTTTTTTCGAAAATTTATTCACTTTTTTCTGTTTTTTGTTTGATTTATAAAACTATTGATTTATATTTGTTCCCGATAAGGATAGCAACAAATAAATAACAACATATTTAATCATTTAAAATTCATAATTATGAACAAAACAGAATTGATAGAAAAGATCGCAAGCGGCGCAAACCTGAGCAAGGCTGACGCTAAGAAAGCACTTGATGCTACCGTAGAGGCTATCAAGGCAGCTCTCATCGAAGGCGATAAGGTTCAGCTCATCGGCTTCGGTACATTCAGCGTCAACGAGCGTCCGGCTCGTGAAGGTATCAACCCTGCAACAAAAGAGAAGATAACAATCGCCGCTAAGAAAGTCGCTAAATTCAAGGCAGGCGCAGAACTGGCTGATGCGATCAAATAAAAAGGGAAAAACTATCAGTTAAAAATAAGAAAAAGGGACGTGAATTAATTCATGTCCCTTTTACTTTTTGTCCTTGGTTGTATCGCCGCGATGCTCTGTCACGGCATGACGGCAAGAAAAATCAGCCTCAACACTTACGATTTTTCTTGACTTTATTTTGACAAAATATTTTCGCAAAAGAGGTGTAAACGAATGTTAAACCGTATATAATACAGGACATTTGGTATAACACCGTCTTTTGATATACCCCATAACGTAGTCCGGAAAAGTACGTTTCGCTTTCTGATATTGCCCATTTCGTGGTGCGATAAAGCCCATATTAGGGTGCGATATGGTCTGTTTCAGCACCCAATATAGGCCATTTCGCAAGCCGAAATGGTGCTTTTCGCAAAGTGATAAAATACCACTTAAATATAAATCATTGATATTCAATGTATTATAAAACCCTCTTATTTTTTGCGTATTTGCGCCCGATTAAGAGTCTGTCCGCAAATACGCGCTTATTTTTTGGGGTATATCATGAAATTGAGAGTGAAAAACTGAAAACCGGTTATAAATTGAAAGTCACCCATATCGCTTTTTTGCCGACGGAGAAAACAATGCCTATACCGTGGAAAAACATCTGTCTTATTTTGAAACCTGTACGGGAAAAAACAGCAAAATACCATTAAACCCGAATCGATCATTAGAATTCAGTCTGCATCTTTGCTTTACATTAAGCGTATTTCCATCGGATTTTTTGCAGGCATGGCGTGCTATGTTAAGAGGAATACAGCAAAAAGAGGCCAATGGAAAGCAAAAAGACGACTGAAAGCATGAATGCATAAAACAGATAAAACATGTGCGGTCTAACGACCGATTTGAATTAAACGAGCATCCGCGACGCCTCGTGCCGGTCATAAGAACGCCACGCGCCGCCCATAATAAAGACAAAGCGGGCTGCCGGTTTGTCCTTAGCTTTCCGGCAGCCCGCTTTCATATGTATTTTATCCGCCCTATCAGTCGTCTGTAGAGAAGAGCGGATCTTCCGGCATCACCATCACTGGCTTCTGCTCATACTGCTTCAGTGTCTCTGCGGGGACATACTTTTTGTCAACCACGAGACGGAACATGTATTCGCGGAACCATCTGTCCGACATTATCAGACAGCCTGCCTGGCCGTATGACGCGCCCCAGCTGTTCTCCACCTTCCACTTCTTTGCCTTGCCGTTCTCGTCGAGATCTACTGCCGTGAGAGTCATGGCGTGGGTCGAACCACTGTCGTATGTCGATATGCGCTCGGCCTTGTTCATGCCGAAGGTCGTGCCGAGCAGTGCGCCGTAGTCGTAGTTCTCGGTGTCAAGATAGCCGCGCTTGCGGTCGAGCTGCTTTCCTACGTCGTACGAGCTGTACATCTTGCGGCCGTCCTTTATCGAGGCTATGGCCAGACGCTCGATGTCGTCCATCGGCAGGTTGAGATACTTCCAGTTCTGTCCGTCGTAGGTGTGGCGGTCGTACTCCACCTCGTAAGTCTTGTAATACTCGCGGCGCGGATCGTTCATCACCATAATGAAGCTTCCGCTAATGGGTCCGCCCACTGTCGCCTCATAGAACTCCTTCGGAGTGTATTTGCGCGGCTGACCTACGGGCTTGCCGTCCTTCGTCTTGAACGTATAGGTGAACTCCTTCACCGGCTCGCCCAGAGTGAGGCACAGCATGTTGTATATCGTCGAGAGCATCTCGGTCTTGCGCGCCTTGATAGCGGCGTCATTCTTGCCGTCTGCCACCATCTTGCGGAGCTCGAGACCGAACTCGCGCAGCTTGGACGAAAGCAGAGACGACATCTTGCTCGTGTTGTCGGCAGAGAAAGTCTCGGGCTGCACCTCGGCAGGAACAAGTCCGTACTTGTCTGCCAAGTCGCTCACGCCGCAGAAAGTACCGCCGTCGTTGAGCGGATTCTTGAAGAAGAACCTTACTCGTTCAGAGTCCATAGGTTCGTCGGCATGGTCTATCACGCCCTGAAGCATGAGGTTGGCTTTCTCCAGCTGGTCGTAGAAGAACAGATAGTTGTGCGAGAACTCCACTGCCAGCGAGTCGGCGTGCTGCTTTGCGAAGTTGGCCCTCAGCACGTTGAATCCGGAGAACATCCAGCAACGGCCTGAGCTCTGCTGGTCGTGAATGCTCTGTTTCGGTGTCTCGTCGCTGAAATACGTGTCTATGGCACCCTGGTTTGCAAAGTTCACTGCAATGTCGTCGATCTTGTTCGAAGCCATCGCGTTGAATATGGCTTTTGCCGAAGGTACGGCAGCATGAGCCTGCTGCATGCTGCGCAACATGTCGGACGATATGCCTCCGTCGCGCTGCTGTGCTCCCGCCGCGCCTGCCATCGACAAGCACAGGCCAAGAGCCAGATAAGTTTTCTTGTTCATTTTCTGTTATGTTTTATGTTTGTTCGTTTATTCCAGACTGTCGTTCCGTCCTCATGCAGGGCGTCCGGCACGCAGGATTGCGGCGGCATGCACACGTGGGCCGGGCCCTGCGCCATGTGCCGCCATCATCCTCCGGATGGATTATCTCACCACTACCTTGCGGCCGCCCACGACGTATATGCCCTTGGGCAGTGCCGGCATGACGACGCGTCCCGACTCCATCACAGCCGTTCCGACCTTCACTCCGTCGAGACTGTAGACGTCTGCCTGTCCGTCAGCGACGCTGTTGTCCGTCACTCCGTCTATGCCGGTGACCACAACACGTACAGGTATCTCATCGACCATCAGCTCGTCGGGCAGCTTCGACACGAAGTAAGAACGGTAAGGATTCACGATCGTGGCACCTTTCTTGAGTGTGAAGGCCGTTCCCTCGGTGTTGAGCACGTAGTAGTTGTTGCCCGTGAGCGACACCGTCGTGCCGTGATAAGAGTAGCTGTCGGTTCCTGCCACGATGTCGGCCGAGCCGGTAGCCGGCACGAGTGCGTCCTCTGCCTCGAACACGATGGTCTTGTCCACGAAGCTGTCGTCTGTCACCGAGTAGAGGTAAGGCACGTTTTTCTGCATGTCTGCCACCTTTGAGAAGTACACGTTGTTGTCGTCTCCCGTCATGTTGAACTCCATGACGCTGAGTCCGTCACTACCGTCGTATGCCAGCCGGCGTCCGTCCACCTTCACGCTCTGCGGGCTGAACGGCAGCGCTATGACCTCCCACGAGCTTTCTTTGCCTGCCCTGTAGATAGGACGGCTGTAGCTTATGCGGCCTGCGGTGAAGTCTGTCGGTGAATAGAACGGGGCCTCGTCCGTGAGACTAATCTCGTCTATGTGGCCTCCTACCACCACTTTCGACAGGTCGAGTCCGTCGGGTATTCTCGCATCTTCGTCGAAGAAGTAGAGCGCATTGGGCGAACTTGTGGTATATACTTTCGTAAGACTTGTTATGCCTCGTGCATCCACGGCCACCACCTTGGTGGGAACAGTGAATATGGACGACGGTGAGTAGGCCGAGCGTCCGCCCTCGCTGTCGTAGGTAACGATGCCACGTGCCAGCTTGTTTACGTGTCCCAGTCCGCCGCCTGACAGCTCGCCGCCTGTGGAATAGGCGAAGTTGAAGCCGTACTGCTTGTCATACTCCAGATTGTCGAACGAGAACGACACCACGGCTTTCTTGCCGGCCTCTACATATACGGGCACGATATCGTTGCCTGCGCCCCAGAACATGTTCTCGCCTATCTCGCCTTTCCATATTCCTACGTTTATCGCGCCGTCGAAGTCTTCCTCCGAATTGTTGGTCACTCTCACCTTACCGGATATGAAGTTGCCGTAAATCGTACCCGAAGAGATGTTCTCGAATGTGACCGATGTCACCTGAAGGTCTCTCTCCTCAGGCGATGCGGTGGCGGTGATGTCCACCGTTGTATGTCCGCCCGGCACCACATTGTTGCCGTCAGGGTCGTATGTGAGCCATATATTATACTTGCCTGTCTCCGTAGGATTGAAGAAGAAAGTTATCGTAGTGGTGTATCCTTTCTTCAGCGACACGGCCGAACGGCTCGCCTGTCCGCCCTTGTTGTCGGTCTTGCTGGCGAAGAGATAAATCTCGCCATAGAACTCGTCGGTGTTGTTCTTGAACACGACGTCGAGCTTCTGGGTGTTGTTCACCACCTTATTGCCAGTGAATCTTATCGACTCCACCTCAAGGTCAACCGGACGGTTATACATCTGTAGCGTGTAAGAACCGTCGGCCTTCACGTCAGCTACGATGTAACGCTCCTTTATGTTGAAGCTGGTCTTCCATACGTTCGATTTCGTTGTCTTGCTTATCGGCACCACCTTGTATGTTCCGGCTGCCAGTCCGCTGATGCCGAAGCTTGCGCCATAATAGTAGTTCGCGCCCAGATTATCGGCACGGTTGGTGTTGCCTATGCTCACGAGCGAGCCGTCCTCTTCCACGTAACCTATACCGTAGTCGAAGCTGTTGGTCTCGCCTGTCCAGTTGATGTAGTTGCTGAATATCTCGGTGCCCCTTATCTCAGTGTCGTTGATTGTCATCATCGCCATGTCGTCGGCCTCCACATCGTCAGGCAGACGCAGGATGAGGGCTTCCTGTCCCATGGAGTATCCGTCGCTGCTCGAGCTTGCGCCTATGCCGCTGTTGTCGCCGGGATTGAGTATCTCGATGCGGAAATAGCCGTCGCTGCCGCCGCCCCATCCCCAGTTGAGGTGGAAAAGGCCGTCGCCGTCGTATCCGTCCACCACGAAGGCATGCGCGCCTCCTGTAGCCGTTCCGGCGAAAGCCACCGGATGACCGCTGGCTATCTCGTTATAAATCAGGTCCATCCACTCGCTCAGAGTGTAGTTGTTGCGGAACTCCGAGTGGGTACCGTCGTCGTAGCCGAAGTATTCCACGAGCGGCTGACCACCGTTGAAGCCTGCTCCTGACGACGGACCGTAGCCCATCTTCACGCTTTGTCCGACGTAGAGCATCAGTTCTGCCACGGCGTTCTTCTGCACGTCGGTGCTCTGTCCGTCGTATATGTCGGTCATGTTTGCCCAGTCTATCTTTGTGCCCTTGGCTATTCCGGGCAGACTTATCTGGTGTCCGTTGCTGTCGAACGAATGGCGCGGGATGTTCTTCACGAGCGCGTCAGGCCATTTGTAGTAGTACATCACCTGCGCGAGAGCCGTAGCCACGCATCCCGTGGCGCTGCGGTCGCCCAGCGTACCGTCGGTGTTGTAGTATTTAGGACACAGCAGATTGTACGGATCTCCCTGGTTCCACTTACATGTCACGAGCGGTTTGATGGCGTGTTTTGCAGCCTGCGCCCTTGCCGGCGCGTCGGTTCTGTCGGACACCTTTGCCGTGACGTTCTCACGGTCGAGACGGTCGATGAAGTCCACATAGCCATTCAGCCACGCCATCATTCCCTCAGGAGCTGTGGCAGGATCGAACGCTCCGCTGTCCGTATATCCTAATATCTGTTCTGTGCGGTCGTCGCCCGACACGATGACGTAGCCTCTGTCGTCGCCCGCATTGAATATGTAATAACCCGCGTCGCCCGATGTCGCCGCTTTTCTCTTGGCTTTGAATGCAGGTGTCGCGTCAGAAGTCATTGTTATACCACGCTTGGCCAGAAACGCCCTTGCCGCTTCGTGAGCCTGCTCTTTGCTTATCTGGCCGGCGTAAAGACACACGGTCAACAGAAAGCAGAAAATAGTAAGTAGTCCTTTTCTCATTTAGTTGGTCGCTTTTTATTATTAGTTTTTCAGCAAATTGGAATATTACGGTTATCTTGTCGTGCTTCCGGCGGCATGCACGCTCGTGCGTTTCTGCCAGTGGTGCCGCCACACCGCGTCACCGGACACAACTATCCGCAAAGATAGCAATTTTGTCTTTATCCTCATAATATTATTGTCAAAAAGAAAACCTGTGCGTCGTTTTTATTGCTTCGGGCATAATATCATTAGGTCGTTAAATGGCTTTCTGAACATCAGATGAGGACACATGGCACGGTAAAAATGAATAAATGCGCTTAGAATATCATGACAATAATTTATCGTAAAGCAGAAATCGGAAGCGTATCAAAACTGTATAATAACCTTATATGGATAAAGACACGCGGTCATCCCTTACGACATCCGGAACGGAAAGTACTCCATCTCACCGCAACATGCTCCATATTGATGATCGGGAAAGGCTTAATCATACCCTCGAATGGCGTGTTTTATCACGCAAAAACATCTCTTTCGCAAGCTGTTTAAAGGCATTTTTCATAAATCATACAAACTAAGCGTCTGACTGATAGCGGCATAGCTAATTCTCAAAAAACAGCGCGTATTTGCGGCTAAAAAAGCTGTCTATGATTCCATCGCGACTCTTGCAAAGTTTAGAACGAGCAATGTGAATAAATATACATTTACGGATAAATATATATGCATTAGCGAATAAATAAATATACATTAGCGAATGAATAAATATACAAAACTCAAGTACGGGACGTTTGAGCCTGTTCCGGTTCATAGTCGAGCCTCGTGACCGTTCACGTTCAATAATCCGAAAAACATGAAATTATAACATCAATCTATTCCAAATAAGAAAATTTTTGTGTAAGTTTGCATACCTGTTTACAAGACACATTATTAAATAATAAATGGACAAAAGCAAACTGCGGCTTCTCGGCCGCATAAGATATCCTGAAGATCTGCGCCGACTGAGCGTGGAAGAGCTGCCTGAGCTGTGCAAAGAACTGCGCGAGGACATCGTTGACGAGCTGTCTGTCAATCCCGGCCACCTGGCATCGTCGCTCGGAGTGGTTGAGCTGACCGTGGCACTGCACTACGTTTTCAACACACCCTACGACCGCATAGTGTGGGATGTGGGCCATCAGGCTTACGGACACAAGATTCTTACCGGCCGCCGCGACAGCTTCTGCACCAACCGCAAGCTCAAGGGCCTGCGGCCGTTCCCATCGCCCATGGAGAGCGAATACGACACATTCACCTGCGGACACGCCTCCAACTCCATATCGGCAGCGCTCGGTATGGCGGTGGCTGCCAAGAAAACGGGACACGACGACCGCCATGTGGTGGCGGTGATAGGCGACGGAGCGATGAGCGGAGGACTGGCTTTCGAGGGCATAAACAACGTGTCGTCGTCACCGAACGACCTGCTCATAATACTCAACGACAACGATATGTCGATAGACCGTGCCGTGGGCGGCATGGAACAATACCTGCTCAACCTCGACACCAACGCCACATACAATCGTCTGAGATTCAAGTTCTCGCAGTGGCTTCACTCCAAAGGCTATCTCAACGACAACCGACGCAAGGGCATAATAAGGCTCAACAACGCACTGAAATCGGCATTGAGCCACCAGCAGAACATCTTCGAGGGCATGAACATACGCTATTTCGGACCGTTCGACGGACACAACGTGGGCGAGATAGTAAGGCTGCTGCGTCAGCTAAAGGACATGAAGGGTCCGAAACTGCTCCACCTGCACACCACGAAAGGCAAGGGATATGAACCTGCCGAGAAGGAGGCCACGATATGGCATGCGCCCGGCAAGTTCGATCCGGAGACAGGCGAGCGACTCAACAGCGAGCCGGAAGGATGCCCGCCACGCTATCAGGACGTGTTCGGCAAGACTCTGTTGCGACTTGCCAAAGAGAATCCACGCATAGTGGGAGTTACGCCCGCCATGCCGACAGGCTGCTCAATGAACATCATGATGAAGGAGATGCCCGACCGAGTATTCGACGTGGGCATAGCCGAAGGCCACGCAATGACTTTCTCCTGCGGTATGGCGAAGGACGGACTGATGCCGTTCTGTAACATATACAGCGCCTTTGCGCAGCGTGCTTACGACAACATCATACACGACGCAGCCATACTCAACCTGCCCGTTGTGCTGTGTCTCGACCGTGCCGGACTTGTGGGTGAGGACGGACCGACGCACCACGGAGCGTTCGACATAGCGGCTCTCAGGCCGATACCCAACCTCACCATAGCGTCGCCGATGAACGAACGCGAGCTGCAACAGCTCATGTACACAGCCCAACTGCCCGACAAGGGAACGTTCGTGATAAGATATCCGCGCGGCAGAGGAGTGATGACCGACTGGGAATGTCCGTTCGAAGAGATAGAAGTAGGCACGGGACGTGTACTGCGCGAGGGCTCCGACGTAGCTGTATTGACGCTCGGACCGATAGGAAACAACGCCGCACAGGCCATAGACAGCCTGAAAGCTGAGGGCTGCACTGCCTCGATTGCGCACTACGACATGCGCTTCGTGAAACCGCTCGACACGCGTCTGCTCACCGACATAGCCCACCGATTCAACCGCATCATAACCATTGAGGACGGCGTACGTGCCGGAGGATTCGGCTCGGCAGTGCTCGAATGGATGAGCGACAACGGATATCATCCGGAGATTATACGCATGGGCCTGCCCGACGAGTTCGTGGAGCACGGCAAGGTGGAGGAACTCCAGAAGATTGTCGGAATAGACATAGAATCGATAAAGAACGAAATAAAGAAAGCGCTCGCACACGACGCTGACTGAACAAAAACACACTGACATGAAAATAATCATTGCAGGAGCATACGCCATAGGCACTCACCTGGCGAGGCTTTTCGCACGCGAACATGAGAACATCATACTGATAGACGACGATGAGGAAAGGCTCGCACGCGGACTGGACGACCTCGACCTCATGACAACAAACGCTTCGCCTACAAGCATAAAGGCTCTGAAAGACGCGGAAGTGGACGACACCGACATATTCATAGCCGTAACGCCGGACGAAAGCACCAACATCACGGCCTGCGTACTGGCAAAAGCCATGGGCGCTAAGAAGACCGTTGCAAAGATAGACAACTCTGAATACATGGAGCGCGACACCCAGGAGTTCTTCAAGAAGCTGGGAGTAAGCTCGCTCATCTATCCGGAAATGCTCGCCGCCACCGACATAAACAACGGTCTGAAGATGTCGTGGGTGAGACAGAGATGGGACGTGCACGACGGCGCACTCGTGATGATGGGAATAAAACTGAGGGAAAGCTGCGAGATTCTAAACCAACCGCTGCGCACGCTTTGCGGCCCCGACGATCCCTATCACGTGGTGGCCATAAAACGAATGAACGACACAATCATCCCAGGAGGTAACGACTCGCTGCAACTGTATGACACGGCTTACTTCATGACAACAAGGCAATACATCCCCTACATACGCCAGATTGTGGGCAAGGAACACTACGCCGACGTGAAGAACGTGATGGTGATGGGCGGCGGAGCTACCGCGGTGAGAGCGGTGAAGACAATGCCCTACTACATGGACGTGAAGATAATAGAGGCTGACGAGGAACGCTGCGAGCAGCTGAACAACATATTCGACAACGACAAGATACTCGTAATAAACGGCGACGGACGCGACATAACGCTACTGACCGAGGAAGGCATAAGAAACACTCAGGCCTTCGTGGCGCTCACGGGCAACGCCGAGACCAACATTCTGGCGTGTCTCACGGCGAAACGACTGGGAGTACGCAAGACCGTGGCAATGGTCGAGAACATCGACTACATAAGCATGGCGGAGAGTCTCGACATCGGAACGATAATCAACAAGAAGGCAATAGCCGCAAGCCACATCTATCAGATGATGCTCGATGCCAACGTCAGCAACGTTAGATTCATCATGGCGGCAAACGCCGACGTTGCGGAGTTCATACCACAAGAGGGATCGAAGATAACAAAGAAGGACGTGAAGGACCTCGGACTGCCCAAGGGCATGACCATAGGAGGCCTCGTGAGAGACGGAAAGGGAATGCTCGTATCGGGTAATACACGCATAAACGCAGGCGACTCCGTTGTTGTGTTCTGCCACGATATGAACATGAAGAAAATAGAAAAACTGTTCATATGATAAACCTTAAGCTCATATACAAGATCATAGGGTCGCTGCTTTTCATCGAGGCGGCGCTTATGGCAATGTGTCTCATCATGGCCATAGCATGGGGAGAGAGCGACATTAAGGCCTTCAGCATATCCATAGCCGTGACGCTGGTGTGCGCACTGCTGCTGAGATATCTCGGCCGCAAGAGCGACAACATGCTCTCACGGCGCGACGCTTATCTGGTTGTGACACTCTCGTGGGTGCTGTTCAGTCTGTTCGGAACACTGCCTTTCATGACCGGAGGATACATAAAGAGTTTCACAGATGCTTACTTCGAGACCATGTCGGGATTCACCACGACCGGCGCGACCATCATCGACGACGTGGAATGTCTGCCCCACGGCATACTGTTCTGGCGCTCGCTTACGCAGTGGATAGGCGGTCTGGGCATCGTGTTCTTCACCATCGCGCTGCTGCCGTCGCTCATCGGCGGCTCTGTCAAGATATTCGCGGCAGAGGCTACCGGCCCTATAAGAATGAAACTGCACCCGAAACTGTCCACCAGCTCGCAGTGGATATGGATGGTATACCTCATCCTGACCGTGGCGTGCGCTCTGAGCTACATGTTCTTCGGCATGGACTGGTTCGACGCCGTGAACTATTCTATGTCTACAACAGCCACCGGAGGCTTCTCCACACACAACGCCAGCGCGGCTTTCTTCCATAATGCGGCGATAGAATATGCCTGCGCGCTGTTCTGCTTCCTGTCTGGAACGAACTTCACGCTGCTCTACTTCACCGTGGCAAAACTGAAGTTCAAGGAGCTGTTCAAGAACTCCGAGTTCAAGCTCTACTTCGTCCTCGTGGCGGTGTTCTCTGTCTTTATAGCCATAGAACTGATGATACACAACGGATACGACATAGAGAAGGCGCTGCGCTGCGGACTGTTCCAGGTGGTGTCGTTCATCACAACGACCGGACTTTTCAGCGACGACGCCGGCAAATGGCCGCACGTCACATGGGTGGTGCTCGCCACATGTATGTTCATCGGAGCCTGCTCGGGCTCCACGAGTGGAGGACTGAAATGTATAAGAGGCGTCATGCTGCTCAAGATTGTCAAAAATGAGTTCAGGCAGATACTGCATCCCAACGCCGTGCTGCCGCTGAAAATAGACAACATAAACGTGCCCAACAGCAAACGCGTGACACTGCTCGCCTTTCTCACCGTCGATCTCATACTGTGTCTCATCTGCTCGTTCTGGATGATTGCCGAGGGAATAGACAGCACCAACGCCATCACCATAACGCTCAGCAGTATAGGCAACGTAGGACCGACACTCGGTCTGGAGATAGGCCCTACAATGTCGTGGAGCATGCTTCCCGACGATGCCAAGTGGCTGTGCTCGCTGCTCATGCTCATAGGACGTCTCGAGATATTCTCAGTGCTCGTCATATTCACGTCGGCATTCTGGAAAGACAACTGACGCGCCGCGACAGCGTCACGCCGTGAAATGCACCGTAAGGATGTGCCGCACGGCGTGCGCAGACATAAGAATAAACCTACAGAAAACAACAGACAAGACATAACTATTAAAAAAACATTATCATGAAACCTTTAAAATTCAACGCGCTGCTCAAGTCAACGATATGGGGCGGCGACAAAATCATCCCTTTCAAGCACCTCGACGTGAAGCAGGAGAACGTGGGCGAAAGCTGGGAAATATCAGGAGTAAAGGGCAACGAGACAACCGTTAAGGACGGCGAATTCGCAGGAAAGAACCTCAACGAGGTTGTTGCCGAGCTGAAAGACCAGCTCATTGGAAAGGAAAACTACAAACGCTTCGGCAACGAGTTCCCGCTGCTCATCAAGTTCATCGACGCGCGCCAGGACCTCTCCATCCAGGTGCATCCCACAGACGAGATAGCAAAGAAGCAGGGAAAGGAACGCGGAAAGACCGAGATGTGGTATCTGATGGACTCTGACAAGAACGCCACTCTGCTGTGCGGACTGAAGAAGAAAATCACTCCCGAAGAGTATGCGGCCATGGTAGAGAACGACACCATCGTCGATGCCATAGCAAGATATGACGTCAAGGAGGGCGACTGCTTCTTCCTTCCGGCAGGCCGTATCCACGCCATCGGAACAGGATGTTTCCTCGCCGAGATCCAGCAGACAAGCGATGTGACATACAGAATATACGACTTCAAGCGCAAGGACAAGAACGGCAACTACCGCGAACTGCACACAAAGCAGGCTGCCGAGTGCATAAACTACAACGTGGAGGACAACTACCGCACCAACTATCTGCCAACAAAGAACATGGGTGTGGCGCTCGTCAATTGCCCTTATTTCTGCACTGCCGTTTACGATCTGGACGAACCGATGACTCTCGACTACTCCGAGCTCGACAGCTTCGTAATACTCATCGGTCTTAAAGGCAAGGCAACATTAACCGACAACGAAGGAAACGTGACTACACTCGAGGCTGGCGAGAGCATACTCGTACCGGCAACGACAAAGGAACTGAAGGTTGACGGCACACTGAAATTCCTCGAGACTTACGTATAAAGCAGCATACGGTACGACGGAAACACACATAAACAGAAAGAGACAGACCTAATGGCTAATGCCATGGTCTGTCTCTTTTTATTTTGCAACCCCTGCCCTTACGGCAGCAGACCGTCAATATGCGTTCTTATCGCCGAGAAATACGTTGGCGACAGTCTTGTATATGATATACATATCGAGCGTGAAGGTCCAGTGCTCCATATACCATATGTCGTGATCCACACGCTGCTCCATCTGCGAGAGCTCTTTTGTCTCGCCACGGAAACCCGTCACCTGACTCCAGCCCGTGATGCCCGGCTTCATGTAGTGGCGCACCATATACTCGCTTATCACCTTGGAGTAGTCCTCAGTCTGCTTCACCATGTGCGGACGCGGACCCACGACGCTCATCTGTCCGAGCAACACGTTGATGAACTGCGGGAACTCGTCTATGTTGGTCTTGCGCATTATGTTGCCCCACTTTGTCTTTCTCGGGTCGTCCTTTGTCGCCTGAAGCGTATCGGCCTGGTCGTTCACCTTCATGCTGCGGAACTTGAGACAGTAGAACTCCTTGCCGTTTATGCCGCTGCGCAGCTGGCGGAAGAATATAGGTCCGGGCATGGTCAGCTTGGTGATTATGCTCACCACGATAAGTATTATAGGGAAGAGCGTCACCAGGAACACCGCCGAGAAGCACACGTCGAACAGACGTTTCACCAGTCGGTTGCCCATCTTGCTGAGCGGCTCACGATAAAGGCTGAGATAGGGCACGCTGCCGAACATATTGAAGAACATGCGGTGGTGCAGATAGTTGGTCACGTTTGGCACGCTGTAGAAATGCACCATGTGCCCTATGCAATAATTTATGATCGGCAATATCTCGTTTTTCCTCACCGAAGGCAGACAGCAATATATCTCCTGTATGTCGTCATGCTCATTCAGAAAATCGATTACCTCTGACGGTTTACCTATATATCTGCAGTTCTCGGGGAACTTCTTGTTCGGCACGTCGTCAAAATATCCCACCGTCTCATAGCCTTTATAAGGCGACGATACCATCTCCTTATACAATGCTATGATGTTGTCGTAGCTGCCCACAAAGGCCACCTTACGCATGTTCCTGCTGTTCGAACGATACAGGACCACCAGCTTCCTGACAAACATCCTGAACAATATTATCAGTCCGGCGGACGCGATCCAGAACAGCAGCAGCAACGGGAAGGAAAGTATGAGATAATCTCCCCACCACAACAAGACCGAGCTTAGCAATGCGTAAATGGATATGTTGCTTATGACACGCATTACTATCTTGAACCGCGTGGCATGTTTTTTGTAAAGCACCACACCGTTACGCGACGTGCACAGCAGGTATATGACAGATGCCGTGAGCATTGTCTGCCACGCAGAAGCCGTACCACTGTAATAGCCGAATTTTGTCAAAAAAACATAATAGAGCGAGTTCAATATCAGCAGATCACCTAAAAGCACTGCTACGATAAGCACAGAATTCTTGTCGGTGTTATTAATGTAATTCCTCCCCATTTTTAATATAATTTACATTTGTAAGCTGTTAAATCGTCAACATTCACATCTAAAGGCATCAATGAGGTCTTGTGCAAAAATAGGAATTATTCTCCAAATAACATAGAATTTATATTAAAAATATCGATAAAATGTTTTTACAAAAATGACAACAGGCCGAAATTGTGTATGAAAATACAATCCTCATGTTCTGAAAATATCATTTTCTGTATATTTGCACCTGTCTTTGTGTCAAAAAATGATATGAAAAATTTGGTGATGGCGTAGAAAACAACTATCTTTGCATACGAATTTGTCCTATGGTGTAATGGTAGCACTACAGTTTTTGGTTCTGTCAGTGGTGGTTCGAGTCCGCCTGGGACAACACAGAAAGCGTCAGGTCGTTTGATCGGACGCTTTTTTTAGTGCCATGAAAAAGAGCGCGGAAGAGGTCATTTCGGGAGTGGTTTCAATAGAAAGCCGCGCTTTCCATAACGCATCATCGCTTTCACATTCTGCTTAAACGGATCCCGGAGCGGGCCTCATACCGCAAACATACACTCTATATTATAATTATCACCCACCCTACATTTCCGTTCTCCTGCCGTAATCACGCACTGCCTGTTGAATATAAGTAGCAAGCAACGCCTTCGACAAAGATGTTGGTCTCGCCGACAGGCAAGGGAACGAAACACATGGGGCATCCATTTGCCGGTTTGGGATGGGCCATTGTGCGCGACTTTCAATTTGTAACCGGTTTTTGTTTTTCCCCTCTGAGTTTCCCACTCTACCCCGAAAAATAAGCGCGTATTTGCGAGCCGAGTCGTCTTCGGGCGCAAATACGCGGATTATGAGAGGTTTTTATAATATATTGAATATCAATAATTTATATTTAAGGGCTATTTCTTCGCATTGTAAAAAGCACCATTTCGGCCCCTGAAATGGGCCATATTGGGTGCTGAAACAGGCCATATCGCACCATGAAACGGGCTTTATCGCAACACGAAATGGGCTATTTCGGAAAGCGGAATCTATCTTTTCGGACTACGTTATGGGGTATATCAAAAGACAATATTATCCTGAACCTCCTCTATTATGGACGATTTAACATTCGTTTGCATCTCTTTCGCGAAAATATTTTGTCAAAATTTAGTCAAAAAAAATTGTAAGTTCGTCTTGCGGTTTTCCCTTGAACCGCCATCGGAATATTGTCTGTCACACGATGATATAAACTCTGCGAGACAGTAAAAGGCAGCGTTAGGGCAATAAAAAAAGCCGCCCGCAAGCGGCTTTTTCCTTAATATGATGATGAGTTGATTATTTTACGGTGATGAGGAAATAATTCTTCTTTCCACGCTGCACGAGCAGATATTTGCCGTCTATGAGGTCGTCGGATGTAACGACACGGTCGAACGCGCTCAGCTTCTCCTTGTTGAGCGACACGCCTCCACCCTGAACGAGCTTGCGCATCTCGCCTTTGCTTGCGAACACTTTTGCCTCGTCGCTTGTGAAGAGGTCCACGGCCGGCTGACCGAGTTTGTCTTTCGCCATGTCGAAATGAGGCACTCCCTCGAATATGTTGAGCAGTGTGGCCTCGTCAATCTTCTGCAGAGTCTCCTTGGTTCCCTTGCCGAAGAGTATTCCCGAAGCCTCTTTCGCCATCTCGAGATCCTCCTCAGAGTGCACCATGACGGTTATCTCGTCTGCAAGACGCTTCTGAAGCACGCGGCGTCCCGGGTCGGCCTTGTGTTCCTCCACGAGTCCGTCGATGGTCTCCTTGTCCAGACTTGTGAATATCTTTATGTAGCGTTCAGCGTCCTCGTCGCTCACGTTGAGCCAGAACTGATAGAAAGCGTACGGCGTGGTACGGTTGCGGTCGAGCCATACATTGCCGCTCTCGGTCTTTCCAAACTTCTTGCCGTCGGCCTTGGTGATGAGCGGACAGGTGAGCGCGAAGGCCTCAGCCTCGTTGCCCAGAGTACGTCTGATGAGCTCCGTACCTGTTGTCATGTTGCCCCACTGGTCGTTTCCGCCGAGCTGCAGCTTGCATCCCTTGGTCTGATAAAGATGAAGGAAGTCGTAGCCCTGGAGCAACTGATAAGTGAACTCGGTGAACGACAGACCGTCGCGCGACGTTCCGTTGAGTCGCTGCTGCACGCTCTCCTTCGCCATCATGTAGTTCACGGTGATGTGCTTGCCCACCGTACGCGCGAAATCGAGGAAGCTGAAGTCCTTCATCCAGTCGTAGTTGTTCACCATCTCGGCCTTGTTCTCGCCCTCGGCGTCGAAGTCGAGGAACTTGGAGACCTGCTTTTTTATGCACTCCTGGTTGTGATACAATGTGTCGGCATCGAGCAGATTGCGCTCCTGACTCTTTCCCGAAGGGTCGCCTATCATTCCCGTCGCACCGCCGACGAGTATTATCGGCTTGTGTCCGCAGCTCTGAAGATGGCGCAACATCATAATGCCACACAGGTGGCCAATATGCAAGGAGTCGGCAGTCGGGTCGGTGCCGAGGTATGCCGTCACCATCTCCTTCTGCAGGAGTTCCTCGGTTCCCGGCATTATCTGCGCAAGCATACCGCGCCAGCGCAGTTCTTCAACAAAATTCTTAGTCATCGGATATATGTTTATTTTGGATTTTCTGTCTTCGATTATATGTCTTCATGAATACCCGGCTCCGTCGTTCCGCCCCGCGGTTTCGTGCTTGCGGCTCAAGGCACAGGGTCGTATCCGCTTCCGCCCCAGGGGTGACATCTGAGCAGACGTCTCACGGCGAGATAAAGACCTTTCACCGGTCCGTGCTTCAGCAACGCCTGACGCGCATATTCGGAGCATGTGGGAGTGAAACGGCATGATGGAGGAGTGAACGGGCTTATCACTTTCTGATAGAACACTACCGGCACCACAAGCAGGCATGCCAGGCAGTGTGACAGGAACGAAAGTATGCGCCGCAGGGTTCTCATAGCTTCTCGCTTAGTCTGACGAGCAGGCTGCGGACGTGTGCTTCCACGTCTGCCGTGTCGTGCAGTTCGTCGTCGAGCCATATCAGGGCGAACGCCGCCATACGGTCGGGATGCGCTGCCATACGGTCGAGCACGGTGTATTTGTTCTTGCGGTAAGCCTCGCGCAGCTGACGCTTCACCCTGTTGCGCTTCACGGCACGCTTGAAATGGCGCTTCGATACGCTCACCATCACCTGTGCCTGCGGATCGTGTTCAGACTCGCGCTCCACAATCATATACACCATCCGCACCGGAAACGAAGTCATGGCACGGCTTCCGCCTCCGTTGAAGAGCTTTTCCATGAGCTTGCGGCTCGTCATACGCTCTTCCTTTTTCAGTGTTAAAGGTCGGCTTGCCTCCATTGTTCCGGTGTCTCAGGGCGTGTATCACTTGTTCTTCTGAAGATATGCTCTCAGCGCGCTTGTCATCGAAGGATGCTCGGCTGTAGGAGCTTCGAGGTCGAGAGTAAGGCCGTTTTCAACCACGGCACGTGCTGTGGCAGGACCGAATGTGGCGATGCGCAGATTGTCGCTCTTCATGTCGGGGAAGTTCTTCTTGAATGACTTGATACCCATCGGCGAGAAGAACACGAGCATGTCATAGTCGAACGACTTTATTTCTTCCTCTGTGAAGTCGTTGCTTACGGTGCGATACATCACGCACTCACGGTGGATGAGCTTCTTTGAGTCGAGCAGATTCTTCACGTCATCGTTGTGAACCTCACTCATAGGAACGAGATACTTCTCGGTCTTATGCTTCACCATTGTGGGCAGCAAATCGTTTATCTTTCCCGTAGTACCGAAGAACACCTTACGCTTGCGATACTGTACGTACTTCTGTATGTAGAGCGCAATGGTCTCAGTGACACAGAAATACTTCATGTCCTCTGGTATCTCCACACGCATTTCCTTTGCCAGCTTGAAGAAATTATCAATGGCATGACGCGAGGTGAAGACGATTGCCGTATAGTCGAGGATGCTTATTTTCTGCTGACGGAACTCCTTCGGGCTCAGTCCTTCAACCTTTATGAAAGGACGGAATACGAGTTCCACGTTGAAGTCCTTGGCTATGTCATAATAAGGAGATTTCTCGCTTGTCGGTTGGGGTTGAGATATTAGAATCTTCTTTATCATCTTTGGTTTATTAGAAATTTACTTTCAAATAATCACTTGTCATTGCCAGAAAGCCAAGCAAAGCAAATACAGGCATGATTTCCAGCGCACAAAAGTACAAAAAAAATTGCACAATGGCATCTCTGCGCTGAAAAAAGATGTTATAAATCTTATAAAATGACAGAATTTTAGATAAAATCACAACAATTGATGTCAATATGAGAGTGTTGCCGATAGAAAATCCGAAGTATGTCTGGAGCAGCACAACGGGCAGCAGGCACTGCCCTTCTATCGACATGATGAACATCAGCGACTTCATCCATGCCTCGTTGCGACGCCGGCTGAAGAACACCATTCCACACAGCCATTGCAGCAACATCTTCAGGACCACGTACAGAAGGAAGATGCAGAAAAACACTCCTATCACCACATAATGATCTACTATGAACGTGTCGGTGACGTAACGCTGGACATAGAAGAACGTGACTATGGAAAGCAACAGACAAGTCTGAAGCATGAGGAAGAACTGGAAGCGCAGCTCGGTGGATGTCTCGGTGAGCGGTTGGGCGTCGTCGCGGTTGGGACGGAAGAACAAACGTGCCTGGCGGGCCATGAAACTGCGCGATTTTGAGAACGCTATCGCTCCGAAGATGAAGCATGCCAGCAGCAGCGCCGTGATGAGATTGTCGCGGCCAACGCTGTAAGGCACAGGGTCGCCTGCCACGCCCGGCAGTCCGCCATACAGGTCGGGATCGAAGCATGGCTTGCCCGTGAAGTACGACTCACGGTAAAGCGAGTTGAGCGTCAGGTCCTCCATGCATCTCTGCTGCTTGTGTCCGGGCAGCGTGAGTGTGTCGGGCCGGTTGCTCGGAGCCACGATCACCGGCTCGAAGTTTGCGCTCACGGCCGAGTCCTGCTGTGCCGGTGTGGCATCGGCCGGCAGACGGTCGAGCACCGCCTTCACCGTCAGCGGACGCTTATATTTCACGGCTGCCGCTTCTTTCTGTGCGCCGGCAGCCTGCATAATGGAGTCGGCCTGCTCTGTTGTCATAATCTTCTGTATATATAAATAATGTATATTATGAATTGCGCGGCCGACAATCGACCGCGCCACGCCCTTTCAGCGTCATTTCAGCCCGAAGGCTTCCTTTATCATATCCACCTTGTCGAGCTTCTCCCACGTGAACAGTTCCACCTTGATGGTGCGTGTGGGATGATAGTGACTGGTGAATGTCTTCTCCACAACCTCGTTCTTTCGTCCCATGTGTCCGTATGCGGCAGTCTCAAGGAACATCGGTTGGCGGAGCTTCAGCATGCGTTCTATGGCTTTCGGACGAAGGTCGAACATGCGTCCTATCGCCGCAGCTATCTCGCCGTCGGTCATGTTCACGTGGCTGCGTCCGTAGGTATTGACATATATGCTCACCGGACGCGCGACGCCGATGGCATAGCTTATCTGCACGAGCATCTCGTCTGCCACGCCCGCTGCCACCATGTTCTTGGCTATGTAGCGTGCCGCGTAGGCAGCCGAACGGTCCACCTTGCTCGAGTCCTTGCCCGAGAACGCGCCGCCACCGTGTGCACCCTTGCCTCCGTAAGTATCGACAATTATCTTGCGGCCGGTGAGTCCGGTGTCGCCGTGAGGGCCACCTATGACAAACTTACCGGTAGGATTGACGTAGTATTTTATGTCGTCGCCAAAGAGCGCGAGCACCTTTTCCGAATTTATCTGTGCCTTAACGCGCGGCATGAGTATGTTCTTCACGTCGCTCTCTATGGTTGCGAGCATGCGCTCGTCGTCCTCGTCGAACGGGTCGTGCTGTGTAGATACGACGATGGTGGCTATGCGCTGTGGTACGCCGTCGTCCGAATATTCCACCGTAACCTGGCTTTTCGAGTCGGGTCTGAGATAAGTCATCTCCTTGCCCTCCTTGCGTATGTCGGCCAGAGTGCGCATTATGAGCTGCGCGATGTCGAGCGCCACGGGCATGTAGTTCTCGGTCTCGTTGGTGGCATAGCCGAACATCATTCCCTGGTCGCCGGCTCCCTGCTCCTCGTCGTCCTCACGACTCACGCCGCGGTTGATGTCGTCGCTCTGCTCGTGTATGGCGGTCAGTATGCCGCACGAGTCGCCGTCAAACTGATATTCCGACTTGGTGTAGCCTATGCGCTTGATGGTCTTGCGCGCCACGGTCTGCAAGTCGATGTAGGCTTCGGAGCGTACCTCGCCCATGATTACCACCTGTCCGGTGGTGACAAAAGTCTCGATAGCACAATGTGCGTGCTCGTCGTAGGCCAGAAACTGGTCGAGCAGCGCGTCCGATATCTGATCGGCCACCTTGTCGGGATGTCCTTCAGACACTGATTCTGATGAAAAGAGATAGCTCATTTTGTTGTTTTTATTTTATGTGAGGCAAGAACTGCTCCTCACTACCAAACACTATCGCATGGCTCCATCAAACCGATTTCACCGTTTTAGCATTTTTTTCCGTGGTTGCAAGCAGCCAAATTCTTCCACTCCGTTTTACTTATTGTTTTATAATCTTCGCGAAAACGCATGCAAAATTATACATTATTTCCAACATAGACAAATTCTTATTTCTTATTTTTCCTTAACCGCCCGTTATCTTGTATTAAGGCCGCGGAAACGCCACTCCGAGGCGGTCGTCTGGCAAGAGACAAAATGTATAAATATGCAATCATACTGTATGAAAAACGAATAAACCTACCCCGTGACCCTCTGAGAATCGTTTATTTGCGAGCAAACGCCTCTTCGGCCGCAAATACGCGAGTTTTGAGAGGTTTGCGCAAGTGCTTGTCAGTCAGCGGTTTGCATTTTCCGACAATCCGAAGTGCATCACATGGTATTGCGAAATGGCCTATTTCGCAATGCAATAAAGCCCATTTCGTGCTCCGATATGCCCTATATCGTGCTCCGATTAAGCCCATTTCAGGGTGCAATAAAGCCCATTTCGCAAAACAGTATGGTTTTTCATGCCGTCCGGAAGGGGGAAAACGACGGGGCGTTAAAGAATATTCCGGCCGAAACAGCCCATTTCGTCGCAATCCGTTTTCTATTTTGCGAAAAAATTTTGTCAAAATCCTTTACTGTCGGAATTGCATAAATATACATTTATGTGGCTGCCGGACGTTATCCGGAATGTTCCGCCTGACGATATGAGACAGGCCGTCAGCACCGGACGAAAGGGCACGAAAAAGCCGAACGTCGCATGATGAGAAACGTCCGGCTGTCATAGTCCGCGGCGACATACGCGCCACAGGGCTCTGAATTATGTCGCCGCCACGGAATCGCGGCGGGGAAAGTCGCATCAGTTAAGGAACACCAACTTCTTCGGGTTCTGTCCGCCTGAGGTGAACTTACCTACATAGTTGCCGTTTGAGTCGAAGTGATAAACGGTGCCGTCACCCCATACATAGTTGGTGATGCAGACGTAGATGTCGCCCGTCAGGTCGCTCACGCTGATGCCGTAAGCGCACGCGTTCTTCATATCGTCAGGCACGTTCTTCAGCACATTGTCGTTTGTCGCGCCGGTCTTCAGGTCGTAAGAGCTTACGGTTGTCGTGCCTGTGTACGGCTGTGTGCTGTAGTCGGTTGTCGTGTTCACAATATAAACCGTATTGCCGTGACCGGCAATATTTGTTCCGTGACCTACTTCCGTGCACTCGCCTGTCTTCGGGTCGTACACCTGTACAGGGTTGATGTATTGTGTATAGTCAGCCGAACCGTATCCGCATATCACAATCTTGCCGCCTGTTGCTATCACGCTCTGCGGGTTGGTCATTATCTCCACCTGCTCGGCCGTGTCAAAACTCTTCTCGTCGATGATGGACAAGCGGTTGTCATATCCCCATCCCGAGTTCACGCAATACACCTTGCCGTCGAGCACAGTCACCTGTTCCGGGTTCTGACCCACCTGGACAGAGCCTTTATACTCGAGCGTGTTGGCGTCGAGACGGCTCACGTATCCACCATAGGATGTGACATATATGTAGCCCGAACCGGCCGCCAGGTTGCGCACCTGTCCCAGGTCTGCCTTGTCGGCGAACGAGATGCGTGCCTCTTCCTTGCCCACACCGTTGAGCTTAACGACGTAGTTCGAGTTGTAAACCACCATGTACAGATTACCGTTATAGGCTATCACGTCCTGTCCGGTGTCGCCTATCTTGCGGCCGTTCTGTATCTCGTAGATGTCGGTTGTGGTGCTGCCGTAAATCTGGTCGGTGGCGTAGTTGAAGCAGCAGAGGTGTGCGTTGTTCTCATTATACGAACCTTCGTTGAGCACAAAGCCGCGGGTGCGGGCCAGTTCAATCTGCGAGCCCTCATCCTTCCACGACCAGTCGTCATCGTTGTCGTCACAAGCTGTGAACAGAGCGGCCAGTGCCAACATGCACAGAGGGGCCGCCTTCATTCTCAATAGTTTCATTATTTCCATTTCAGTTTTGTTGTTATGTTGTTTATATTGGTTCATATCGTTTTATTGTCCCGCCGTGTGTCAGAAGCTGACGGTGGCGGTAGCCTCCACCGACCGGCCCGGCATGGGATAGTATCTTATCACTTCGTAGTGTTCGTCGGTAAGGTTGCGCACCGATACCTGGAGCGTTGCCGACCACCGTCTGAACTTCAGTTCGCGCGAGACTGACAGCGTGTGCTCAGCATATCCGTCTATCTCATACTCGCGGGTGTTCTGCTGCATGGCGTAACGGCTGCCGCACATCTGCACGGTGTAGGCCACGTCGAGCCACGGGGTGAGGATGGTCAGCACGGCATTGCCCGAATGACGCGGGGTGTAGGGTATCTGGTTCTTGTAGTAGATGGATGCAGGATCGGTCACATCGAGCGCCTCCTGCCACATGTACGACGCGCTGAGCTCGGCGGCAAAACCGTGCAACGGCTCTATGCGCGCGGCCATAGTGGCGTTCAGTCCGTTTATCCTCACGCGGCCGAAGTTGGCCATCTTCCACACGTAAAGCGTCGGAAAAGCCACTATCTTGTCCTTCACGTCGTTGTGATAGACGTCGGCTGTGAGTGTGACATAGGCCAGCCAACCCATCCGCCGGCTCGTCCATGTGAGTCCGACATTATACTCGTCGGCCTTCTCGGGCCTCAGTCCTGTGGTGCCGCTCTGGCCATAGTACAGGTCGTTGAACGTGGGCAGGCGGAACGTATGCTTATACATCGCCCTGAAATAGAGGGCTTCATTCTTCAGCAGACGAAGCGAGAAGGCTGCCGAAGGCGACAGCTGCCGGCGGTCGGCGGGGCGGTCGCCGTGCTCCACATGCTCGGTAGCCCATGTCGCTACGACGTTTGCGCCTATCTCAATACGGCCCGAGGCATAGCGCGCGGCAAGGGCAGTGAGCGACGTCAGACGGCAAGGGTCGGCAGGATTCTCGGCGTTCGAGCGCAGGGTGTTTACGAAAGCGTCCTCAGCCAACGACAGCGACAGGCCCTTAAGCGGGAACCATCCCAGCGTGGCGGAGCCGTAATATTCGCTCTGACGATAGGTCTCGACATAACGCCCGGTGGGATATTTCACGTCGGTGTCCGTGTAGCGGTTCCACGAATTCACGTATTTCGCACGCGCCTCCAGCTTCAGCCGGCTGCCGAGATTCTGTCCATAGACCGCCTGAGTGAAGAATTCCTCGTCCCACATGCGTTCGTGCGACTTCTTTGTATTATAGAGTATGACGGCTCCGGGCAGTCCGCGCGACGAGCTGAACCACTGCGCCTTCACGTCCAGATGGCCGTCGCGGGGCAACAAAGCATATATGTTGGCCTCGCCCTGCCATGAATATATATCGGTGTTGAAGCGTTTGTCGGTGAGCTTCTCAGAGCCGTTTGGCAGCTCGTATGGATAGCGTCCGTCGGCACGCATGTATGTTCCATCGAGCGAGAACATGAGTTTCTCGTTCAGTCTCTGCCAGTAGCGCAGCTGCGGAGCGACGAGTCCCCAGCTTCCGGCACGCACTCTGGTACGCAGCGACCAGTCGCGTCCGTCGGCGAAGACGGGTTTGCGGCTCGTTATAGAAAGAACTGCCGCCGATGCATAGTGGCGCGCCGGCTGCATGACGTCGTCGTCCTCGCCTATTGTGAGCGTCACGTTCTGCACGTTGTCTGTGGCAAAACGGCTCAGGTCTATCTGTCCGGCCTGCGTATTGCTCACCGTTACGCCGTCGTAGCTCACGGCAGTATGATTGGCACCGAGGTTGCGCACAGACACTGTCTTCATGCCTCCTATGCCGCCATAATCCCTCACGTTGACGCCGGCAAAGCGTTTCACGGCGTCGGAAAGGGTGTATATGCCTGCCCGTTCCAGCTCGTCACCCTCAAGCATCTGGGTGGGACGGGCCGAACGTACGGTGCGGTCGATGCGCCGGGTGGTCACCTCCACTCCGTCGATGTGTCTCACACCGCCGGTCAGGGAATCTGACGGCGACTGTGCACTGACGGCAACGGCAGCCGCAGCAAGCGCGGCGGAAAGCACAAGTCTCTTCATATCTTGACGATAAAACAGGACATTTCGCGCAGTCTTCCTCGAGACCGCATGAAACAGTTTTGACAATTGAAGGCAGGTCTTCTGACTCGCAGTCCGGATGCGAACGCCTTCCCGGTGAATTGCCAGTGGCTCGTTGTTCGCTCCTGATAAGGACTGCTCACAGCAGCGGGACTGTCGGAGACTCTCACTCCATTCCCTTTTCATCGCGCCGAGGGCGCGAACCTTTCAACGCTGCAAATATACATAATTTAGCCGGAATAAGCATATTGACCTGCGAAAAATTAGACAAAAACGCGATGTTTTGCCGTAACGGACTAAACGACAGGTGTTTTCCTCCACCCGACCGCAACCATATCCACCGCCGGAATATGCTTCAATAGAAAACATTTCAAATTCAGAAAAAAAATAATTCTGCTTCAATAAAAGAAAATCTCAGCCTCAACCGACAGTCATTATTCCCCATCCTGCAAACGCATTGCGGGCGGGCCGGAAGGCATATTGTGCCACATTCCGTCCCGCCCGCAATAATATAGCAAGGCTGTTATATACTTTCAAATGACCGTGAAGCCTCAGGCCTCTCTCTGACGGGTACCCATACGTACCTCGACAACATTCACGACATAGTCTGCCAGCTTCTCGCACTCGCTAATGATATCCATATACATCGTACCGATGGCGTATGTATATTTGTGATCGTTCACGTCGTTGATGTTCTGACTCTTGAGTTGTGTGCGGTAGTTGTTTATCTCGTTCTCGATGTTGAACGAGCGGTTCACGTCGAGGTTATCCTTACGTCCCGACACGATGACGTTCATCTGAGTGAGGCTGTCGTTGGTAAGACTGAACATCTGATGCAGATGCTGATACTGCTCCTCGGTGAAGTCTTCCTTGCCTTTTATCTTGCGGTTGATGGTACGGGCTATGTTGTAGCAGCTGTCACCGATACTCTCAATCTCAGAAATCTCACGCAGCATGGCGCGTATCTTTGCCTTCGTGTCGTCGCTCAGGTGGGCGTTGCTCACGCTGTCGAGATATTTGGCAATCTCAATCTCCATGTTGTCGCTGATGGTCTCGTATTTCTCGATGCGTGCAAAGAGCTTTGCGAAGTCGGCGTCGTTATTGGTTTCGAGCAGGTCGCGCACCATAGAGAACATGCGCTGTATGCGTTCGGCGAACGATGTTATTTCCTTACGTGCCTCAAGCACAGAGAGCTCCGGTGTCTGCATGATACCGCTGCTGATGAAACGCAGGCGGAAGTCCTCGTCGCGGCGCGAAGGCTTTATCATCTTGCACACCACCTTCTCCATCTGCGGTATGAACCATATGAGGATGAACGTGTTGCATACGTTGAACATGGTATGGAACATGGCAAGCACGATGGACAGTTTCTGCGGAGCGGCATTGCCGGCCGTAGGATCGTAATCGACAATGGAGCAAACCATATTCACGAACGGATAGAAGAACACGAGAACCCAAATCACACCGAACACGTTGAACATGAGATGTGCCAGTGCCGCGCGGCGCGCCTGGGTGTTGGCACCGAGTGCCGCAAGGTTGGCCGTGACGGTGGTACCGATGTTCTCACCCATGACAAGGGCGATACCGAGATATATAGGAAGCACGCCGGTGGAGCACAACAGTATGGTTATGGCCATGACTGCGGCCGACGACTGCACTATACACGTTATGACCGTGCCTATAAGAAGGAATGCTATGATTGTGAGATAGCTGCCTGTGTCGAACGATTTGAAGAATTCCACCAGCTCAGGATTGTTGTCAAGCTGCAGCTCGTTGCCCGCCTGGCTGAGCAGCACGAGGCTGAAGAACATGAAAGCGATACCGAAAAGGAAATCACCTATGTACCGGTGGCGCCGCGTATAGATGAGCACAAGGCCCACAATGAACGCCGGAAAGACAAAGTCGATGAGGTTAACGGAAAATCCGAGACTCATGATCCATGCCGTAAGCGTGGTGCCGATGTTGGCTCCCATGATGACGGAGATGGCCTGGGCAAGCGTCAGCAGACCGGCATTGACAAACGAGACGGTCATCACCGTGGTGGCCGACGAGGACTGTACGGCGCACGTTATAAACGTTCCGGTGAGCATACCGGTAAAACGGTTGGTGGTCATGGCGCCGAGGATGTGGCGCAACTGCGATCCGGCCATCTTCTGCAAGGCTTCACTCATCACTTTCATGCCATAGATCAGAAGTGCCAAAGAACCGATAATCTTCAAAAAAATACTAAAATAATCCGGCGTTACCATATATAAATGTTATGATTGTTCAATGATAGTATCTACTTTCTGAAAAATAAATTATCTTTACGTTCGCAATAACTTAAACTCGTATCGGATATGAAACAGAAGTTACAAATACGTTGCAAAAATAATAAAAAAACTTTAACGGCAGAAATAGGAAGTACACTTTCTGACATTTTTAATCAATATAAAATGCACATGCCCTACGGCCCGGTGAGCGCAAAAGTGAACAACAAGGTGGAAGGCATGCACTACCGCGTATATAACAACAAGGACGTAGAGTTTCTCGACCTCTACTCTGCGTCGGGTTCGAGAGCCTACACACGCACACTCTTCTTCGTGCTTTGCAAGGCGGTGCACGACATTTTCCCCGACGGCAGTGTGGTGATAGACATTCCCGTGAGCAACGGATACTACTGCGACCTGAAGATAGGACGCGCCGTCACACTGCAGGACGTTGAACATCTGCGCGAGCACATGCAGAATATAATAGACCGCGCGCTGCCCATCCACCGGCATGAGGCACCCACCGAGGAGGCGATAGAGATGTTCAAGAAACTCGGAACCCACTCTAAGGTGACCCTGCTGAAGACCGTAGGAAACATCTACACCACCTATTACGAGATAGACGGATACGTGGACTACTTCTACGGAACGATGCTAACGAACACCTCGCAGCTCTATCTCTTCGGACTGGAGAAGTATTACGACGGACTGCTGCTGCGCATACCATCGACCGAGGATCCGTCAAGGCTGGGCGAACTGACCCGACAGGACAAGATGTTCGAGATATTCCAGGAGCACCACCGCTGGCAGAACCTGCTGGGAATAGGCACCGTGGGAGCATTCAACGAGGCTGTGGCGCACGGCCGCACCAACGACATAATAAACCTGTCGGAGGCTTTGCAGGAGAAGAAGATATCGCGCATAGCCGACGAGATAGCCGGACGCAAGGGCGTGAAGATAGTGCTCATCTCAGGACCTTCGTCGAGCGGAAAGACCACAACGTGCAAACGTCTGTCCATACAACTGCTCACCAACGGCATAAGACCCGTGCCCATATCGCTCGACGACTACTTCGTGGACCGCGAGCAGACACCCAAGGACGAGAAGGGAGAGTATGACTACGAAAGCCTCTACGCGCTCAACCTCAAACTGTTGAACGAACAGCTCGAGGCGCTTTTCCGCGGCGAGGAGGTGGAACTGCCGAAATACAACTTCCAAACAGGAAAGAGCGAGCGCAGCGGACACAAGCTGCGGATGCAGCAGAACGACATCCTCGTGGTGGAGGGAATACACGCGCTCAACCCCGAACTGACCGCGCACATTCCCGAGGAGCAGAAGTTCCGTGTCTATGCGTCGGCTCTCACCACCATATTGCTCGACACCCACAACTACATTCCTACCACCGACAACCGGCTGCTGCGCCGCATCATACGCGACTACAAGTATCGTGGAGTGAACGCCCGTGAGACGATACACCGCTGGCCGAGCGTACGCGCCGGCGAGAACAAGTGGATATTCCCCTATCAGGAGAACGCCGACGCCATGTTCAACACGGCGATGATATACGAGCTTGCCGTCATAAAGACACAGGCCGAGCCGCTGCTCGAGCTCGTACCCGAGAACTGCGACGAGTATGCCGAGGCCTACCGCCTGCGCAAGTTCCTGCGCTACTTCACTCCGGTGCGCTACAACACCCTGCCCTCCACCTCGCTCCTGCGCGAGTTTCTGGGCGGAAGCTCGTTCAGATATTAAATCATATAACTATAATATGAGACCGTCCGACACATCAATGTTCGGACGGTCTTTTTCTTTCTACATATATCACCGCAATGCGCCGTCAGCCGCTTAACTGCATATTCATACAGTTTCGGTAGTAAAATATTTTGACAAAATAAATTCGTAAAATAGAAAACGGAGAACCACGAAATGGGCTTTTTCAGCCGGATGATTCTTTAACGACACGTCGGTTTTACCCTTCCGAAAGGCATAAAAAATCAGTCGGTTTTGCGAAATGGGCTTTATTGCATTGCGAAATGGGCTTAATAGGAGCATGATATTGGGCATATCGCAGCACGAAATGGGCCATATCAGAGTGCGAAATGGGCCATTTCGCAACGCCATACGATGTGCTTCGGTTTGTCGGAAAATGCAAACCGCTGACTGACAGCCACTTGCGCAAATCGCTCAAAACTCGCGTATTTGCGGCCAAAAGTTTTGCGGTGCGAAATAAGTGGCTTAATTTTGAGTTGAGGAAAAATATTTATGCATAAAAAACTGCATATCTGTATATTCATGCAATTTTATCTTTTATCAGCCCCACACGCCATGAGGCTATGCCGGCAGCGCGCCGGCCACCGGTCCGTACATACATCGCCACGCACCGTTACCGCGTCCGGCGACATCCTTTTTTACGTCCACACAGACGCGTTCCGACCGAAATTCATCTCCTGCTCCGCGAAAGACGCATCCTGCCCGTGAGCCCGAACAGCAATGCGTATATCACGAATCCGCTCGCAAGTCCCACTATCGAGTCGATGGCATAATGGGCCTGGATATATACCGTGGACAGACACAGCAGCACATAGAACGGCACCAGCACCCATACGAGCGTCTTGCTGCGGCTGTGAGCGGCAAGCATCATCAGTATGGTTGCCACTCCTACGTGCGAGCTCGGGAACGCTGCCGTTGGCCGTTCGCCGGCTGCCTTGGCTCCCTCCACCATGGCGTAGAACGTGCCGTCGGTGTAACCCGGTGTGGGCAGACACTCGCGGTGGGTGTTGAAATAATACTGTACGTCGGGGAATATTCCTGCCGCTGCCTTGTCAAGACCTATCGCCTTATAATAATAGGTAGGGCCGGTGACGGGCACGAAAACGAATATCAGATAATAGATGAAGAACGCCGTCAGCACGATGAAGGCGCAACGCTCGAACTCTTCGTAGCGGCAGAAGAAATAGAAAAACACCACCAGTGCTATCATAGGATAATAGGAGGCGTAGCCAAGGCTCATAAGCTCGCTGAAGACCGGCGACGAAAAATGAGTGGCAAACACGAGGGCGGGCTGGAAACCGAACACCCACTGCTCGAAAGAAGCGAACACGTGGTCGAGATTGGGGAACACACGGTTGAGCTCATACGTGTCGGGATACCACCAGGAGAGCAGCACTATCTGCGTGATTACGCGCGCCGCGCGGGTCAGCCGGCACGGCACGAGTCTGTAAACCACCCACAGCGCCACGATGGTTGCCAGCACACGCATGCGTCCGAGCACCATGGCCTCGGGATTGACGCTCTTGGTGTAGGTGAACAGCAGCACCACAAGCGTGAGCGCAGTATATGCCACGACAGCCCACTCCACGGCCAACAGACCGCGCACGGGCTTCTTTTCAATCTCGAATAGTTTCTTTATATAGTTCATTTCTGTGTCATAACCATTTGTTGTCCTTATACCACGCCACGGTCTCCTTCACTCCGCGGTCGAGCTGATAGTGCGGATGATAGCCCAGCTCGTCGAACGTCGGCTCCACGTCGCAGCGCCAGTTGCGCTGACGCAGTATGTGATACTTGTCGTTGTTGAGCGGTGTGGGGCGGCCCGTGATGTGGCTTATGCGCTCGCCTGCCCACGTTATGAGGCGCAGCATCCACAGCGGAGCCACTATGCGCACCATCCACGGATTGCCCAGTTCGCGGCGCAGCAGATTGCTGAAGTCGGCCGACGAATACACCTGACCGTCGGTGAGAAAATATCTCCGGCCGCTCATTCCACGGTCGAAAGCGAGGAACACGGCCTGCACCACGTCCTTCACATAGACGAAAGTGATGTCCTGACGCCTGAATCCTACGGCAAAGTCAACGTGCGAGGCGATGCTCTTGGCCATCAGGAAATAGTCGGTCTCACGCGGACCGTAAACGCCCGTAGGGCGCAATATGATGTAAGGGAAGTCGTTGCCTATCGACTCGAGATAGCGTTCGGCCTCCAGCTTGCTGCGGCCGTATGCCGTGTTGGGGCGCGGAATGTCGTCGTCGGTTATGTCGCGGTAGGGTTGACGCTCGCACACGGCGCCGAACACGCTGAGCGAACTCAGGAACACGAACCGCTTTATAGGCATCGACAGCTCCAGCAGCGCGTCCACCAGATGTTTCGTTCCCTCGGTGTTCACACGGCGGAAATCGTCGCGGTGCAGACACTTCGTCACTCCGGCGGCATGCACCACATAGTCGAACGTGTGGCCCTCAAGCCGGCTTTTCAGCTTCTCGGTCGACGAGAAGTCGAGCTCAATGAAGTTAATGCGCTTGTCGGTGAGATAACGGCGCGAACTTGTAGACCTCACCGCGGCCCACACGTCCATGCCACGGCGCAGCGCTTCTTCAACGATAAAGCTGCCGATGAAGCCGCTTGCGCCGGTTATTAGGATTTTGCTCATTTCTACGGTCAGTTGACTTTAAGTGATAAATCGTCTCATTTGGACGGGTCCTGATAGTCGCCATCCACCTTGAGTGGCTCCACATGTATGTTCACATGAGTGAGGTTGCCGAACCGCTCGCGCAGCCGTCGCTCTATGTTTGTGGCGTGCTCATGGGCAGCATACAACGAGAGTTGCCCCGGCATGCGTATGTGCATTTCTATGGCATACAGGCTTCCGATGCGCCGCGTGCACAGATGGTGAATGCCGCTCACGTCGGGCTCGTCGGTAGCTATGCTTATAATCTCGTTCTTGATGTTCTCGGGCAGGCTCTCCTCGAGCAGCTCACCGGTGGCGTTGCGCACCAGAGTGTAGGCCGCGCGTATGATGAGCAGGCCCACGATGGCGGCAGCTATCGGGTCGAGCACCGTCCACTTCTCACCCAGAACGATTGCTCCGCCGATACCTATTGTGGTACCTATCGACGAGAGGGCGTCGCTGCGGTGGTGCCATGCGTTGGCAATGAGCACCTGAGAGTCGAGCTTGCGGCCCGCCTTGACGGTCACCCTGAATGTTATCTCCTTCACGACAATGCTCACCACTGCTGCCACAAGCGCTATGACGCCCGGACTTTCGATGACTTTGCCGTTGAAGAAATCGATCACTGTCGACACTCCCTCGATGCAGATCATGGCACCGGTGGCAAACAGCACGGCGCCGATGATGGCAGTGGCGAGTGTCTCATACTTGCCGTGACCGTAGTCATGGCCATAATCCTGAGGCTTGCTGCTCAGCTTTACAAAAACGAGCACCACAATGTCGGTCAGGAAATCGGAAAGCGAGTGTGCGGCGTCTGCTATCATGGCAGCCGATCCGCCCACGATTCCGGCAATAAACTTGAACACGAGCAGCACCACGTTGGCCAAGCCGCCAAGCAGTGTCACTTGATAAATCTTATGCTCACGCTCATCTGTTTTCATAATTCTGTTATTATAAACGGATGCAAATTTAAGTATTTTAATTCATAATACGTTCTTCTATTCATTATTTTATATAAAACGGAATATTTAATGCAAAATTATCGTAACGGAAACAAGCTATCTCAGATTTATTTTGTTTATTTGCATACACATACTGTCGGGACATGCGCAAAGGGCTCCCAAGCGATATGGCAAAGCCACGGCAACAGGACGGAAAAGACGTAACTGCACGGCTGAAAGCATTTACCGCAAGGCGAAGAAACCGTAATCGTGCGACGGAACGGCCGTAATCACACGGTGAAAAGACCGTTTATGCATGACGGAAAAGCCCATACTACACTGCGCCGACGGCATATCGGCCGGCCCGACAACTAAAAACCACAACATTATGGCAAAAGGAAAAAAAGGCGGAAAACGCCTGTCAAGAAAGCAGCTTTCTGAGAAGCTCAAAGGATTCTTCTCTTCACAACCAGACAAGAAATTCAGTTTTAAGGAGATATTCCGCGCACTCCATCTTGACACTCACCCCCTCAAGATGCTCGCTATAGACATCATGGAGGAGATGGCATGGGACGACTACCTCACAAAAGTGAGCGACAACTCCTACCGGCTTAATACCAAAGGACAGGTGCAGGAGGGCACGTTCCAGCGCAAACAGAACGGAAAGAACTCGTTCATACCCGACGACGGCACCAAGCCTATATTCGTTGCGGAACGCAACTCAATGTGGGCGCTCACGGGAGACAAGGTTAGGGTGTCGGTAATGGCGCGCCGGCAGAAACACATAAAGGAGGCGCAGGTAATCGAGATAATACAAAGAGCCAAGGACAAATTCGTGGGTAAGCTGCGCTCCGACAACGACATCACATATCTCATAACGCAGGACGGCACTCTGCCGGGAGGCATAATAATCCCGCGCCGTAAGCTGAAGGGTGGAAAAGACGGCGACAAGGCCGTGGTGAAAATCATTCAATGGCCCGACAGCGAGAACCGGAGCATGATCGGCGAAGTGGTTGATGTGCTCGGACCGACGGGCGACAACGACGTTGAGATGAACACCATCCTCGCGCAGTATGGCCTGCCCTACAAATATCCTAAGGCTGTGGAAGACGCCGCCGACAAGATATCGGGCGAGATAACCGAGGAGGATCTGAAGGAGCGCGAGGACTTCCGCGACGTCTTCACGTGCACCATCGACCCGCACGACGCCAAGGACTTCGACGACGCGCTGTCCATCAGACGGCTCGACAACGGCCTGTGGGAGGTGGGAGTGCACATAGCCGATGTGTCGCACTACGTGAAAGAGGGTTCCATAATAGACAAGGAGGCGCAGAAACGTGCCACGAGTATCTACCTCGTCGACCGCACAATACCTATGCTTCCGGAGCATCTCTGCAACTTCGTATGCTCTCTTCGCCCCGACGAGGAGAAGCTATGCTACAGTGTTATATTCAATCTCGACGACGAGGCGACGGTGAAGAGCTACCGCATTGTGCACACCGTCATACGCAGCAACCGCCGCTATGCCTACGAGGAAGTGCAGCAACTGCTCGAGGACAACGGCGTGGTTGACGGCACGGGCGAGCCTGCTCCCGCTCCGGGAAAGGACGGATACAAGGGCGAGAACGCCGAGAATCTCATCACGCTCGACCGTCTTGCCAAGAAGTTGCGCAAGGCTCGGTTTGACAACGGAGCCGTGAAGTTCGACCGCGAGGAGCTTCATTTCGACATAGACGAGAAGGGAAAGCCTGTGCGCTGCTACTTCAAGAGGTCGAAGGATGCCAACAAACTCATCGAGGAATTCATGCTTCTTGCCAACCGCACGGTGGCAGAGAGCGTGGGAAAGGTGAAGAAGGGTGTCAAGGCGAAGACTCTGCCATACCGTATTCACGACAATCCCGACCCGCAGAAGCTGGAGACTCTGCGCGAATTTATCGTAAAATTCGGCTACAAGCTCAAGACCGAGGGCACCAAGGGAGCAACGGCGCGGTCGCTCAACAAGCTCATGGACGACTGCCAGGGAAAGAAGGAACAGAACCTCATTCAGACCGTAGCGCTGCGCGCAATGATGAAGGCGAAATACTCTACTCACAACATCGGACACTTCGGACTGGCGTTCGAATACTACACTCACTTCACTTCGCCTATCCGACGCTATCCAGACACGATGGTGCACCGCCTGCTAACACGCTACCAACAGGGCGGACGCAGTGCCAACCGCGAGCACTACGAGGAGCTGTGCGAGCACTCGAGCGAGATGGAACAGATAGCCGCCAACGCCGAACGCGACTCAATCAAGTACAAGGCAGTGGAGTTCATGAGCGACAAGATAGGCAATGTCTATGACGCGCACATCAGCGGTCTGCAGTCGTATGGCATATACTGCGAGATCGACGAGAACCATTGCGAGGGACTGGTGCCAATGCGCGACCTCAACGATGACTACTATGACTTTGACGAACGCAACTATTGTCTCGTCGGACGCCACCGCCATCACAAGTATCAGTTGGGCGACCCGATACGCATAAAAGTGGCTTCTGCCAATCTGGAGAAGAAACAGCTCGACTTCACCCTGGCCGAATGATGCCGCCTGACGGCATTATCTGCAAGGCATAAAGCGTGTGTGTGAGGAAAAATAAACGTCTATTTATTTCTTCATACACACGGTTTGCACTATCTTTGCATAAGATTTGCTGCACTCGGGAATCAGAGAGAATACTCTCATTCCGCTCGTTTGCCAAATCTTTGCATTCAAAACAACAACACATAAATTATGCAAGAAACAAGACAAAACCGCATAGCAAGACTCCTGCAAAAGGAGTTAAGCCTCATATTCCAGTCGCAGACACGCATGATGCACGGCGTTATGGTGAGCGTGACACGCTGCCGCGTATCGCCCGACCTGAGCATCTGCACTGCCTATCTCAGCATCTTCCCATCGGAGAAGAGCGACGACATGATCAAGAACATAAGGGCCAACGAGCGCACAATACGCTATGAGCTCGGCACGAGAGTGCGCAACCAGCTGCGCATCATCCCTGAACTGAGATTCTTCATAGACGACTCGCTCGACTACATTGAGCACATAGACGAACTGCTTGGCAAGAAATGAAACGTCATAACTTTCCTTTCTACATTGCCAGACGCTATCTTTTCTCGAAGAAAAGCACCAACGTCATAAACATCATCTCAGCCATATCGGTCACCGGTGTGGCTGTAACGACCATGGCGCTTGTTATTGTGATGAGCGTGTTCAATGGTTTTCACGACCTCGTGGCGTCGTTCTTCACCAGCTTCGACCCGCAGATTTCAGTAGTACCGGCAAAAGGCAAGGCGGTGGCAGCCGACGACCCGCTGCTCACGCAGATGAAGAAGCTGCCCGAAGTGCAGGTGTCCACCGAATGTGTGGAGGACCTTGCGCTTGCCATGTATGGCGACAAGCAGGCCATGGTGACGGTGAAGGGTGTGGAAAACAACTTCGACAGCCTTACCAACATACGCGACATACTCTACGGCGACGGCGACTTCACGCTTCAGGCCGCCAACCTTCAGTATGGCATTCCGGGCATACGACTCGCGCAGACGCTCGGCATTGGTGCACAGTGGGACGGTTTCCTGAAGATATATGCCCCGAAGCGCGAAGGTCAGCTGGTGGATGCCACCAACCCGTCAGACGGTTTCGTGTCCGACTCCATTATCTCGGCAGGCGTCGTCTTTGCCGTAAACCAGTCGAAATATGACAAGGACCACATCCTCACTTCCATTGGTTTCGCCCGCCGCATATTCGACCGCCAGGGCATGATAACCTCGCTCGAGTTCCGTCTGAAACCGGGCAGCAACCTCAACGCCGTGAAAGCGGAGATGCAGAAGATAGGCGGCGACAAATACCGCGTGCTCGATCGATTCGAGCAACAGGCCGACACGTTCAAGATAATGCAGATAGAGAAGGTGCTGGCCTACATATTCCTCACATTCATACTCGTCGTGGCGTGCTTCAACATCATCGGTTCGCTGTCGATGCTCATCATCGACAAGAAGCAGGATGTGGCGACACTGCGCAGCCTCGGAGCCAACGACAAGCTCATAACACGCATATTCCTGTTCGAGGGACGAATGATATCGGCCATCGGCGCGGCCATAGGCATCATCATCGGACTGCTGCTCTGCTGGCTGCAACAGACCTACGGACTCGTGGCCATGGGCAGCACCAGCGGCGCGTTTGTCATCAACGCCTATCCCGTAAGCGTGCATTATGACGACGTGCTTATCATATTCATCACAGTGATTGCCGTAGGATGGCTGGCCACATGGTATCCGGTGAGATACATGTCGAAGCGTCTGCTCGGCGACTGAAAACACTCTTAACGCCGGGGCACGCCATTGTCCGTGCCCTGAGCGATTTCTTCCGCAAAATCTTCATCCACATTGAACGTCATGGTCTTGCCCGTAGAAGGATGGGCAAAACTTATGGACGTGGCGCGCAGACACAGTCGGCGGCCGGCATGGCCGTACAGTCTGTCGCCCGTGATGGGGCATCCCAGTCCGTCCTCATGGGCGCAATGCACCCGCAACTGATGCGTACGACCGGTCTCCGGATATAGATGCACGAGCGTACGACCGCCGCATTGTCTCACTATCTCGTAGCGCGTGATGGCGCGTTTCCCCTCTTTCATGTCAACCCTCTGGCGCGGACGGTCCATGAAGTCGGCGCTCAGCGGCAGGTCTATCGTGCCTTCGCGCGGGCGGTCGGGCGTTCCGTCGAGCAGCGCGGTGTAGCGTTTCTTCACCGTGTGCGCCTCAAACTGAGCCTGAAGCAGTCGTTGTGCACGGGCCGTGCGCGCCATGACGAGCAGTCCGCCGGTGTCCATGTCGAGCCGGTGGACGGCAAGCACCCCACCCTCGCCGCCATAACGGGCGCACATCAGAGTGAGTGCCGACACACAGTCGCCGCGCCCCGGCACACTCAGCATGCCGTGGGGCTTATCCACAACCACCAGGTCGTCGTCCTCATACACTATCCTCAGCTGTCCTGCAAAATCGTTTCCGAGCGGGTCGGGCTCCACATCGAGGCCTTGCATCATGTATCGCAGCAGCGGACCGCACTTGCCTGTGCACGACGGATAGAAATGTCCGTGGCGTCGAAGTTCGGTTGCCGGAGCCTCGCCCCACCAGAATTCGGCCATGCACAACGGCCTGTAACCGCGCTGATAGGCATACTGCAACAGCTTGGGCGCGCAACAATCGCCGGTCCCGGCAGGCGGAACGCCGGCGGTGGTCGATGCGAATATGTCGAGCAGATGGCGCCGTTCGCCGCGCGCGTTGAGCATCTCGTAGCGGCGGAAGAGCCACTCCTGCAGTCCGTCGCTCATATCGCGGCGACGCTCGCGCAGACGTCCCAGACGTTCGTTGAGCGGATGCAGACGGGCGGCGATGTCGTCGAGCCTGTCGGCATATCGGTGCTTCATGCGGCGCAATTCGGCCTTCATGAACTGGCTTTCGCGTATCAACCTTTCCTCCTCCGCCTCGCTCACACCGGCGAGGCGTGCCTCTTCCCTTCTGCCGCGCGCCTCCTTCATCTGCCGGCGATAGTCGTCGGTGGCGGCGCGCGCCTCTTTCTCCACAGCCTTCATCTCCTCCGCGAGTGCCAGCCTCACGGGGTCGGCCTCGCAACGCCCTATCTCGCGGTTCACATCCACAATCTGTTGCTCGCGCATGCGGAAATATCCTCCGGGCTGACGGGCATCGAACACCGGCGGAACGAAATAGGTCCAGTCGTTGCGTCCGGCCAGCAGACCGGAATAGGCGGCAAGGAAACCCGTGCCACCGTCGCCGCAATCCACCACAAGCACACCAAACATCTTGCCGTGGCCGTGCTCATACTGCAACACACCGCTGTCGTCTATGTGGCGCTGCACCTCGCGGGCGGCAGCCACACACATTGGATGTGGCGTGTAGCAGAATGGGAAAGTGAACCGGAGCGGACGCTCATAACTGCCTTGAAGCACGTGCAGACGCGCGTCTGTATCTGAACTGTTTGCTGACATTATCGTATGTTTGAGGATTATGTTTGCCGCAGCGTGCGGCACGGCTGCAAAAATACTGATTATTCCGTCCGCCCACAAACAAACGCCGTATTTTTAATGTCATACAGACGCCGTGCGCCACTCATACAGGTATGTTACAAAAATGAAATCATCCTTCGGGCAGCATCGTTTCAGAGCCTTATTTCAGTTAAATATCATTAATACGGCGTCTGTTTAGTTAAAAATACAGGGATATAAACCCGAAAATACTCGCTTGAAATGAAAAAAGAAGATTATCGGGCGAAAATATTGATATTTTGACACATCGCTGCAACTGTCAGATAATCAACGGTTTACGCAACATCGCAATACGACGGCCTCAATACCACTTTGCGAAAGAACCCATTTCGGGTTGCGAAAGAGCCTATATTGGAGCACGATATGGGCTTTATCGGACATCAAAAGAGCCCATTTCGCACCCTGAAATGGGCTCTTTCGCAAAACCGTCACCGCAACACCGCACAGCAGTATGGGGTCGGCCGGTGCATAGAAAAGGGGGAACAGTGATCCGACCATGCCGAAAAGGCCTTTTCAAGGCGTGAATACGGCACCGGAAAACTGCCAGAAGAAGAAAAAGGAAATGTTAAAATCGAGGGCCGCGAAAAAGTGTAAGGAAGATTGGGGCACGGTTTTTGATTCTGCGCCGTCACCTTATGCCGACGCCATCATAAACGATCCTGCCCCGCCGTCGTGACTCGGAGCCAAGACAGCGGGGCAGGAACATAAACATCGTTTCGCCCGCCGCGCGTTACGATTGCAGGTCGTGCAGCTTGCGATAGTATCCGTTGAGAGCCATCAGCTCGTCGTGGCTGCCGCGCTCTACGATGCGTCCCTCGTGCAGGACACATATCTCGTCGGCATTCTTTATGGTTGACAGGCGGTGGGCTATGGCCACCGTGGTGCGCGTCTTCATGAGCTTTTCGAGGGCATCCTGCACCAGACGCTCACTCTCTGTGTCGAGAGCCGAGGTGGCCTCATCGAGTATCAGTATGGGCGGATTCTTCAGAATGGCGCGCGCTATGCTCACACGCTGGCGCTGTCCGCCGGAGAGTCGTCCGCCGCGGTCGCCTATGTTGGTGTCGTAACCGTGCTCCGAAGCCATGATGAAGTCGTGGGCATTGGCTATGCGCGCAGCCTTCTCCACCTGCTCCATCGTGGTTGACTCCACGCCGAACGAGATATTATTGTAGAACGAGTCGTTGAAGAGTATCGCCTCCTGGTTCACGTTTCCGATGAGCATACGCAGGTCGTGTATGCAGAGGTCGCGCACGTCCACACCGTCGATGAGCACCTGTCCCTCCTGAGTGTCGTAGTAGCGCGGTATTAGATCGACGAGCGTCGATTTGCCGCTTCCGCTCTGTCCCACGAGCGCGACGGTCTTGCCCTTCTCTATCTTGAGGTTGATGTCGCGCAGCACCCACTTCTCACCGTATCTGAACGACACATGACGGAACTCTATGCTGTGCTCGAACGACGCGATGTGCACCGGATCGGCCTTCTCCTTTATAGGGTTCTCGGCGTTCAGAATCTTATCGACACGCTCCATCGACGCCAGACCTTTCGGTATGTTGTAGCTCGCCTTTGAGAAGTCTTTCAGCGGGTTGATGATGCTGTAGAGCATCACGAGATAATAGATGAACATCGGACCGCTGAGAGTCATGTTGTTGAGCACGAGCATGCCTCCGAACCACAGCACGATGACTATGAGCACCGTACCGAGAAATTCGCTCATAGGATGGGCGAGCTGCTGGCGTGTATTGACGCGGCGCACCTGCTCGCGGTAGGACGTGTTGATGGCATCGAAGCGGCGGTTCATCTTGTCCTCGGCGCAGAAAGCCTTGATTATGCGCAGTCCGCCGAGCGTCTCCTCCACCATGCTCATGGTGTCGCTCCACATGGCCTGCGCCTTGATGGACTTCGCCTTGAGCTTACGGCCCACGAAACCCATGAACCATCCCATTATGGGAACGATGATAAGGGTGAACAGAGTGAGCTGCCAGCTTATGACGATAAGTGTGGCGAAGTATAGGATTATGAGTATAGGATTCTTGAAAAGCATGTCGAGCGACGACATGATGGAGTTCTCCACCTCCTGCACATCACCGCTCATGCGGGCTATTATGTCGCCCTTGCGCTCCTCGGAGAAGAAGCCCAGCGGCAGCGAAGTTATCTTGCGGTAGAGCTGGTTGCGTATGTCGCGCACCACGCCGGTGCGTATGGGGATGATGGTTGCCGACGAAAGGAAGTATGCGCCTGTCTTGAGGAATGTCATGACGGCAAGAAACAGACCGATGACAAGCAGCGTTGTGGATGCTCCGAGCGTGTCTATCATCTGATAGACATAATAGTTCATGTTGTTTGTCAGCACTTCCTTTATGTCTCCGCTGCTCAGAGAGAGCAGCACGGGATGCTGGTCCGTGGTGTCTATCTTGAAAAGAATCTTGAGTATCGGCATTATGGCAAGAAACGAGAAGATGTTCAATATTGCCGAGAGAATATTGAAGACGACCGTCAGCACCAGATATTTCTTATACGGCGGAACGAATCGGCGTAGCACTTGGAAAAACTCTTTCATTGGCGTTGTTTGGGTTTCTTGTGTTGAAAATAAGACTATAACAATGTGCAAAGTTAATGCTTTTGCGCCATATAACAAAATGTAGTAACTGTTTTAGAGGTAGTTAACGGGATTGACGGAGGCGGTGCTTATGCACGTAATACAACGCCGCGCGCTGCGACATAAGACATAAACGATTAATGGAAACATCATTGACACAGCACAGAATACGGCATACACAAATCTGACGGACAGACGACGGTGGCACAGACGAGCACGGCACGGCGCACATGGTGCGTATAAGGACATAGCCACCGGTATGAAACGGCAATCCGTACAAGTACCGGCGGCACATCAATCAATCTGCAGCGAGATTCATGGTCAGAAACTCACGCAGGAGCAGATGTCGTATTCCGGGATATTCCGGAAGGTCTCCACCCACCGGATCCATCGACACCACAAACTTGGGATAGTTGTCTTTGATGGCCTGCAGATTGCAGAACTCTCGTCGTACGGTTTCTTCTGAAGCAAGCAGATAGGTAGCCTGGACATACAATGTGTTGCCGTCACGGGTGGCGACAAAATCCACCTCGGTGTTGCGAAGCACTCCAACCGTGACATTGAAGCCTTGGGTTATGAGGCGGAGATATATCACGTTCTCAATGATTTTCTCTATGCTGCCGCGCAAATTGAAACCGCAAAGCAGGTTGCGGAGACCATGGTCTGTGAAATAATACTTGTAATTCTGTTCGAATATCTTCTTACCGTGAATGTCGAAGCGCCGCACTGCGGAAATGATATAGGCGTTGCACAGATAACTTATGTATGAAGCTGTGAGCACATCGGTAGTCTTTGTACCCTGCGATGTCATGGTGTTTGCTATGTTGCGCACGGATATGAGCTTACCGCTATTGTCGGCAATATATGCCGCCAGACTCTCAATGAACGGCACATTGCGTATAGATTCGCGCGCGACAACATCGCGCAACATCACCGTGTTATATACTCCTTGCAGATAATCGCGCACCTGACTCTCATCGGAAATGTCGTAATGACAGAGTCCGGGCAGTCCGCCTACACGGAGATAAAGAAGCAGACTTGCATCAGAGTCGTCTAAATGATGGAATTTAAGGAACTCTTCGTAGTCGAGACTATGTATCGGTATTTCAACATAACGGCCCGCAAGTCTTGTTCCCAACTCCTTGGAGAACACATAGGCATTGCTTCCTGTGGCAATAATCTGACAATGGTCCTCGGCCTGGAGACTGCGCAACGCATTCTCATAACCGTCGATGTCCTGCACTTCATCGATAAGCAGATAATTTCGTCCGCCTTTGGTAAGACGTACATCAACATATTCGTAAAGACTGTCAGAATCGGTTATATGCCTGAAGGCATGCAATTCCTTATTGACATAAAGAACATTTGCCGAAGGAATATTGGACTTAATCCATTCGTGAACCTGTTTGAGCATAAAACTTTTACCTACTCGCCGTTGACCGGTAAGTATGATTATCGATCCTCTGTCCAGAAGATTCACTATATGATTAAGATATGTGCTACGGGTAATAAGTTCCATAACATGATGTTTTTGCAAATATACAAATTATACTTTGTATTTACAACAAAAACAACATAAATGCAAAGTATAAACACATATTTTACACATAAATTGCAGAAATGCAAAGTATAAACGCATATTTTTGCATCGTTGATTACATAAAAAACGGTGTGTCGCCATTCGGAAAGACCGATGGCGACACACCGTAGATTGTATATTTCATCTTGATTCTCGCTTATTTCCCTGCCGTTCAGGCCTTGACATCGTCCACAGCCGTACCGAAAAGCGTGGCACTTGTGGAGCCGGTGATCTTCACGCGCACCGTCTCGCCGATGTGATGTGTGCCTTTGTCGAACACCACCATCTTGTTCTGACCCGTACGTCCGCACAACTGTTCGTTGCTGCGCTTGCTGAAACCCTCGACAAGTACGTCGAACTCGTGACCCTCGTCGCGCTTGTTGGCCTCGGCAGACAGCTCGGTCTGCAGGTGTATCATCTCGTTCAGACGGCGCAGTTTCACCTCCTCGGGCACGTCGTCGGGCAGATGTTTCGAGGCGTATGTGCCAGGACGCTCACTATACTTGAACATGAACGCCGAGTCGTAGGCAGCCTCACGCATGAGCGAAAGCGACATCTGGTGGTCTTCCTCTGTCTCGCTGTGATAGCCCACGAAGATGTCTGTGGACAGTCCGCAGTCGGGAATGATGCGACGTATTGCCTCAACACGACCCATGTACCACTCACGGGTGTACTTGCGGTTCATCAGTTTCAGTATGCGGTCTGAGCCCGACTGCACCGGCAGATGTATGTGGTGGCACACGTTTGGCATCTCTGCTATGACGTGCAACGTGTCGTCGCTCATGTCCTTCGGGTGGCTTGTGGTGAATCGCACGCGCATTCCCGGCGCCGTCTCAGCCACGGTACGCAGCAGTTCGGGGAACGCGATGACGTGTCCGTCGCGCTCGAAGCGGTATGAATTGACGTTCTGTCCGAGCAGCGTCACCTCCTTATAGCCACGGTCTTCGAGGTCGCGCACCTCACGGAGTATGCTCTCCACGTCGCGCGAACGTTCTCGACCACGGGTGTAAGGCACGATGCAGTAGTGGCAGAAGTTGTTGCATCCGCGCATGATGCTCACAAATCCGCTTATCGGCTGCGCCAGAGCTATGCGTCGCGGAACCACATCGCGGTAGGTCTCAGTGGTGGAAAGCTCTATGTTCATTGCCTTATGTCCGGTCTCGGCCTGCGCCGTGAGGTCAGGCAGAGTGAGATAGGCGTCAGGTCCTGCCACAAGATCCACACCGTGTTTCTCCAACAGTTCGTCCTTCACACGCTCCGCCATGCAGCCCAACACACCAATGATGAACCGGCGTCCCTTACGGCGTTCGGCGTTGAGCGCCTCCAGACGGTGATATATTTTGTTCTCCGCGTTCTCGCGCACCGAACAAGTATTGAGGAAAATGGCGTCGGCCTCATCTTCCGACGAGCACAGGTCGTAATCGGCCATCTTCATGACCGAGGCCACCACCTCGCTGTCGGCAACGTTCATCTGGCAGCCGTATGTCTCGATAAAGAGTTTCTTCATTTCTGGTATATTACGTTAAACTTCAGCATCAGACGACCCGCCAACGGCACGTCGCGGCACACATTTATCCGCCTGATTGTCTGATACATATCCTTTCACGGTGCAAAGTTAATGCAAACTGAGGGCAAGATAAAATAAAAAGAATATTTTTTCATTTTTATTTTTCTTGCCGAAGTGCAGCTTAACTTCTTCAGAGTTAATGCAAACTGAGTGCAGGATAAAATAAAAAGAAAATTTTTTCATTTTTATTTTTCTTGCCGAAGTGCAGCTTAACTTCTTCAGAGTTAATGCAAACTGAGTGCAGGATAAAATAAATCGGGAGTTATTTTTCCGTAAAAGACATTCTGTCCGATACATAAAACAAGAGCCGGACTCACCTGAATCCGGCTTCTGTTTTAATAATAATATGTAACTATTCGAAATAGTTATTCAACTTTCTATTTACTGTCTCCTTGATTGTTATATTGCGGTTCATTCTTCCACTTTATTCTTTCCGTTGTTATTTTTCCTTAGATTCCGCCAAAGTGTACCTTATAACCTTGCGGCTTCTGTCGTCAATACTGAGGCTGGCGAATACCGGAGACTTCAATCCTAATTTCTGCCAATCTTTAGAATATATTGTAATAAAATGGTATATATCGTCCGGTTTCACTCCCTTAGGAAGTTCGTTTTTCTTAAAACTGGCGTATTTCTCAGGAATCCAGTCATATTTCAGATACTTGAATGTCGATTCACCGATGGTCGGAAATATCACGCCCACGTCGTTCTTATCTATTTTCCGCTGTCCTTTCTTTCCGTGATATACAATATGGTTCAATGCAATGGCGGTGAGTATTCTTATGCGCTCGTCCTTGTTGAGTGAGGCGATAGACTTGCCGTAAGAGTATTTCTCGCTTTTCAGCTCTTTGTCAGTCGGCACTTCATATATCTGCGGATGGCGTTTGGCGTTGCTGAACACCTCTTTCATTGACACCTTATCTTTAGGATCGAATCCGTTGCCTATGATTGTAACATCATACGTTGCCTCTGACAGCAACACGTTGAAGTCCTCTTCCATAACAGCAGTGGCCGGACAACCTATCTCCGGTTCGCTGTCGTCGAAAACGAAAGGATAATATTCCTTACCGATGACATCTATGTCGTAAATGTATTTGTCGGACGGTGCGAAAGCCCTCATCATGCTGTCTTTCTCGTTTTTATGGTAGAAATTGTATATCCATTCCACGCTGCTATCATCGTAGTCGAACTGGGATATGAGTGTAACGCCGTTCTTGTCGATATGACTGTTACTGAAATACGACATTATCCTGGCCGTTATAATGCTGTCGCGCTGCGGCCACGGCATTTCGCTGAGCCGTGTCTGAGCATATCCCTGAGCCCAAAAGCCTTGCACAAATAAGAATAACACCAAGATATTTTTCATAATCTTATCATTATTACTTATTAAAATCCGCCACTCGCTAATCCACCACTTCCATTAATTATTGAATACTGGCGAGGATCTGTATACGCATGCCTGGAACGGATTATTGTTCCATGTTCTCTCATATATCCAATTTCATTTCCATATTTATCCTTAAAGTATTCATCTGGTACTTGGCCAGCTTGCGCTTTTACAAAATAATCTTCTTCTTTTCCCTTATAGTCAACAACTATACCAAAATCACATCCGCTTCTTTTTATAACTTTGTAATCATCATTTGACGGCCCTACAACACGGACATTATTTCCTGTATCATATGTCAATGCAGGATGTACATGGATTATAGTAACCAATCTTACATGTTCTGCATTACCGGTAAAACCATTTCCCAATGGAGTATAATCCTTAATTTCAACTTGTCCACCTGTTCCTTTTAAAAATTTGCCACCAATATATTCTTTTCTATCAAAATCATAAAATATACAACAAGCATATTCCGTCCCTTGATTATCTTTTGCAGCAGCAGTCATTGCATCCCACATCATATTGATACGTCCTCTAACAAAAGAATTGTTCATAACATTAACAGCTTTGTTTGCATCGTCCCAAGTGTCAGGTCCTTCTCCTGTTGCTGCAGAGCCTGCACATCCTGTTGGACTACCTTTAAAGCCACTACCTTGAATCTGCGTATAATCTTCTCCTCCTCCAGAAGAACCAGTGCCACATGATCCCCATCCACAAGATCCATAATATTCAACATCTGACGATTGCATTGAAGATTCTTCTATACTTGTTTGATTTGCAAGATTTTTAATTTCTTTTAGATTTTGTTCTTTTTTCTCCATAGCTTTGATTGTTTAAGTTTATATTACAAATATATATAAGATCTTGAAGAAAATAATAGTTTATTATTTCACTTTAACCTTTTTAAATATTATTAAGAACGCATATGATGATCTCTAAATACAAACAATAACTTATTATATGCTAAATACTCAATTTCTGTCTTTATTAAATCTCTTAGTTTTTCATCACTAATAACAACTTCCGGTGTAAAACAAGACTTCAAATATTTAAATAAATCCTCATAAGAAACTCCTTTTTTTGATAAGGAAATTATATTATATTGCAAATCATTTATAAGAATTTCACTATAGCCTTTATTCCCATATAATAAAGGAATTATTGCTATATTTAAAGGTTTAAGACTTTTTTTCCTATCTATTCTATCTCTTATCAAAATTTTTGCTTCTTCCGGCCATTCTTTTGGAATAAGAAAGATTTCTATATATGAATTACATTTAAAAATATAATCATTATAATATTTATCTTTGTCAATCATAAAATCAAGATATAAAGATGATCGTTTTTCATTTTCAAACAATAGATCATGAGGTATATTTTTCCATTTTATCACTTTTTGTTTCAATTCATCTAAATATTTTCCAACACACATTTGTATTGACATATCAGATAATTCATTATTTTTTGATTCTAAACGTATGTGTTTACATTTAAATAACATATTTATTTCTTTTATTAGATCAGGGGAAATTTTAAGCAACATCTTTTTCATTAACTCACATACTTTATAATTTCTTTTATGTCCACCTAACATATGTATTAATGGATATTCTCCATAAAGATAGAAATCGGCAAATTCTTTATATGAATAGCCATTATCCTGAACATCATGTTCTATTACAGTCTTTACTTCTCTTTTATCATTCTTAACCATAGAATAAAACAATATTTGTTCAAACAGAATATTATTGTTTACCGCCATATTCGATTCTGTTGGATCATTCATACCATTATCATTAATTATCTTATTTGCCTCTTCACAGTACTTTTTGATATAATTTATATCAGAGCCTCCCAGCAAACCTGCATTGTATGATCCAAATGATCCATTTTCTATATCTTTTTTCAAATAAGACGGAAGAATTGTTCTACGCCTCATTATATCATTTACCATATTCTTATAATAATCACTTATAATTTCCTTATTTTGCGCTATAAGCTCAGCATCTATTATATTTTTATCTATTGGGCGAGATAAAATAACATCTCCATCAACGTGCAAAAAAGGTTCATCTTGAAGAGAATATGTTACAATTTTAGGATATGCCCAATGTGCTTCACGACATTTAAGATTATCATACACAACTTCTATTTTTGTATATGGCAAGTGTAAATAATCTCCAAGAATGCGTTTTCCTTGTGAGTCAGTGTATAAAACAACATTATCATAAAATTCTCGTAATTTCAAACAACTTAAAGCCCATGATATCAAATGATATTCCGGAGATATCCAACCAAATTCATCCCTTAATAAATCTTTCCGTCCAGTCCACAAAGTTTGTACTATTTTCATAATAATATTATATTGAGGTTAGTAATAATTATATATTTATCTTGTAAAATTATTATTTGAATAACAGCGTGAATATACAAAATAGAATTTAATTATAGTTCAAAAGTAATCTATTTTAACATTATTATCTGTTTAAAGACAGACAATTTTCAATGTATAAAACCCATATATCATGCAAATATTTTCTTCCGTAAATTCATTAACACACGTTAAAGTTGTTAATGTATAATATTTTATTCTGCAATATGGCGTTATTGGATTAATTTTGTGCGCGCAAATAACGCATTAAGAAGGAAGATTGTTCAGATAAACATTATTTACAATTTTAATTAATTAAAGGAAAGACATGAAAAAAGCATTCTTTGCAATATGCATGACTGCGTTTCTCGCGTCGTGCGCAACAAGCAACAAAATCAAATCTATATCAGCACTCGCAGGTGAATGGAACATCACAGAAGTGGAGGGTAAGGCTGTCAGCGTAAGCAACAACGACAACGCTCCGTTCATCGGTTTCGACACAAACGAGAACCGCGTATATGGCAGCACGGGCTGCAACCGTCTGACAGGTGCGCTCAACGCCAACGTGGAGACAGGCAAGATAGATTTCAGCGCGCTTGGAAGCACACGTATGATGTGTGAGGACATGAACACCGAACAGGCCGTGCTCGGAGCTCTCGGAAAGGTTTCGACCTTCAGCATGCAGAAGAAAGGTGTGCTCGAATTCAAGGACAACAGCGGTAAGACCGTGATGACCCTGAAGCACAAATAATATCAATACATACATAACTCTTTTACACGAAGCAGGAAAGAAGTACTGCCCGTCACGCAACAATGAACGGGCGACAGGTTTCTTTCCTGTTTTTTTGTGCCCACGACAGACATCATTACGCCACACTCCGCACGTGTCCGGACTCTGTATCATTAAGGTGCAGAGCGGTTTTATCCATAAAACTACGCAGAGTTCCGTGAAAACCGCAAGACGAACTTACAATTTTTCTTGACTAAATTTTGACAAAATATTTTCGCGAAAGAGGTGTAAACGAATGTTAAATCATCCATAATAGAGGAGATTTAGGATAATACCGTATTCTGATATACCCCATAACGTAGTCCTAAAAAGTGCGTTCCGCTTTCCGAAATAGCCCATTTCGCAGTGCGAAAAAGCCCGTTTCAGGGTGCGATATGGTGCTTTTCGGCCTCCAATATAGGCCATTTCAGGGGCCGAAATGGTGCTTTTTGCAATGCGAAGAAACACCTCTTAAATATAAGGGATTGATAATCAACGCATTATAAAAACCTCTCATATTTCGCGTATTTGCGCCCGAAGAAGAGTCCGTCCGCAAATACGCGCTTATTTTTCGGGGTATATCGGGAAACTCTGATGGAAAAATCAAAATCCAGTTACAATCTGAAAGTTGCCCATATCGTTCTCCTTCCCCGTAAACAAACAACGCTTATCCGTGCCCATATCCGCAGCCGTTATGTCGAGACCCATACACACCGGTTACCCGCCAGACCCGGAAAACTCCGTACTTTCATGACTGCCGGACTCCACAAACATCACCGCCGACTTTCCGCTGTTCCTCTTTCTGTTCATAAAACCATAAAGTCCTGTGTCTCACAACATTGCTACCCGTACATGGCAAAAACACAAAATCACGGATTACCGTGTCTGACGCTCTATCACCCGCAATTATCTTTGCAATAAAATACTAAAATATTACCACAACAAAACAAAAACCGAACTGACATGAAAAGAAACATCATCCGCACATTAATCGTCGCCGTGGCTGCCATGTTCGCCATGCCGCAGACAGCCGACGCACAGATAGGCAACCTGCTGAAGAAAGCCAAGAAAGCAGTGGAGGCCGTCACAGGCACCACCGACACCAAGACCGCAGAGGCAAAGGACGCCGGAACGCAGGCGGCAGAAGTGGCCGTGGCATCGGGCGGCACCATGATCAATCCCTTCTCAGAGGCTGCCGACATCGAGCTGGTGGGCTGCTACGGCAAGAGTACATCCGAGAACTTCGGCACGGCATACCTCGTCCTGAAGGTGAAAATGAAACTCAACAAAAACCGTATCAATCTCAGCGGCAACGAGAACGGTAACAAGACCATGGCCATCGACGCCGACGGCAACGCTTACGGCACATCTGCCATGGGCGGAATGGGATGCGACGTGACCGAAGGAGTGTTCGTAAAGCTGAAAATAGATGCACCGCAGCAGCAGTTCAAAGACGTGAAGAAATCGGTGAAGGAGTTTCAGCTGATAAAGATGTCGATATACATCGACCCGCAGCATCGCGGCGCACTGACGTTCAAGAACGTACCCATACAGTGGGACGTCGAACCGGAATGATCTCATAAATACTCTCTCTCATAACCCCAAAACGGCAGAAAGTCCGGCAGCCACAGGACTGTCTGCCGTTTACCGGCATCAGATTACAGACCCGTAGCCGACAGGGCGGCGACATGGCTCGTGAGAGGAAACGCCGCCGCACGGCCGGAAACATCAGACAACCGACATACTGCCGCAGACGGCAGCATATTCTTTAATACATTCATCTCAAAGGTTTCAGTGGAGGGCGGTACGCGGCACATTCCGTGTACTGCCCTATTTCGTTCTCCACTGCACGCACTACGGTATGCGGCGATGAACATGTCCTTACAATGATAAGCTAACAGAAAATTATGAAAATGCGGTAAAAAGATGCGTAATTCGGAAAAAATTCAGTAAGTTTGCAGATATTTACAACCAGTGCCGCACACATGTCACGACGGCATAACAAACAAAAACATCATGGAACAGAAACTTTTCATATACAATACGCTTTCGAGACGAAAGGAGTTGTTCGAACCTCTGCACGCGCCAAACGTGGGAATGTACGTATGCGGACCTACCGTTTACGGCGACCCGCACCTGGGACACGCGCGTCCGGCGATAACGTTCGACATACTCTTCCGCTATCTGAAGCACCTGGGATATAAGGTGCGCTACGTGCGCAACATCACCGATGTGGGCCACCTGGAGCACGATGCCGACGACGGCGACGACAAGATAGCAAAGAAAGCACGGCTCGAACAGCTCGAGCCGATGGAGGTGGCGCAGTATTACACCAACCGCTACCACTCGGCAATGGAGGCCCTCAACGTGCTGCCGCCAAGCATCGAACCGCACGCCACGGGCCACATCATAGAGCAGGAACAGCTGGTGAAGCAGATTCTCGACAACGGATTTGCCTACGTGAGCAACGGAAGCGTTTACTTCGACATAGCTAAATATAATGCGAAATATCATTACGGAGTGCTCTCGGGACGCAACCTCGATGACATAATAAACGCGAGCCGACAGCTCGACGGCGTGGGCGAGAAGCACAACCAGGCCGACTTCGCACTGTGGAAGAAGGCACAGCCCGAGCACATCATGCGCTGGCCGAGCCCCTGGAGCGAAGGCTTCCCGGGATGGCACTGCGAGTGCACCGCCATGGGACGCAAGTATCTGGGCAGTCACTTCGACATACACGGAGGCGGACTCGACCTCGTGTTCCCGCATCATGAGTGCGAGATAGCACAGGCCGTGGCAAGCCAGGGCGACCAGATGGTGAAATACTGGATGCACAACAACATGATAACCATCAACGGACAGAAGATGGGCAAGTCGCTCGGAAACTTCATCACGCTCGAACAATTCTTCACAGGCAACCACCCGAGCCTCGACAAGGCTTACTCGCCGATGACCATACGCTTCTTCATACTCTCCGCGCACTACCGCGGAACGGTGGACTTCTCGAACGAGGCATTGCAGGCAAGCGAGAAGGGACTGGAGAAACTGATGAACGGAATAGCAGCCCTGAAGCGCATAAAACCGGCTGCCGAGTGCGACGAACAGACCAAGAAGACCGTGACGGAGCTGCGCCAGAAGTGCTACGACGCCATGAACGACGACCTCGCCACACCGCAGGTAATCAGCCACCTGTTCGAGGCGTGCAGCGTGATAAACAAACTCGTGGACCACAAGGCCACGATATGCGCCGACTGCCTGAAGGAGCTCACCGAGACGATGAACCTCTTCACCTTCGACCTGCTCGGACTGCGCGACGACCGCAGCGGCTCATCCAGCGAGCGCGAGGAAGCCTACGGCAAGGTGGTTGACATGGTGCTCGACCTGCGCGCCAAGGCAAAGGCCGCGAAAGACTGGGCTACGAGCGACCGCATACGCGACGAGCTGGCCGCTGCCGGATTCGAGGTGAAGGACACCAAGGACGGTGCCACATGGACACTCAACAAGTAAATGACGACAGTGCCGGCCGTAACAGTCGGCACAAACATAAGACAAACATAATAAAAAGAACAACTATGATAAGACTCAACTGCTTTGTGAAACTGAATGACGCCGCACACCGCGACGAGGTAATTGAACACGCAAAGGCTCTCGTAGCCGCAACGCTTGCCAACGACAAGGGCTGCGTGGCTTACGACTTCTTCGCAAGCGCCACACACGACGACGTGTTCATGTTCTGCGAGACATGGGCCGACGAGGAGACACTCGCCGTACACTCAAACGCCGCACACTTCAAGGAGCACGTCAGCGCAATAGAGAAGTATGCAGCGATGAAGCTCGAAAAGATGGAACTGTAAAACCGTGTGGCGGCACGTTCCGCCACCATCATTGAAAGATAAAGCCCGGCCCGCAGCGTGTAATGATGCTGCGGGCCGGGCTTTCTGTTATATAACGTGTTGCCGTCGCGCCGTATTATTCGAAATAATACAAGAATGTAGCGATTCCGGTAAGTGCCTTCTTCGGGCAGTCCTTTATCTCGATGGCGAACTTTATCTGTGCCTTTGTCACGCCACGCAGATTCTCTATCGAATGAAGATCTGCCGACAGACGAATGGCCTGACCAGACTTCACTGCCTGACCGAACTTCATCTTGTCCATACCATAGTTGACCATCATCTTCAGATTCCTCACCTCTATTATCTGGTTCCACAGATAAGGAAGCATGGAAAGCGTGAGATAGCCGTGTGCTATCGTCGTGCCGAACTGGCTTTCGCGAGCCGCACGCTCAGTATCGACGTGTATCCACTGATGGTCGAGCGTAGCGTCGGCGAACATGTTTATGCGTTCCTGTGTCAGCTCCACATAGTCGGAGACACCCAAGTTCTTGCCCAGGTAAGCGGCAAACTCATCATAATTGCTTATTACTAATTTATCCATTGGATTTGTATATTTTGATTATATGTTTTTAATTACATTCTGTGTATGCCGCCTAAAGTGTCTTTACACACCGTCAGGGCTGTAGAAGAAGTCGCGCAGCGGGTTAGGATAGTCGAATATCTCCTCGTCCTTGAAGAAACGACGGAGCTCTATCTCCGCATTCTCGGGGCTGTCCGAAGCGTGCACAATGTTCTCCTGTCCGCTCATGGAATAGTCGCCTCTTATTGTGCCCGGAGCAGCCTTGCGTCCGTTTGTAGCACCCGTGATGTTGCGAACCACCTCCACAGCGTCCTTTCCTTCAACGCACATGGCAACTACCGGCGCCGCCATCATCGAGTTTTTCACCCACTGGAAGAACGGGCGGTCAGCCAGATGAGCGTAGTGTTCATTGAGAAGGTTTTCGTCGAGCTGCATCATCTTAAGGCCCATTATGCGGAGGCCTTTTCTCTCAAAACGGTGTATGATCTCACCGATGAGTCCCCTTTGCACTGTGCAGGGCTTGAGAAGAATCAATGTCTTTTCCATTTCGATTAAGTTTTTATTGGTTGTTTAAGTTTAAATTCGTTCCGCATGATTTTATGTCAGAACCGGTCTGACCATACATGTATTGCGAAAGGCAGGGATTGCGGCTGATGTCCGGGACCGGATTTCCTCCAATCTGACATTGCCGGGCCGCATCATATATTTATGTATTATAATGCAAATATAATAAAAAAACTTACAACCAAATAAATTTCCGCCCTATTTTATCACCTTTCAGCCCTCCACGACACGCTCTCCGCGGATGAGAGCCTCAGCCTCTGAGGCAGTGCGGTCGAACGGTCCGTTGTGCTCGAGCTTCAGTGTGCACATGGCGGCGGCAAAGCGTCCCGCCTCCGAATAGCCGGCACCGAGCGCACGGCAATACAGATAGCCGGCCGAATAGGTGTCGCCACAGCCTGTGGCATCCACTATCTCGCGCGGCGCATAGGCCGGAATCTCGTGGAAACGTCCCTCTGCATATATCAGCGAACCCTCGCTGCCAAGCGTCACCACCACTTCTTTCACGCCCCATCCGGCAAGCCGCAGGGCAGCCTCGTGAGCGTCGTTGAGCCCCGTGATGACCTGCATCTCGTGCTCGTTCACTTTTATTATGTCGGTCATGGCAAGTATATCGAGCTTGCCTTCCCAATCCACGGCGTGCACATCGTGGCCACGCACGTCGCGCAGATAGCCCTGTGCGTCGATGGATATGCGTCCGTGCTGCGAAAGATACTTCACCACCTCAGGCGAGAAATCGTCGGCCAGGAGCGAGCCCAGATGATATATGCCGGCGTCCAGTCCGCTCACATCGTCGATGGTGAACGGGTCGGCTTTCTCCAGAACGCGCTGTGTGCGCTCGTTCTGATTCTCTCCATACTTGTTCTCGAAATAGACAGTGTGGCGGCTCGGCCTCACCTCCACATCGATGCCCGCCTCGCGCATCAGGCTGACGGCCTGCATATCTTCCTCGCCCAACTTAGTGACGAGCTGGAACGACACCTTGTCCGGCAAACTGTTAAAGGCGTATGAAAAATAGAACGACGTGCCTCCCGACATGTAAACGGTCTTGCGCGGTGTGATGATTTTGTCTTTTGTGATGTGGCCTAAGCAGCAAATATCTTTCATTGTGAACTTGTTATTTATCAGCAGAGTTTATAAAATGTGTGCAAAATTACTTATTTTACAGCAAATAACAAAGAACATATAGCATAATGACGCTGTGAGACAGCATATTATATGTTTCCGGTGTCGCTTCGGGAACAATAATGAGGCAAAAGACGCGACAGCGCACAACACATAAAAATGCGCCGGGCGGGCGGTAAACCGGTGTGCGTCACAACCACCGTCTGCCCTACGACGGAACTGAGCCGAAGAATTTCTGACTGTAGGTCCGGATAAAAAACAAGTCGGGACACACGTCCTGAAACGCGCGTCCCGACTGAATATGCATGTAAGAACAACTATTTCACCATAACCTTACGCACCGAACCGTCGCTCATGCGTACAATGTTGATGCCCTTCTCAGGCGATTCCAACCGGCGTCCGTCGAGCGAATAGCGTCCTGTCTCGCGCAGCTCACCCGCAACGGTTGCATTGTTTATGCCCGTAACGTCGAAACCTTCGATGGTGTTGAAGCGGTTCCAAACGTCAGCGTTGCGGTAAGCATTCTCGCTGCCCTGCGGCACATACAGCGTTGCGTCCTGCAGGTCATCCGGGAATGCGTAATAATACAGCTCTATTGGAGTGCTGTTGAACACGCGACATTCCTTCAGATTTCTTGACTCATAGAACACACTGCCGGAGTATATATTCTGTAAAGTTGACGGCAGCGAAACCGTCTCGAGCTTTTCTCCGAAAGCCACCTCGGCCATATTCCCGTATGCCGAAGCCTTTGCAGCCGACTTGGCATAATCGTCACGAGCCACACCTATCGACACGCAGCCTTCGGGTATCACGGCATTTACCAGAGCAGGCGGAGCAGCCAACACAGCGGTTTTCTGCTTGTCGTAGAGTATTCCGCCCTGCGAAGCGAACACCTGATTGTCTGGCGACACCTCAAAACTTGCTGTAACGTCGTTGAATCTGAAAGCATCCCATCTCTCGACAGATGCCGGAACATAGATAGTCGGTATAGGCAGATCTTCATAAATATCGGGCAGAAAAGTCAGTCCTTCACCGAGCTTGACATCGCTAAGCGATAAGCAATAGCCGAAGACGTTGTTTCCCATTTCCTTCAATGATGCAGGAATGTTGACCGACTTGAGTTTAGTACAACCATAGAAAGCCATACTCTCCATCTTTTCAAGTCCTTCGGGCAGTGTCACCTTCTCGAGTGAAAAGCCTCCTACAGTCTGATTACCGGCTGAGAACGGAGCAAAAGCTTCCTTGCCTATGGATTTTGTACCCTCCTTTATTACTATCTCCTTGGGAGTACCGGCAATACCTATCGCCGTTGTTCCGGCATAGATGACACCCGGCTCGTGGTTGAGAAGCCACGGAGTGTCAAAGAAGGCTGTGCTCTCGGCAGAAGCATTGCCGGTGAAAATCACCTCTGAGAGATTCTTGCAGTGTGCGAACGACGCATAAGAGAGAAAGCATCCGTCAGGTATTGTCACCGATGTTATTGCCGTGCCATAAAAAGCCGACGGAGAGACATCAACCGTACCCTCAGGCAGTACCACCTTGCCGGTGATGGCAGGAGGAACACATTCTACACTCCATCCACTTTTGCCGAAGAACGTATCATAATCAGGGAGCATGCGCATCAACACTCCGGCGGCAGCCATATACGTTTCGTTCGGCGTAGGCATGGTGATAGACGCGAGCTTCTTCATGCCAAACAAGAACGGTGTATTCTGGTGAGGCTCGAATGCCTCATCATCCACCGGTACTTCAACAGCCTTGATATACGAAAGATCTGACCGGAGAGCAATCTCGGTCATTCCTCCCGCCACGTCAACGAGAGTGCTTCCACCCATATTTTCGTTTGCCGTATAGATGGCGTTTCCGTCTGAATAGAAGATGTTATTATTTCCCGATACCGAAAGGGATACCAGATTTTCGTGGTTCACGAAGAACATATCAGGAATGTAAACCACGTCATCCGGCACAACATACTCTGTCATGCTGTATGGCATGAAAATTATTCCACGGCCTTCCACTGTTTCATTATTGACATATACCTCCATGTTTACGTAAATAACATTGTTCGATGAAGAATATAAACCACCTTCTCCTACGCTCACATTGTCGAGAGAAGGACAGTTCTCAATGCCAAGAGATGTCATGGATGAAGGGAAAGAAGCTGTAGTGAGAGAAGGCATATTGTTCAAAGATATACCCGCAATTCCCTTTCCAAAGACAATCTCCTCCACATTAGGCATATCCGAAAGATCGATGGACGAACCTCCCCATCTGTCTTTCGCTCCGTCAGCCAGAGTCACCTTTCCACGCACACTACGAGGCAAGCATATCATGTTGACAGTGCTCCTCTGGTAAAGTGCACCGTCCTGAGCAAAGAAAGCAGTGTTGCCTTCATCAACCGTGATGCTCTCCAACAGGTCGCAATGTTCAAAAGCATACGACTGATAAAGAATCTCGGTTATCGTAGCCGGAAAGGAAACTGTCTTTAGTTTCGTTTTGTAACTCACGGCGTCGCAGTCCACTTTTGTGACAGTATAGACTGTGCCTTCATAACTCGTCTCACTCGGGAGAGCTAAATTTTCCACATCACCCGGGGTCGCCAGCAATGTTACGGTATGCTTTTCGGCATCGTTCACTTCATAGCGGTATCCGTCTATGTAAAAGTTCTGGCCGAAGACTGCCATTGACCACATCGAGATGCAGACAATTGATAATAAATAAGTAAATTTTCTCATAAAACTAAACTTGTTTTTTATTCATCTCATGAAAGTATTAAGTCTCTAAAAAATCAATCTCTATCAATTTTAAAACAATCACAAAGATAGTTAATATCTATAAACAGGACGTCAATAAAACGTAAAACAATGTTAAATAAGAAAACTTTCCTTTCATAGCATAAAGGTGAAACAGAATATATCGTCATTTATTTAGAATAAAATCCGTAAGTTTGCAATGTCGTTAAGACACCTCTTATAATTATGAACAAGATAAACTATCAGCTCAGACTTGACGAGATAATAAAGCGCCACACGGCAGCCGGGGAGACGCCTACGCTGCTCCTGCACAGTTGTTGCGCGCCGTGCAGCAGCTATACCATAGAGTATCTGTCGCAGTATTTCCGCATCACGGTGCTCTATTACAATCCGAATATATCGCCCGAATCGGAGTATGACCACCGCATAGAGGAGCAACAGAGGTTCATCAGCGAACTGAAGACGGTGAACCCCGTGAGCTTCGTGGCCGGCGAGTACGACCCGCAGACGTTCTACAACGCCGTGCGCGGACTGGAGAACGAGCCGGAGGGCGGAGCAAGATGTATGGTGTGCTACCGCATGCGGCTCGAACGCGCGGCGCAGATGGCTGCCGAGCTCGGACTCGACTACTTCACCACAACGCTCACAATAAGCCCGCTGAAGCGTGCGGACAAGATAAACGAGATAGGCGAAGAGATAGCCGCTCAGACCGGAGTGAAGTTTCTGCCGTCCGACTTCAAGAAGCGTGGCGGATATCTGCGCTCCATAGAGCTGTCGCGCGAATACGGACTCTATCGTCAGAACTATTGCGGCTGCGTGTTCTCAAAACGTCAGTCGGAAGAACGCAACAACAAGTAAGCATGGACAACTCATCACCCATACTGGCACTCACACGCCAACGCATGCTGCTGCAGATGGAATATGCCTGCGAGAAGGAGAACTTCCGCAAGCAGACCGAAGCCTTCGGCATAAAACGGAAGGTGAAGCGCGGCGACGCGTGGTATCCCGTAAAGACGGGACGCACATACTATAACTCACTCAACCAGGAGGTGCTCGAGATAATAAGACAGGACGAGAGCGACATAGAACACAACTTCGAGTATGGCCGGCCGGTGTGCTTCTTCACAATAAACGAGCACGCCACGGGCAACGAGAAGCACATACGCTATTTCCCGTTCACTGCCACGGTGAGCTTCGCCGAAGCCGACCGGATGGTCGTGGTGATGCCGGAGAGCAGCCGGATACTCGAACTGCAACGCAGCGAGACGCCCATAGGCATACAGCTTTCGTTCGACGAGACGTCGTACAGACTCATGTTCGAGGCGCTCGACCGCGTAATCAACGCCCGCTCGGGACGCCTGGCCTATCTGCGTGACCTGTTCTACTCGGGCATGAAAGCGGGACGATTCACGTTCGGTCCGACGCGCTTCCCGTGGCTGAACCCGTCGCAGGAGCACGCCGTAAACGAGATGATGGTGGCTAAGGACGTGATGGTGGTGCACGGACCTCCGGGCACCGGCAAGACAACAACGCTCGTCGAGGGAATCTATGAGACGCTGCGGCGCGAGAATCAGGTGCTGGTATGCGCACAGAGCAACATGGCGGTGGACTGGATTTCGGAGAAGCTTGTAGATCGCGGACTGAACGTGCTGCGCATAGGCAACCCGACACGCGTGAACGACAAGATGCTCTCATTCACCTACGAACGGCGCTTCGAGGCTCATCCTGACTATCCGCAGCTGTGGAGCATACGCAAGGCCATACGCCAGCTGCGCAAGCAACGCCGACGCGGCGACGACTTCCACCAGAAGCTGGAGAGGCTGCGCAGCCGTGCCGTGGAGCTGGAACTGCGCATAAACAACGACCTGTTCAGCGATGCGCGCGTCATAGCATCGACCCTGACGGGCTCGGCAAACCGTCTGCTTGAAGGCATGAAGTTCGGCACTCTCTTCATAGACGAGGCGGCACAGGCACTCGAGGCTGCGTGCTGGATAGCCATAAGGCGCGCCACACGTGTGGTGTTTGCCGGCGACCACTGCCAGCTTCCGCCTACCGTAAAGAGCATGGCGGCACTGAAAGCAGGACTGGGTACCACGCTCATGGAGCGCATCGTGGAGCGCAAACCTGAGGTGGTGACGCTGCTCACGGTGCAGTATCGCATGAACGAGGAGATAATGCGTTTCCCCAACGAGTGGTTCTATCACGGACAGATAACCACCGCGCCACAGATAAAATACCGCGGAATACTCGACCTCGACTGCCCAATGACGTGGATAGACACGTCCTCACTCGAAGGCAAGGAGGAGTTTGTGGGCGAGAACTTCGGCCGCATCAACCGACAGGAAGCCGAGCTCACCGTCGCCACTCTCATATTCTACTTCAGCAAGATAGGCAAACAGAGGTTGCTCGACGAGAGCATCGACGTAGGCGTAATATCGCCCTACCGCGCACAGGTGCAGTATCTGCGGCGGCTGATAAAGAAAAACGAGTTCTTCAAACCCTACCGTCACCTCATCTCCGTGAACACCGTTGACGGATTCCAGGGACAGGAACGCGACGTGATAGTAATCTCGCTGGTGCGTGCCAACGACGAGGGTCAGATAGGATTCCTGCGCGACCTGCGACGGATGAACGTGGCGATAACCCGCGCAAGGATGAAACTAATAATCCTGGGCGACACTGCCACGCTGACAAGACATCCTTTCTACAAGAAACTATACGAACACATAATGAAGGCTAACCGCCCATACGGCGACACGACAGCCTCAACGGACGACAGCGGAAGCGGCGAGGCCACCATAGGCGACGCCACGGAAACAAACACTCAAACACCCGAATTATAATAAAACAGACAGAACATTATGCTTCAACGTGACTATATACTGCGACTCATACGCGAGTTCATGGCAGCTCTCGAACGCATGCTCGAGAAAAAGGAAGTGGCCGACCGGCGCGAGGAGATAAAACAACTCTATGAACAATATGTAGGTCCTTACGCGCTCTACCACAACGCGACAATCGACGAAGTGCTGCTCGCACTGGCAGGAATGGACGAGGAACAGCGTCTGCCGCGCATGGAGATGCTTGCCGAACTGTTCTATGCCGAGGCCGACACCGTGTCGAATCCTGAGCGCGAAAGCCTTCTGGAGAAGGCTTTCGCGCTGTTCAGCATTATCGAACGAGAGGGGAAAACCTACTCGCTGAAGCGCAGATGGAAGATGCAGGACATACAAGAGAGAATATCAAACGGACAAACCGGCAAGACCAAGACAGATGAAAATATTCTTCAATCATAAGGAAGAGCTGTGGAACTCGTGGTCGCACGCGGCAGGAATCATCCTGGGCGTGGTGGCAGGAGCGGTGTTCATAGCCTGGTGTCTGCACACCGGCAACATCTGGGCAACCACCGGCATCATTCTCTATCTGTTCGGAATGTTGTGCTCCTACGTGGCTTCCACCGTATATCATTCGCTCAGCGCATGGTCGAAATGGAAGGAACGGCTGCGCCGCTGGGACCACGCCGCAATCTACTGGCACATCGCCGGATCCTACTCGCCCATCACTCTGATAGCCCTGCGTGAGTGTGGTGCATGGGGATGGGCACTGTTCGTGTTCATCTGGACGGCTGCCATAGCCGGCACAATCATGAGTTTCCTGCGGCTGAAAGACCACAGCCACGTAGAGACAATATGCTTCGTGGCAATGGGTCTGAGCGTACTCGTAGCGTTCAAACCTCTTATCGACAGCGTGAGCGACGTGTCTATGGCGTGGCTCATAGCCGAAGGCGTGAGCTACATCACCGGTGCCGTGTTCTACAGTCTGAACAAACGCAGGTTCATGCACACGGTGTTCCACTTCTTCGTGCTGCTCGGATCGGTGTGCCATATATTCGCCGTGTGGCACATACTCATGACCTATCTTTAAACAGAATCATCCTGACTGCTTATCTATTCACAACCTACGATGTAATAAAAACACTAAAACAATCTTCTCAGACATGACAAAGACAAGGACCATATTGCTCATGCTGATGCTTGCCATCGTGGCAGGCACGGCACATGCACGCGGCAAAGGCAAGACACCGGCCGACAAACAGCCGAGAATAATAAACATCATCAACTTCATACGTCAGACCGACTACCGCGTGGAAGACGCCGACCGTAAGCTCTACGAGACGGTTTGCCGGCAGGTGGAGCTGGTAAACCGTTACAATCTTCCGGCAACATTCCTGCTCGAATACGACGCGCTCATTAATCCGCTGTACCAGAACCTGCTGAAGACAAAGCTGAAAGAAGGTTCGGAGATAGGCGCATGGTGGGAGCTCACTCAACCGCAGATTGAGGCGGCGGGACTGAAATGGCGCGGCGAATACTCGTGGGTGTCGCACGCAAACATAGCTTTCAGCACAGGCTACACCAAGGAAGAGCGCGAGCGTCTGGTGGATGTCTATATGCAGAAGTTCAAGGAGATATTCGGATATTACCCCAAATCGGTGGGCTCGTGGTTCATCGACGCTCACACACTGGCATATATGCACGACAAGTATGGCATAGAAGCGTCGTGCAACTGCAAGGACCAGATAGGCACGGACGGCTACACTCTGTGGGGCGGATACTGGAATCAGGCCTACTATCCCAGCCGACTCAACGCATACATGCCTGCCCAGACAGCCGAAGGACAGATACCGGTGCCCATCTTCAGGATGTTGGGCAGCGACCCGATATATCAGTATGACGACGGACTGGGCAACGAACGGCAGGGCGTAATATCGCTCGAGCCGGTCTATCCGCACGCCGGAATGAACCGCAAATGGGTGGATTATTTCTTCGACGCGCTCACCGACGGCCCGTGTCTCGCCTTCGGATATGCACAGGCAGGACAAGAAAACTCGTTCACCTGGGACAATATGCGCAAGGGACTCGAGATGCAGATGCCGCTCATCGACTCGCTCCGACGTGCCGGACGACTGCGTGTGGAGACGCTCGGCGAGTCGGGACGATGGTTCAGAAAGAACTTCAAGCTCACTCCTGCCACGGCTGTCACCACGGTGAGCGACGTGCGTGGCGAAGGCAACAAGACCGTCTGGTACGACAGCCGCAACTATCGCGCCAACCTGTTATGGGAGAAGGGACGGTTCAGATTCCGCGACATACACTTGTTTGACGAGCGTTTCAAGTCGGAATATCTCGACAAACCGGGCACGGGCAACCAGTTTCTGTTCTACACGCTGCCCGTAATCGACGGCTTCATGTGGAGCAAGGGCGACGACCGCGCGGGACTTATGATTGTGAAAGTGAATGATGACGGAAGCACAGAGGAGCTCAGTCTCGATAATCCTACGGTGAAGGAGCGCGGCAAAAGTGTGCTCGAAGTGAGCGGCACCGACCAATACGGCCACACATTCGGCATCGTCCTGCGCGACGACCGAATAGAAGTTAGCTCGCCCGACACCGGCAACGACGACGCTTGGGCACTGCAACTGCACTCCGCTCCCGATGCTCCGCTGCCCTTCACAACAATCGGCGACAAGTCTGTCGAAGCCGTATTCCGCGGCTATTCCTACTCCGTAGGCTGCTCGAAGGGCTGTTTTAAGGAAGTGGATGATAACGGGAACCGCACCATCCGCATCTGTCCGGACAAAGGAAAGATAGCGATTGACTGTGCCCGATGAACCTGACAGAATGTCAATAATTGAGCCGCGAGCACTCAAAAACACGCCCTTAGACGATGAATAGCAACGCATACAACAGGGTTGTGTAAACAATTCGGAAAGTTTTCTTTGCAGTGTCTGCAAGTTGAACTATCTTTGCATAAGATATAGCGGCACTCGGGAAATTAAGAGTAAACTCTCTTTCCACTCGTTGGCAATATCTTTGCATAAGATATAGCGGCACTCGGGTGACTTAGGATAAACTCCTTTCCGACTATCTGCAATATCTTCATACGTGAAATAACAACAATACATAATGGACTGGATAAACGCACTTCTCGGCACAAACACGGCCGCACAGACCATCATTGTGCTGTCGATGATAACCGCAGCGGGACTTGCTCTTGGCAAACTTCACATACGCGGTATCTCGCTCGGAATTGCATTCGTATTCTTCGTAGGCATCATCGCCGGACAATTAGGATTCAAAGCAGACCTGCACATGGTGGGATTCGCCGAGACATTCGGACTGCTGCTCTTCGTATATACCCTCGGTCTGCACGTCGGACCGAGCTTTGTGGGCATGATGCGCAACGAAGGCGTGGCACTCAACATGTGGGGACTCGCCGTGATTATCGTCGGCACCATACTGGCAATACTTCTGTGTCCGCTGACCGGCATCAGCATGCCTAACATGACAGGAATACTCTGCGGCGCGACAACCAATACTCCTGCCCTTGCCGCGGCACAGCAGGCACTCAACAGCGCAGGTCTGCCAAGCAGCGGAGCGGCACTGGGATGCGCCGTGACCTATCCGCTCGGAGTTGTCGGAGTGATTCTGGCAATGATATTCATACGCCGTTTCTTCGTAAAGCCTTCCGACCTTGAGCCACGCAACAAGAACACTGAGGACAACACATACATAGCGCAATACATAGTTGTGAACCCGGCACTAAACAACAAAACCATCTCCGAAATATCGCAGATGACCCACCGCCATTTCATCATCTCGCGCATCTGGCGCGACGGAAAGGTGATAGTGCCGCTGGCCGAGACAAAGATGCAGCTGAACGACAGCGTGCTCGTGGTGACCAATATAGACGAATCGGAAGCCATGGACATCCTGTTCGGAAAGAAGGTGGAGAAAGACTGGAACCGCGACAAGGACCGCATCGACTGGAACGCGATAGACAGCAACGTGGAGAGTCGCGTCATACTGCTCACACGCACCAGCCTCAACGGCAAGACACTCGGTGCCCTGCACATGCGCACAGCCTACGGAGTGAACGTCAGCCGAATAATGCGCGGCGACATCAAGCTGCTTGCAAGCGACGACCTGCGACTGCAATACGGCGACCATCTGACCGTTGTCGGCGCACCGAGCGACATAGAACATGCCGAACAGTTCCTCGGCAACGCCGTCCAGGTGCTCAACGAGCCGAACCTCGGAGCCATATTCCTCGGCATGATTCTCGGTCTTGCCATAGGCATGATTCCTATCCATCTGCCGGGAATGAGCGCACCAGTGCACCTCGGCATCGCCGGCGGAGGCATCATAATGGGAATACTCGTGGGAGCACTCGGCCCGCGCGCCCACTTCATCAGCTACACCACGCGCTCCGCATCGCTCATGCTCCGCAAGCTCGGACTGTCACTCTATCTGGCGTGTCTCGGTCTGGAGGCGGGCAGCGACTTCTTCAGCACTGTGGTACGCCCCGAAGGTCTGATGTGGGTTGCCACAGGATTCATCATCACTGTCGTGCCTCTCATCATCGTGGGTCTGCTTGCCCTGCACACACGCAAGTTCGACTTCGGCACCATCTGCGGCATTCTCTGCGGCTCGATGGCCAACCCCATGGCGCTGAGCTACGCCAACGACACACTCAAAGGCGACACCGCCGCCGTGAGCTACACGTCGGTTTATCCGCTCGGGATGTTCGTCCGGGTGATAATAGCACAGATAATCATCATGTTCTCCGTCTGAACACTTATCACGAATACATGCCCACCTATATATAATAACCCCGACGTCGCTTCGCGCTGACGCCGGGGTTGTTTCGTATTATGCCGCGACCTGCATCATGACAGGCCGTCTTCAGCACAGTTTACTTGTTCATGATGCCGCGTATCTCCTCGACAATCTGCTCGTCGGTGAGCTTGTTGTCGCGCATCAGCTGCCGGACATCGTAGCGGTCGTAAAGTGCTTTCTTCACGCCGAAGTTCATTGTCTTCATGTCCGAAGGACCGTAGAAGCGGCTTATGCGCTCGCCGAAACCGCCGTCCACACAGCCATCCTCAAGCGTTACAACCAGCTGATGGTCTGCCTTCAGGCTCTCAAGCAGCTCCTCGTCGGTGCCGCTGATATAGCGCGGATTTATCACCGTAGCCTCTATGCCGTATTCCTTCAGCGCGTCGGCCACACGTTCTGCCTTGGCGAAGAAGTTGCCCAGACCTATCAGAGCCACGCCACTGCCGCGACGCACCACCTTGTAGCGGTTGAGCTCTGAATAGTCGGTGTCGCACGGTTCGGCACTGTGATGCACCTCTCCTTCCGGCACACGCAGTGCGACAGAATATTTGTCCTGCTCTATTGCCCACTTCTCCATGGCTATCATCTCCTCCACCGATGCCGGAGCGAGATATACAAGGTTTGGAATATGGCTCAACATCGGGATGTCGAAGAAGCAGATGTGAGTGAAATCATTCATACCGAAGATAGACGCACCCACAACGTTTATCACGGCCGGATTGCCGTTCACGCAGAGGTCCTGCGCCATCTGGTCGTAAGTACGCTGCAGGAATGTGGCGTAAGTGCTGAACACCGGATGCGCACCGCGGCGCGCCATGCCCGACGCCATTGCCACTGCCTCTTCCTCGGCGATGCCCACATCCACGTGCTGTGCGCCCGCCTCGCGGCGCTGTTCGGGTCCGAAGCCCAGCGATGCCGGCACGGCTGCCGATATGCACACCAGCTTCTCATCGCGCTTCATCTCCTCTCTGAGCCAGTTGCCCAGAATCTGTGCCGAGCTCTCCTTAGCCTCAACCGGCTTCAGCTCGCCCGTCTCTATGTCGAACGGCATGTTCCAGTGCCACTGCTCCTTGTTCTCCACGGCCGGATCCCATCCGTGTCCCTTCTCCGTGTGTATATGAACCACCGTCGGATGCGGAGTGTCCTTAACGGCCTTGAAAGCCTCGATGAGCGCCTCTATGTTGTTGCCCTGCTCCACATACTTGTACTCGAAGCCCATAGCCTTGAATATGTTCAGCTCGGCCTCGCCGTTTGTCTCGCGCAGCAGTTTAAGGTTGCGGTACAATCCGCCGTGGTTCTCGGCTATGGACATCTCGTTGTCGTTCACCACGATTATTATGTTTGTGCCCAGCTCGGCAGCCATGTCGAAGCCCTCGAAAGCCTCGCCTCCGCTCAGCGAGCCGTCGCCTATCACCGCCACCACATTCTCCTTGCCTCCGAGAATGTCGCGTGCCTTCTGCAAACCTGTGGCCAGAGCAACCGACGTAGATGTATGACCTATCTCGAAGCAGTCATACTCCGGAGATTCGGCCGGACTGCTGTAGCCCGATACCTCGGCCATGCGCGTGCTGTCGATGAATCCGTAAGCACGTCCCGTAAGCATCTTGTGCGGATATATCTGGTGCGACACATCGAACACAATCTTGTCTTTCGGCATATTGAATACATAGTGCAGCGCAATCGTAGCCTCAACAAATCCGAGATTCGGGCCCACGTGTCCGCCTATCATACTGTCACGTTTGAGTATGCCTCCGCGTATCTCGGCGGCAAGAAGTCTCAGTTTTTCTGCCGGCAGGTTCTTGATGTCTGCCGGTGATTTTATATTTTCAATCAACATATTTATATAATAATGTACTGTTACGTTATTCTGAACAACTCTCTGTTTCAAGCTCGGTGCAGGGCGCTGCATGCACATCCCGCACCTTCACGATGCAAAGATACTACAAAATCATTTCTTCCGGAAATATTTGCCTTTACCATTTTTACGGTAAATCATACCTTCATCAACGACTGCCACGCACGTCGCGACCCAATGCCATAGGGACAGCGGCCCGCCACGGACATAAAACAAAAAAAGGTTGTATCTGACTCCAGATACAACCCCGCATAACTCTAACCTCACGGCCAAAAATTATCGCATGATGAAATTTCTTTTTTTATTTTATTACGTATTTCTTACCGTTCATGATGTATATGCCCTTCGGCAGATTCTTGAGCGATGTGCCGTCAGCCACCTTCTGGCCGTTGATGTTATATACACCCTCATGAGCATTGTCGCCCGGCAGTTCGGTAACGATGCCGTTGATATCGGTCGTTCCGCCTTCACCGTTAACCATGAGCTGTAAGGTCTTTCCGTCCTGGCTCAGGTCTGTAATATACCAGCATGTGCCGAGCAGACCTGTCCAATCGTTTGGTATATGATACATCTTGCCACCAGACATAACGTATGAGCCGGCAGGAGCATATTCAGGACGATGATAGAAGTATGTGTAACTTAGTTTTCCGCCCGTTACTTCTACTGTATTATTATCCGGGGTGACCATACCTTCAGGACAGCTTACACCCTCGATGTTGTATATGTTTCCGTATGGGAATACCATATCCTTTGATACGACAGCGTCGCCTTCTGATTTAACAATGAATTTGTATTCCTTACCTTCACCATACTCAGACTCAGGGTCAGGTGCGTTTGTCACACAGATAAGATAGCATCCTCCGCGCTCTATTGCTGGTTTGCTGTAATCGGTGAGGTCAACCGGTGTGAACAATATCTGATCCTTGTTCAGTGGATTAACACCCTCAAGTTTGCAGAGTTTGGCGTCTTCACCGAATGTCTCTGTTATCTGAGAACCAGATACATCCATAGGCAATGTGATGGCATTCCAATTCCATTTATCATTTTCCGGTTCACTCAACACGAACTTACGGCTGAGGTGGAACGTATACGACTGATTGTATTTGTTCTGATCAACTTCATTTACATCACGCTGATAAGCGTCAAGACCTATTGCGTTCTGTCCGATATAATACAGGCCGAAGTTGTCTACATATACACGACCTCCCATGCCTTTCTTGTTTACACCAAACTTCAGAGTGCCGTCTGTTCCAACATTAACATATACTCTTACTCTATGGAAAGACTCGTCCGGTTCGTATTCATTTCCCTGGGCAAGGAAATAGGCTGCTGCGACGTTGCGGCGGAAATATTGCTTATTTGCTTCATTAAGTGCATTATAAAGATCTGTCACATCATTCTCAAAATATCCATAATCTACATCGTTGAGCATAGGTATCAATGTTTCTGCTCCGTTAGCGAACAGATATGCGTTTGAAGCTGTGGTATGATTTTCTGTTTTATAACCATTATCATATCTGCTTTCGTCATCCTGATCGAAGAAAGCCTGTGCCTCTACCATATAAAGTCCAGGTTTCAGATCTCTGATTGTCTGATAGAACTCTACGGGAGAATCTTCACTCGCAGTAACAGCTCCTATCTCAAGACATCCGAAAGCACCGTAAGTCCTCGCATAATTATCATTATTCGTGTCGCCAGCAACAGCTCCAAGCATCGGATGAATGGTAGTGCAATAGTCATCTGTAGCTTTGTGAAGATTATCAGACGTAGACCAGAACAGGTTATTATCATCACTCACATTTCTGAGGAATCGTGAGTTTCCGACAAGTCCGGTAATGTTGTAACGGCCCTGCTGTGCAACATCTCCCAATATTGTATTATAATCGTCACGCTTTATCAGACACCATTCATCTTTTGCTTCTTCCCCGGCATGAACATATTTTTCTCCATTACTATTATCTACATAAGAATAATACAATTTATAGTTATTCCAACGGGGAATAATAATACCGTCATTTCTACTTATTGTTGTTGTTAAATAATATCTATTTTTACCACTTTCTGTTGATTCAAAAGTTATACCAGATATATCATCGACTCTAAAATGAGTGTCATTTACACCTTCTCCCTTAGATCCTTTGTCAATATATATCTTATATCCATTATTGTCTTCTTTATAAACATCTATACCAAGACATCCTCCATCATGAGATGAATTATATATAGCAGATTCAAGACGATAATATACGTCATCACCTTCACCTATTTTAGTAACCTTAAAGCGTATTCCTCTATCGCTCAATACAGCCTGCGCTCCATATTCTCCACCGCCATGTACGAATTTCTTTTTGGTAACATTATACAGATAGACATAAACAGGATTTCCATCTGCATCCTTCTTATCTGCAACATCCGCAGGATCGACAGCCTTCTCCAGCAGCATGTTGTCAATGGTCGTCTGGGCGAAGCCACTCTGTGTGCCACCCAATATCAGGAACAATATCCCGATAAACAATTTAGTAAAATGCTTCATGTTATTTACTTTCAATTTATACACCGTTATTTGTTACACATTAATCCCATACAGAATAAGAGTTCTGTCCATACTTATTTCCGTATTTATCTTCCAAGTCAGTTCCGTCTTCGCCCGGCATACCTTCATCAATATCAACGCCCGCATCTGTTTGATCACCGGTGGTATTGTACGATGAATAACTCGCCAACACCGGCTCCGCCTCCATACCAATAACCGTAACCAGAGGCTTCACATACTTTTTTTTCTTCATGTCCTTATTAGTTTATAGTTTCTGTTATTAATGTTCATTATTCCATTTCGTCTACGACCAAAGTTCCTGTACGACATTGCGTACAGGCAAGAAGTACTCAATTATTAAGAATTGATAGCGACATAACATATATTTTTGCCTAAAGATTGACGTTGATTAGAGCGGCAAATTCTTTTTATTTATTTATTTTTTTTAATTTTCAGATATTTTGCTTAATTACATCTTTGTATATCATATACCTCATTTATAGAGGTATATACTATTTGTAAGCGGCATAAAACAGATAAAAATAAGTGTATCAGAGGGTTAGCAGTTTGTTATATATTTTCCGCCGATTGTGACTTTTATCCGTTAAATTATGTGAACGCGAAGGCTTTTGTTAGCATAATATTTTGTTACAAAGCATATAATGGATATCTTTGTCGAAGATTTCTTTTAAAAAAAAATATTAATATTGATATACCTCTATAAATAAGGTATATACTTTTTTTTAAAAATATTCGACATATCAAACAGATTTTAGTGCGCGCCCCATCCGGAATGTTTTTACAGGCCGTTCATTTCACGTCAGCCTGCACGCATCCGCCGTCCGCATCCCTGTGCCCCGTCCGTCGCATCACGACAGGTGCGCTACCGCCGTATTTCGTCGCGCAAAGTGAATCCCCGGACAGTCAACAGGTAAAGCCGACGACGATAATGTATAAATATACAATCCCGCAAATCGGTTTTGCATAAATATTCACCCTCAACTCGAAATTAAGCCACTTATTTCGCGCCGCAAAACTTTTGGCCGCAAATACGCGAGTTTTGAGCGGTTTGCGCAAGTGGTTGTCAGTCAGCGGTTTGCACTTTCCGGCAATCCGACGGTCACGGTGTAGCGTTGCGAAATGGCCTCTTTCGCAGTCCGATATGGCCCATTTCGTGCTGCGATATGCCCAATATCGTGCTCTGATATGGCCCGTTTCAGGGTGCGAAAAAGCCCATTTCGCAAAACCGACCGATTTTTCGTGCCTTTCGGAAGCGGGAATCATAAGGGTAGATAAAGAAAATTATGTTCGGAAAAGCCATTTTCACCGCGCTCCGTTTTCTATTTCGCGAAAAAATTTTGTCAGGATTTTTTACTTTTCAAATTGCATATATATGCAGAAAACCGCGTCATTAAGCCCGTTTCGCCACGGCCTGCCAGGCTTACTCACCGCGCCCGGTCGAGCCTCGTCCGCCCGCAAGCCGCGTAACGGAATGGCGAACCGTATATCAGTAAAAATGGTTGTTTTCTCCGTAATATCTTTGCGGCCGCCGACAATGTTTTTGCATATCTTTGCACCGTGGGCGTAACATTGCTGCGCACGACGCGCAGCCCCACTCTACCGCCATACATCTGCGAGCGTGTGCACAGCCCTTGCGACAAGCCCTGTGCACACGCCACAGTTTACCGACGAAAGGCACGTAGCGGCACGCAACAACAGGGCGCGCCGTGCGCCGAATGACAGACAGTAAGGCGTAACGCTATTTTTTTGTATCCGAGATGCGGATATTTCCGTTTTTTTCATAACTTTGTCAACATATAAGACCTTTAACAGTCTCATTCTGAAACAATCTGACAAAGCGCACACCGCCACCGCGACGCAACCAGCACGACAGGCGACGGCACGACATATCAACGCACGCCCACGCAAGGACGCGACGTCCTGACAAACCGGACAAAACCATTTAAACAATAAAACTATATGATCAGAAGACTTTTGCTTTCCACATTTGTATTATTATTGTCGGCAGCCGCAATGGCGCAGTCGAAGGTTTACGTGACGCGCGACATCTCGCCCGAATCGCTCATCAAGATATACGAGGCGCTCGGACGCAAGGCCAAGGGGCGCGTGGCGGTGAAGGTGAGCACCGGCGAGGCCGGCAACCCCAACTATCTGCAGCCCTCGCTCATCGGTCCGCTGGTGAAAAAGGTGAAGGGAACCATCGTAGAGTGCAACACGGCTTACGGCGGGCGCCGCAGCAGCACGGAGGAACACATGCGCGTGGCTGAGGAACACGGATTCACCAAGATTGCCAAGGTGGAGATAATGGACGCCAAGGGCGAGTTCAAGATACCGGTGCGCGACACCACCAACATAAAGTACGACCTCGTGGGAACGGGACTGAAGAACTACGACTTCATGATAAACCTCGCCCACTTCAAGGGCCATCCCATGGGCGGCCTGGGCGGAGTGATAAAGAACCAGAGCATAGGCGTGGCCTCTGCCAACGGCAAGGCGTACATCCACTCGGCGGGCTATCAGGACAAGGTGGAGGGTGTCTGGGGACACACTCAGAATCAGGACGGTTTCCTCGAGTCGATGGCTGCGGCCGCACAGGCAGTGGCCGACTACTTCGGCGACAACATTCTGTACATCAGCGTGATGAACAACATGTCGGTGGACTGCGACTGCGTGTCGAAGCCTGAGAGTGTGAAGCTGAAGGATTACGGCATTCTGGCATCGCTCGACCCCGTGGCTCTCGACCAGGCTTGCGTGGACATCATCTTCAACATGACTCCAAGCGAGGGCAACGACAACGCTCCGCTCGTTGAGCGCATCAAGTCGCGCCACGGCACGCACACCATAGAGCACGCGGAGAAGATAGGTCTGGGCAGCCGCAAATACCGGCTCGTCAACATAGACAAATAAACATAAACATACAATAACATCATGCAACACGAAGCCAAACTGTACACTCTCTCACTCAGAGAGCAGCGCACCTATGTGCTCACCGCTCTCTTTGTGCTCGGCAACATAGCCTTGCCACAGTTGTGCCATCTGGCACCCTACGGCGGACAGATGTTTCTGCCGATATTCTTTTTCACACTCATAGGAGCCTACAAATACGGTTTCACCGTAGGTCTTGCCACCGCAGTGCTCTCGCCCATCGCCAACTCGCTGCTCTTCGGACGCCCTGCCGGCGCAATGCTTCCGCCGATGCTGTTGCAGTCGGTGCTGCTCGCCGTGGTGTCGGCAGCCCTCGCCCGCCGCATGGCCGACAGGGTTACGCCCGCCGCTCTGGCGTGTGTGGCCACAGGCTGTCTGCTCGCCGGTCTGCTCATAGAGCGCGCCATGATAAGTGTCGACCACAGTGTGCTCACCTCGATGGTGCGCGCCGTGCCGGGACTTCTGCTCCAGACATTCGGAGGATATTATCTCATCAGAAAACCATAAAACCACTTAACGATGCTGAGAAAAACAAGAATAATACTCGCGGCGGTGTTCTATGTGCTCATCACGTTGCTGTTTCTCGACTTCACGGGCACGCTGCGCTTCTGGCTCGGATGGACGGCCAAGATACAGTTTCTGCCGGCCGTGCTGGCGCTGAACGTACTGGTGGTGCTGGCACTCATCGTGCTCACGCTCATCTTCGGACGCATCTACTGCTCCGTCATCTGTCCGCTGGGCGTCATGCAGGACATCATCGCGCGCCTGGGACGGCGCGGACGCCGCAACAAATACAGCTATTCGCCCGAAAAAAAGTGGCTGCGCTACGTCATGCTTGCCTTCATGGTGGTGACGCTCGTGGCGGGACTGGTGCCGCTGGCGGCACTCATCGCCCCCTACAGCAACTACGGACGCATGGCCGCCAACCTGTTGCAACCCATATATATAGGTATTAACAATCTGCTGGCCATGGCTGCCGAACACTTCGACAGCTACGCCTTCTATGAACGTGACGTTTGGGTGCGCTCGTGGGCTACGTTTGCCGTGGCTGCGGTGTCGTTCGTCGTCATTGCCGTTCTGGCGTGGCGCGGCGGACGTACCTACTGCAACACCATCTGCCCCGTGGGCACAGTGCTCGGCTTTTTATCACGTTTCTCGTGGCTGAAGATACGTTTCGACGAGAGCAAATGCACCAGCTGCCGCCTCTGCGAGCGCAACTGCAAGTCGGCATGTATTGATGTCAAGAACCATAAAATAGACTACAGCCGCTGCGTGGCGTGCGGCGACTGTCTCGGAAAATGCAAGTTCGACGCCATAAGCTACACCACGCGCAAACCCAAACCGGCCGTTGCCAAGGCGGCAAAGACTGAAGGCGGCGCAAAGGTGGATACCTCAAAACGAGCTTTCCTCTTAGGAGCGGTGACGGCGGCTGCATCGGCTGCCATAGCCGAGGAGAAGGTTAAGCTGGACGGCGGACTGGCAAAGATAGAGAAAAAGGTTAGCCCCGAGCGACAGACACGCATCACTCCGCCGGGATCTTTGTCGGCACGGCACATGGCTCAGCACTGTACGGCGTGCCAGCTGTGCGTTGCCGAGTGTCCTAACGACGTGCTGCGGCCATCCACAAAGCTCGACACCTTCATGCAGCCCGAAATGTCTTACGAGCGCGGCTACTGCCGTCCGGAATGCACACGCTGCTCTGAGGTGTGCCCGACGGGTGCCATCAAGCTCACCACGAGCGCCGAGAAGACGGCCATACACTTCGGTCACGCCGTGTGGATAAGAAAGAACTGTGTGCCGATAACCGACGGACAGGCCTGCGGCAACTGCGCGCGCCACTGCCCGGTGGGCGCCATCACCATGGTGCCTCTCCATCCCGAGGCACAGGAAGGCGAGGAGAAGGACGAGAAGAAGGCACGCCTGATGATTCCCGTTGTCAACGAGGAGATGTGCATCGGATGCGGAGCGTGCGAGAACCTCTGCCCATCGCGTCCGTTCCCGGCCATATACGTGGAAGGCCACGAGGTGCACCGCAGAAGATGACCGGCCGCGCACCATTCATAAAAAGCATTGCCAACACACAATAAAGAAACATATATGACAAACATAAAAGACAAGATATCACGAAGAGGTTTCCTCAAACTCATGGGCGGAACGGCCGCCGCGGCAACGGCAGCAATGACGGGATGCAAGGAGAAGGACCTCTCGACAGAAGACGACTACAAGAATCAGGTGGAGCCGCCGAAGGGAAAGATGACCTACCGCACCGACCCAAAGACGGGCCAGAAGGTTTCGATACTGGCCTACGGCATGATGCGTCTGCCGTCGGAAGAGCGCGGTTCAGCACGCGAGAACGCCGATTCGCCCATCGATCAGGAGCAGGTGAACCGCCTCGTAGACTACGCCATAGAACACGGTGTGAACTATTTCGACACGTCGCCAATGTACTGTCAGGGCATGTCGGAGCGCGCTACGGGCATCGCCCTGAGCCGTCATCCGCGCAACTCTTATTTCATAGCCACCAAGATGTCGAACTTCGCGGCAGAGAATCAGACGCGCGAAGGGTCGATAGCCATGTTCGAGAACTCGCTCAAGGAGCTTCAGGTGGATTACATCGACTTCTATCTGCTCCACATGATCGGCGGAAGCGGCATGGAGGAATTCCGCCGCCGGTTCATCTACAACGGCATTCTCGACTGGCTGCTCGAACAGCGCGAGAAGGGACGCATACGCCATCTGGGATTCTCTTACCACGGCGACGTAAGCGTGTATGACTATCTTCTGGCCAACCACGACAAATATAAGTGGGACTTTGTGATGATTGAGCTCAACTATCTTGACTGGAAACACGCCAAGGACATCAACGACAGCAACACCAATGCCGAGTATCTCTACAACGAACTCGACAAGCGCAAGATTCCCGTTATGGTGATGGAACCGCTGCTCGGAGGCCGTCTCTCCAACGTGCCAGAGCCTATCGCCGTGGAGATAAAGCAGCGCGCGCCTGAACAGACGGTGGCGTCGTGGGCGTTCAGATATGCTGCCAGCAAGCCGAGAGTGCTCACAGTGCTGAGCGGAATGACCTATATGGAGCATCTGAAGGACAATCTGCTCACGTACAGTCCGCTCGTTCCGCTGAAGGAGGAAGAGGAGGACTTCCTCGAGCAGGTGGCTAAGAAGATACTGACGTTCATGCTCATACCGTGCAACGACTGCAAGTACTGCATGCCGTGTCCCTACGGTGTGGACATTCCGGGCGTACTGCTACACTACAATCTCGTGAAGAGCGAGGAGCGTCTGCCCGAAGACAAGCGCGACCCGAACTACGCACGCTACCGCCGCGAGTTCATCATCGGACAGAACCGCGCCGTGGACGAGGAGCGTCAGGCCAACCACTGTATAGGCTGCGGACAATGTATTCCGCACTGCCCGCAGCGCATCGACATCCCGGCACGACTGCATGAGATAGACCAGTTTGTTGACAGATTAAAGCAGAAGCTATGAGACTGACAGCAATCTGCACAGCCCTCATGGCATCGGCGGCGGCCCTTGCCGGTACAACACAATACAATGACTCCGTCAGACAGAACATAGCCGAAGTGGTGGTGACGGGTACACGCAACACCACCGACGTGCGACATCTGCCCATGACCATATCCACCGTCAGCCGTAAACAGCTCACCGCCGACTTCCGCGAGTCGGTATTGCCCACAGTCAACGAGCTTGTGCCGGGACTGTTCGTGACGAGCCGCGGAGTGATGGGCTACGGAGTGTCCACCGGAGCGGCGGGTTCGATAAAGCTGCGAGGCATCGGCAGCGGCGCGTCCATGCTTGTTCTCGTGGACGGACAACCGCAGTATGCGGGGCTCTACGGCCATCCCATACCCGACGCGTGTCTCACCATGACGGCGGAACGCGTGGAAGTGCTGCGCGGACCTGCCTCACTGCTCTACGGATCTAACGCCATGGGCGGCGTGATGAACATCGTTACGCGACAGGCAAAGGCCGACGGCGTGAGGACAGACATATCGCTCGAGGGCGGATCGTACGGTTCGCTGCACGGCGAAGTGGGCAACGAGGTGAAATCGGGACGATTCTCCAACGCCGCCGCACTGTCCTACAGCCGCACCGACGGCCACCGTCCCAACTCGCAATTTGAGCAGTTCGCCGGATTCATCAGACCCGTATGGACATTCAACGACAACTGGAAGGCGAGCGGCGAGGCCAATGTGACCTACTTCAAAAGCTCGAACCCCGGACCGGTATCGGCTCCGCTGATAGACAACGACATGAAGATAACACGCGGAACGGCCGCCCTTGCGCTGGTGAACGATTACGACCGCACCTCAGGAGCGCTGCGGGTGTATTACAACTGGGGCCATCACAACATAAACGACGGCCACACCGCCGACGAGAGTCCGCAGACATCGCTATATCTGCACGACGATGTCATGGCGGGAGTGTCGCTCTATCAGAGTATGGAACTCTTCGAAGGCAACCGCACAACGGTGGGTTTAGACTACCAGCACTTCGGCGGCAAGGCTTGGAACAGGGCCATCGTGGGAGGCGCAGAGACGGTGATAGCAGACAAGACGCAGGACGAATTCGCCGGATATGTGGACTTCAGGCAGGACATAACGCCGTGGCTCACGGCAGGAGCAGGACTTCGTGTGGACCATCATTCGCGCTCGGGCACACAGCTCGTACCGCAGGGCGGTCTGTCGTTCCGACTCTCGCCCGACGCCGAGATAAGGGCAATGGTTAGCCGCGGATTCCGCAATCCGACCATAAAGGATATGTATATGTTCAATCCTAAGAACCCCGACCTGGAGGCGGAAAGCATGACCAACTACGAGCTGTCGTGGTCGCAGCGGTTCATGGACGGCCGTCTGAAGGCCGGAGTGAACGTGTTCTACCTCAAGGCCGACAATCTCATAACGACCGTATTCACCGACGGACGACCGCTGAACATGAACACCGGCAAGACGGAGAACAGCGGTGTGGAGGCCGAAATGGCGCTGCGCGCATCGCAGAACCTCACCGTCAACGCCAACTACAGCTATCTTCACACGAGCGCACACATCACCGGCGCACCCGAACACAAGCTGTATGCCGGAGCGACATACACCCTTAACCGGCTCACTCTGAACACCGGACTGATGTATTTTGCCGGTCTGCTCACCAGCGAATCGACCGACGACACATCGCACGCCGCCCTCTGGCACCTCACGGCAAGCCTGCGCGTGGGCAAGGCACTGCATCTGTATGTGAGAGGTGAGAACCTCCTCGCACAGAAATACGAGATAAATAAAGGTTTCACAATGCCTCGGGCAACTGTTGCAGCGGGCATAAAACTTAATCTGTAATAATTTTCATACACTGTGGAGCGCAGCATTTTGAAACTTCAAAATTTGCTGCGCTCCTTCTTTTACTGTATCTTTGCATACTATTAAAAAAGCCCGACATCATGAATAAAAGTCTTTCATTATGCCGGCTTATGCCCTTACGAGCATTAATAACGGAGCATACCGAACAACCAAAAAGGAAAACTGAGATATATTATGAAAACATTCGGGAAAAACATTCCCCTCATCGCAGTTGTTGTCATAGCCATGGCAATGCTGCTGCCGTTTCTTTGGCAAAACGACTTCTTCAGCATGGACGAGCCACGCGAAGCGCTTGTGGCCGTATCGATACTTAAAGACGGAAACCTGATACTGCCCTTCACATCGGGTGGCGACCTTACGGCTTGCCCGCCACTCTACCATCTGTGCGTGGCACTGTTGTCGCTGCCGTGGGGTCACGTGAGCGAGTTCAGCTCACGACTGCCCGCCGCCCTGTCGCTGATAGTCATGTGCGCGGTGGTCTTCGCCTTCATGCGCAGACGCACGACAACCCTGCGCGCCATGCTCGCCCCGTTGATCATGCTCACCGCCTACGGCCTTCACCGCGACGCCCTGACATGCAATCCCGGCATCATGGCCACCGCCTTCGCCACCGGAGCAATGCTTCTGCTCTACCGCTGGCATGAGAACGGCAACCGACGCCTGCCTCTCGCGGCCACGCTATGCATGGCTCTCACGGGACTGACCACCGGTCCGTTCATGGTGTTGCTGCCGCCGATAGTGATGTATGTCTATCTTCTCGTACGCGGCGAAGGCAGCAAGAGCGCAGCCGCGAAGTTGGCCTTATGCACCGTCATCGCGCTCGTCGTGCCGGCACTGTGGTACGTCGCCGCATTCATGCAGAGCGGCGGACGCTTCGGCGAGCTGTTCATGGCCTACCACTACGGTTCGCTCAAGGGCATAACCACCCAAAACCTGTTCGACCATAACTTCATAGGCAACCTGGCATACGCCGCCACCGGTTTCGCGCCCTGGCTCATATTCATTGTATTTACGCTCTTTGCCCGTCCGTGGCGGAGCGCAGGCATTGTCCCCACTTTCCGTGCACTGGCACAATACATGCGCACGGCGTCGCCGCTCACAGCCTTCACCTTCACCGCAACGCTCACGCTTTTGGTACTCTCATGGCTGCCTACGGGCAATCATGACATAAGCCTCCTGTGCTGCCACGTGTTCCTTTCCATGTTCACCGCGCTCTACATAGCATGGCTGTCGCGCCGCCACAACAGGCGTGCGGTGGAAGCATTCGCAGTCTTCACCGCGCTCATGGGCATACTCTTCAGCGTTGCTTTCCAGGTGTTGCAGTCGGGCGTGTTCTCCGGTATATTCTTCGGCGAGCACAAAGCCAACGCCCGTATGTCGATGATTAAATCGCTCTACGACATCACCCCCGACGCCACCGAATCGACTCTGATGCTCATCCCCGCCATAATAGGAGTACTCCTGGCGGTAGTACTGTGCTTCAGACGCCTGCGCCACAACGTCCGCACGCTCACACTCGGAACGCTCTGCGTGATGTTCGCGGTATATATCGCGCTCGACGCCGTGTGCCGTCCTACGATGCTCAACATCGTATCGCTCCGCCAGATGACCGATGTGGTGAACAAGATATTCCCCAACCAGAAACTGTACTCGTACATATCAAAGCCGGGCATGCACTTCTTCGGAGCCGAATACTACCTCGGCAAGCCGATAGAGTCGTTCGAGACCCCTGCTCCCGACAGCCTCGGAAGAGTGAGCAAACCGTCAAGCGGAGTGCTGCTCGTGCCCGAGAAGGACGGCGACCAATTCATAGCACGCCACAAGGATTATGTATTCATGCGCCGCATGCGCTCACTGGGACACCCTACTGAGGTGCGCGACAGAATAAGATTCTATAAGTTCATGCGCATAACGAAGCAGAACTCAGCCCAGAAGATATACGACTCGATGTCGATAAAACTGCAATAAAGCACATCTGTATGCAGCCGAAGGACATGAACCAGCAACCATACGTGAGGCTCGAGAAGCTGTGCATAGGCTACCGCACGGGCCGACACGGACAGCGAACAGTGGCAAGCGGGATAGACGCCACGCTGCCCGCCGGACAGCTGACATGCCTCATAGGCCGCAACGGAACGGGAAAATCGACCTTGCTGCGCACCGTGGCGTCGCTGCAGCCACGGCTCGGAGGCAGGATATACATAGACGGAACCGACAGCGAGACACTCTCGCAGAAGGAGATGGCGCAACGTGTGAGCATAGTGCTTACGGCACCGCCGAGCACCATAAACATGGATGTGGCGCAGCTCGTGTCACTCGGACGCGCGCCATACACCGGAATGTGGGGAACGCTGAAGGGCAACGACCTGAAGGCAGTGCAGCGTGCTCTCAAACTGACAGGCATAAACGACATAGCCCGACGCACCGTCACCACCCTGAGCGACGGACAGCGACAGAAGGTGATGGTGGCGAAAGCGCTCGCGCAGGAAGCGCCGCTGATGCTGCTCGACGAGCCCACCGCCTTTCTCGACTACCCGTCGAAGGCGCGCCTCATGCAGCTGCTCGCCCGACTGGCACACGAGGAGGGCAAGACCATACTGCTCTCCACACACGACATGGAGATGGCAATACGCACCGCCGACAGGCTCTGGCTCATGGACGAACACTCGCTCACAGAGGGCACGATGGAGCAGATGACGGCAGACGGAACGATAGACCGGTTCACCGACGGACTGATGCCGCAATATGTCACGGCGCAGCCGGGCCGACCGGAGAGCCGCGACAACGACGACGACAGAAACAAAACACTCTAAAACATTATACGATATGGAGAACGATTTTATCAAACTTATCAACACGCGACGCAGTTGCCGCAAGTACAAGACGCAGCAGGTGGACGACCAACTGCTCGAAGAGGTGCTCAAGGCAGGAACATACGCGCCTACGGGTCACGGCTCGCAGTCGCCTTTCATCGTGGCCGTGCAGAACAGCGAACAGCGCGCCACACTGACAAAGATGAACGCCAAGGTGATGGGTGTCACCTCCGACCCCTACTACGGCGCACCGACAATAGTACTGGTGTTCGCTCCCGACAACTATGCCAACGCATTCCAGGACGGCAGTTGCGTGCTCGAGAACATGATGCTCGCCGCACACGCACTGGGACTTGCCTCTTGCTGGATAAACCGCGAGCACGAGATGTTCATGACTGACGAAGGCAAGGAGCTGATGAAACAGTGGGGACTGCCCGACGGACTCATCGGCATAGGCGCGCTGTCGTTAGGATATGCCGACGCGGAGCCAAAAGAACCGAAACCGAGAAAAGAAGATTACTACCGCGTGATACGCTAATGACGTGACTGCGACAGGCTCTGCCTGCGACGCGGCATAAGACTGTCCACGCGACAATGACGCACAGACGGCGGCACAAAACCATGTGTCGCCGTTTTTTTATGGCTGAATATATGAGGGCAGGATATATTCCATGTGTATGGGCTTTATTCACCGAAGATTATGGAATGACGGAAAATTTGCTGAAAACACGTGGCTGTATGAAGCGCAGAAGAGAGGGTTTCAAATAATTATAGATTGATATTATTAGAATAATAAATTCACACTGCCATAACATTAAATTCATATTGATATAACGATAAATCCACGTTATCATAATAATAAATCCCAACTGCCACGACAATATATCCACACCGACATAACAATAAATCCCATTTGACATAACAATATACCCGCTTTACCACAACCTATAAACCTTTACCGCAATGGCAGCACATATTTTCGGCTCGCCGGATAAATACATCCCGTGCCCTTCCCCACGTCTTATACCGCCATATTTGGAGCAAATCCGCACTACATACTTACAATTTTTCTTGACTAAATTTTGACAAAATATTTTCGCAAAAGAGATGTAAAGGAATGTTAAATCATCCATAATAGGGGAGATTTAGGATAATATCTCCTTTTGATATACCCCATAACATAGTCCGAAAAGATACATTCCGCTTTCCGAAATAGCCCATTTCGCATTACGATAAAGCCCATATTAGGTCGCGATATGGCCTATTTCAGCACCCAATATAGGCCATTTCGCAAGCCGAAATGGTGCTTTTTGCAATGCAAAGAAATGCTACTTAAACATAAGTTACTGATATTCAATGCTATATGATAACATCTCATAATCCGCGTATTTGCGCCCGAAGACAACCCAGCTCGCAAATACGCGCTTATTTTTCGGGGTATATCTGGAAAAGACGACCGGAATATCAAAATCCGGTTACAATCTGAAAGTCGCCCATACAGCTTTCTTTTTAAACGTATAAGACAACGCTCGTCCGGGCATTTAACCCGAATCAGTCATTAAATTCAGTCGGAATTTTGCTTTATATAGAGCATATTTTCGTTGTATTTTTCTTAACATAGCCCGCTATGCCTGCAAAAAATCCAACAAAAGAGGCCGATAGAAAACAAAAAGACGGCTGAAAACATGAATGTATAAAATATATAAAAAACCTATGCGGTCTAACATCCGATTGCGGTTTAAGTGTGTATTTTGACACCATTACATCAAAAAAAACTGCAAAAACATCTGCCATACAGAATAATTCTATAACTTTGCTTTCGGTAATCATAGCGATTATTATTTGTAATTCTATGATTCTCAATACTATAAAAATACAGCAATCTTCACTGATCACCTAATTTACAGACACTTACAATTCGTCCGGCTCACATTATAATATGCAAACAGAATATTTAATAAACAAAAAGATGTTGGAATCACGCAATGTTTCTATCCTCTGCTCGCGAACAATGGGTAGTGTGGATATTCTACGTTGTTATGACCGGACTTACCGGATGGCAGGTGGTGACAATGTTGTAATTGGAGAGATTCAATCAAAAATAGAAAAAGACGTCCTCTGTTTTCCATTAAAAGACAGGCAACTTATGATTATGGTTATTGCCGGACAGCTGTATAAGAAACGTCCTTATGAACTGACAAGCAACATGAATGAGGGAGAATCTTTTATTATAAATACCGCACCATGTGCATTTAGGGTAAGTAAAAATACCGCAGACAAAAGTACTTTATATATTTCAGAAAAAGCAGATGAATAGTCTTCGGATACATCTCTAAAGAAAATTCACAAAATGATATATACCATATTTTTATAGAAAAGTCTCAAATATTATATACATACTAAATAAAAAAAGCATGCAAAAACTTACAATAAAGAATATAGGAGCGATAAAACTTGTAGAATTTGAGGTTAATAGAATAAATGTTTTTATGGGACCTCAATCGTCAGGAAAGAGTACTATATCTAAAATACTTTGCCACTGCCAGTGGGTAGAGAAAACTTGTTTCTTGAATAATAAACAACTGGAAAATTATCAAAAACAGGGAGTGTTTTATGATTCTCTTGTAGAATATCATAAACTGGAGGGATATTTTCACAAAAATGCCAGCATAAAGTATGAGGGAGAGGCAATGACTATAACATATACTCATAGTACAAAGAAGACCACCATTAAGTTAAATGATAAAATGGTATTCTCTTATCCCAAAATATGCTATATCCCCTCGGAACGTAACTTTGTGACCGGAGTGCCTAATTTCAGCAAATATAATGAGGGAAACAATGTGTTACTATATTTTGCTTATGACTGGTTGGAAGCTAAAGAAGATATTAAGAAACTTGATATTTCAAATCTTATCAGCAGAAAAGTTTCCTATGAGAACATTAATGACAAGGATTATATATTTGACAATGGATCAAAGTTATTGCTTACGAATGCGTCAAGTGGTATTCAATCTGTATTACCATTGTACCAGACTATAATATATATGCTGTCAAATCTGTATAAAAAGCAAAGGACTTTGTCTCCGTCAAAAGAAATGGCGAAAAATGATTTCGCAAATAAAATGATTGTGATAGCTAATAGAATTAATGATGGAGAAAATATCAGCAACCTCAAAAAATATTCCAATATATTGATTTCCTTGTTTAAACTACTTGAGTGTTATGATGTAAAGCCGATAAACAAACTTTCAGATTTGTCACCGAAAGATTTGTCCCATAATATATATAATGCTGTCCACATTATGGAGCAGTTGTTTAATTATCATTATACTCAGTTGTTTATAGAAGAGCCTGAACAAAATCTCTTTCCTGATACGCAACAGGAATTTATTTATTGGCTGTTAGGAATCATGCAGAACGATAAAAAGCATGCTGCTATTATAACTACGCATAGTCCATATATATTATTTGCCATTAATAACTGTATAATGGGAGGACTGGTAAGAGATAATATTCCGGAAGATAAAGTTTCTGACTTCGCATCTCATTCGGCATGGATTGATCCGAAATTGGTGTCTATTTTTGAATTGGATAATGGCACTCTCCGCAGTATACAGGATGAAGATGGTATAATCGAGGACAATTACTTAAATAAAGCATATAAGAAGAATTCGGAAGAATATTTGGAACTTTTAAATTACTACGAAGATGAAGAATAAAATACAAGCCGTTTACCAACAATCAGTCTTTTGTAGTAGTAGAGCACCTAAACTGTATATTGCTGATTTTACTGAAAGAACAAGTAGCAATAGAAAAGTGGAATTTCATGAGAACATACCGCAGGCTCCGGATAGTGATAAAGATATGGACTGCCTGGTTTTTGAAAATTCTTCGGAATTGTCAGTTATATGTAATATCTTTGATGATCATCAGTTTAAAGATAATGAAGAAAATGATATATCACATTGCGAGTGTGTATTATTTCCTGAAAGTAAGAAAGAAGATATAGGTATGGCTTTTGTGGAGATAAAAGACTGCAAGTCGAAAAACATATCTGAATATAAGGATAAAGTAAAAACTCAGATTATATCTACTGTGCAAATATTCAGAGATAAAGGTATTATTGAAAAACAACGTGTTTATGGTGTGATATCGTTTCCCAGAAGAAATAAGGTGGCATTTAACCAAACCATTTTTGACGATGCAACAGAATACAAAAAATTATATAAGAAGTATAAAGTGCACTTTCTCTCAACTAATTGTGTATCTATTGTAAACGAAAAGCAAATGACCGCTAAATTGTAATATTGTTACTATTTTATTATGCCAAAATTGATATATAGCCATAGAAGATTTTAATATAAAGAGATTACCTATATAAAAATAAGAATCCGGGAAAGGAGGTCAAAGAATTATAAGAAGATATTATTAAACCCAAATCGGTCATTAGACCGCATCGAATTGTAAATGCCTGTAAATTTAGTCTTTACCGGATTTTTTTGTATTCATATATTACCGGAAATAAAAGAAATACAAGCGATAATAGTTACGATTATAATTTACAGACATTCATAATTTGTCGAAATTACGACGTTAATATATACTTCCCAACGCTGCGAAACGTCCCCTTCACCCCCTCAATCCTCCCCGTTTCAATCCACAAAAAAGCCCTCCCCGTATCCCGGGAAAGGCCGTTTTGTTTCTCCATAGCTAAATATTTACTTAAACACGGTAAAAAGACTGTTTTTAGGATGTAAGCTTCGCGGCAGCGCGTCATTCGGGCAAGATGACGACAGACACGGGCACATAGTCGTCAGGACTGAAACGGCGGAGAGCCTTCGAAGCCGTGTAGGTGCCGCGATACTGCGTCGTGCCACCGAAGTTGTAGAGTTTTCCTTCAACACATTCCACCGCTCCATACCACTCGAACGATCCCAACATGCGCAGCGGGTCGGGGCTGCCGATGCCCGGAGCATAGCGCGTCACGGCGCCGCTGTCCATGGCGTATATCTGATTTCCAACGACACCGATGAACGAGAATTCGTTGCTCAGCGAGTCGGTGGGCGTGCAGTTGGTGGTGTGCAGCGTGCCGCCGCTCAGCGAGTGGGCACGATGGAAGAGGTCGTCCAGCAGCCATGTTGTGCCGTTGCCGTCGGATGTAACCTTCAGTTCGGCGAAATACTGTCCGTGAGCGGTTGTCGCGCCTGGCGTGGCGGTAACGTTGCCCTCGCCGTCGTAGGCCAGTGTGTATGCCTCGATGTCGGTAGCCGTCACCACATACAGGTTGTTGCCCTCTACCGAAGCGGCGAGAGGATCCGCCGAGCGCAGGGCTACGGTGTGCCAGTTGTTGCCGGCAAGCGAGTAGATGCCGCTCGGGCCCACTATCAGCGGTATGCCGTCCCAGATGGCGCCGGCACCGTCCTCGGGTATGTCGGCGTAGGTTTTCTCCTCACCCGTGACCGTGTTGTACGAGCGGAACTCGTAGCACGGCGTGGTGCTCACGTTGCCGAGCGTCGTGCGTTCTATTATTCCGCCGCCGTAATATATTGTGCCGTCCTTGACGAAGTGGATGTTTGCAGAGCCTTGGTTAGACATGTTGCCGAGCTCGTGGAACACTATGTTCTGCTTCACGCGCAGGGTATTGACCGACGGTTCGCCGGCGATGGAGAACTTGCCTTCTGCCACTCCGTTGTCGTCGAGCACCACATACGGATGTGCGGTGTAGGTCTGGCCCTGCTTGATATATACTATCGGCTCCTTTGAAGGCACGGTTGCGTTGGGGTCGGTGAAGGGGAACGCGGCACTCTCAGAGGCGAGCTGCTGCATGGTGCTGGTGGATTCGCGGCCGTTGTAGATGTCCACGTATATGCCGCCGTTCTCAAAGCGCGCGGCCGTGAGCACAACACCGGGAGCCTCGTCGGACTCACCTGCGGGCTGATGAACCACAATCTGCGTAGAGTCGGCTGCGGCACGGGCATGGGCACGGCTGCGCATGGCACTGCCGAAACGTATGTATCCGGTGCGGGCAACACCCGTAAGATTGCGCGCAGCCACTATCTGCACGCTCTCACCACCCTTGCCGCCCATCTGCGAGAGTTGCAGCCAGTCGGCAGACGAGGTGGCTTCCCACGGCTCGTCAACAGGTATGGAGATGGTCTGCTGCGCACCGTCGGCGGCCAGCTCAACCGCGTCGCCCACAGGCGGAACGGGATCGGGAGGCGGCACGGTGCCGCTGTCGTCGCTACAGGCGGCGAACATCATGACAGCGAAAGACGCTGTCGTCATCAAGGGAAACAATGATCTGAACTTTTTCATAGCGTTTATGTTTTTATGTATTGTTGGTTTAAGCTATGCCGGCCGACGCCGCAACGTCTGCATGGGGCATCGTGACACGGTGGCACGGCCGGCTTTCTATGTATGGAACAAAGAAAACATTTTAAGCCATACCACACATAACGGGTTACCGTGATTTTGAGATGCGGGCGCCGTTTCGCCCCGCTGATGTGTCGATAAAAGTGCTTTGGCGGGGCAAACAGGGGGTAGAGGCAGGGCGATTTAGCCTAAATTAACGCGGCATCAAAAAATTGGAAATGTTACTTCCACGCTATGTATTACTTTTGCCGATGTAAAAACGGTGTGTCGGAAGACATGAAGACACGGCCGGAAAAACATTTAACATATATAATAAGGTATGACTATGGAACATCTGAAAACAGAGCTGTCGCCGCATGTCGCGGCAGACGGATGCACAGAGCCCACACGCGAGCAGCGCGACAAGGGACGGAGAATGATGGAAGAGGCGTTTGTCAGACTGATGGACGAGAGCGGAAAGGGCGGCATAAGATGGAAGGGAACGCTGGCAGACCTGATGGAACTGACGTACATTGCATACAGGGGGTGCGTGGTGAGACACTCCGACGGCAGCCCGGCGTCAATGTCGGAACTGGCAAAGACCATCTGCTCGAGGCTTCGCGTGCACCTGCCGGCAAACCCGTATAAGGTGGCGGCAAAGGCAATGGCGCGCAAGGGAATAAGGCAACGGGCTTATCTGGAACGCTTCTGCTGGCTGCACTTCGTGGCGGGAATGGCGCGGCCCACCGACGCGGAGATAAGCCGCGCACAGTAGGAACGACTCTCACACATGGAAAAACACTGACATCTTAATAATCGTTTATCAAAAAAACACAAATGAAAGACATGAACACAATCGATCTTAACCAGAATCTCAGTCCGCACTTCACACTGAACGAGTTCGTGAGGTCGGGCACAGCCGTAAGACACAACATCGACAACACTCCGAAAGAGGAACATGTGGAACGCCTGAGGGAGCTCTGCGAGAACGTGCTCGAGCCTCTGCGGCGACGCTTCGGGGTGATAAGGATAACCAGCGGATACCGATGCGAGGAGCTGAACACGAAGGTAGGAGGCGCCGCCGGCTCGCAACACCTGCGCGGAGAGGCCGCCGACATCAACGTGTCAGGAAGGAGCGGGGGAATGAAGATGTATGAATACATACGCGACAACCTGCCCTTCGACCAGCTGCTGTTCGAGAACAAGGCGAAGAGCGGCATATACTGGCTGCACGTGAGCTACAGAAGTGACGGACACAACCGACACGACTGCGGCATAATAAAGATGTAGAGGCGGGAGAAGAAAAAAGCCCGGTGAGCGCAATCGACTGCGTTCACCGGGCTACAGGTAAATTTTATAAACAGAAGCTAACTACTAAATATTACTATCTTACTACCATTTTGCGTCCGTTGACAATGTATATGCCCTTAGGCAGATTGTCTATGGAGCTGTCGTCGGACACTTTCTGGCCGTTGAGGTTGTAAACGCCTTCAACCGCAGCGTCGGCTGCACCGTCGGCAGAAATCTCCTTGATACCGGTCAGATGGTCGTCACCGAAATCAATGGACAGCTTGCTTCCCGTTACAGGATTGCCGAATTCATCAACTTCCTGGAGTGTCCACATTGTGCCGACAAGACCATTTGTCCAGTCGCCTGTCAGATGATAAACCGTTCCGGCATTGAGAACGTACTTACCGGCCGTTACACTCTCAGGCTTATAGAAATATCCGGTGAACAGAAGATAACCGTCCGCAGTCTTATATGTCTTTGTAACAGTGCCATCAGCATATTTCATCGGAGAGTCTGCCACGTCGTCCTCATCAATATTCTTCTGATTTGCGATAAGAGCGTCTAACTTGCTCATACGTGTAACACCGGTGAACTGATATACAGGGCTCGGATAGCTTATCTTGGCATTGTTTATTTTCTCATCATCACTGAATACGATAAACTCATGACGGTCTGCTCCGCGTTTAATTACAGGTGCTTCAGTTACCTTGACTGCGTAGCACTCTCCTGCATAGAGAGCAATATCATTACCACTCATATCACCCAGATCAACCGTATTGAACTGTATGCGACTGCCGTCGTTGTCGAGTCCTTTAAGGTGACAGAGCTTAACATCGTTGCCGAATGTGTTGAGCACCTGGGTCTTTGTGAGGTTCACAGGCATTACGAGAGCCTCCCATACAGGATTATCTACTTTATCACCTGTTGTCGCTCCGAAATCACGCGAGAGGTTGAAAACACGGGCAAACTCATATTTGCTCATGTCAATACCTGTAAGATTTGTCGGAGACAGTTCTGTGTAATTTGTGCTGTATGCGTTGATACCGAACTCGTTATCACCGGAATAATATATCTTGATATTATCAACATACACACGACCTTGCGCTGTATTCTTTGCAACACCGATGGTCAGAGTTCCGTTATCTTCACCTGTGCCGGTAACATTCACAGCGATTGTCACAAGATGATTTGTTTCGTCAGGAGAATAGGTAGCAGCTGATGTTGATATAGCTCCATTGTTTGTTGCAAGGAATTCTCCTGCTGCGACATTACGACGGAAATACAATGCTCTGTCATTGTCATTATTAAATTCACGCTGATGCTTTGTTATGTAACCATTAAACCTCGTCTGTTCGCCGTCCGAAAGCTGAGGTATCAACGCACCTTCAGAAACACCACTTGTTCCTGATGCGAACAAATAAGCAATATTACTACCGTCAGTTATTTGTGCATCAGGATTATCATCAGAAACAAAAGCCTGCGCCGTGATAACATAAGTTCCAGGCTTCAGACCTGTGACTGTCTGGCGCATAATAATCGGGTCACGCATTTCGGCAGTACCGAATGCACCGTAAGTGGTAACATAACTATTGCTACCGTATGGATATGACGTACCAAATATTCCACCAAGTCCACCAAAACTTCCATTTCCAATATAAGGAGATATACCACGGAAAGCTCCTTTTGACTCTATACCTCCATGAGAAAGTCCTCTTGCAACACCTTGATCCTTATCTATAAAATTTCTACCGAGATAATCACGTACATTATATACATCCTCACTTAATTGATCTCCTATAGAAGAGCCATCCCATGCATACCAATCCCATGAATCTGAAACAGCCATGTTACGCAAAAAGCGTGTATTAAGGAACAGACCACTCACATTAATATTAGTCTGGTTTGTCACACTAAGAAGAACGGTACGGAAAGACTCACGCGGGATTATGAGCCAATTATCTTGACCGCTATTCTGTAAAGCTCCGTTATTATCAACGCCAAGTCTACCTATATGATAAACAGGATGTTCTCCACCTCTAACTTCACTCAACGTCCATGTCGTTGTCTGGTCCAAATATATGGACGTTCCATAATCACCTGTTCCAAGATATTCTCCGTTATCAGGATTTGGATTTTTTATTGAACTCTTGAATCTATAACCATTACCATTAGATTCCACATCAAATCTAAGTCCTCTATTTCCCAATATCGCAAGCGTTCCATTATCTCCACCGGCATTCACAAATCGGTAAGTGTCTTCGCCATTCTGAGTTGTCATACAGCAAAGATACACACCCTTCTCTTGATTTACTGCGTCAGCGGCTGATACAGAATAATTCTTCCACTGAATCTGTTTTTCGTTTCCAAACTGGGCACCCTGTGCAAACGCGCCACCCACAAAGCATGTTGTCATACAGACAATCATTGCAAAAACAAGTAATATCTTCTTCATATCAAAACCTTTCTTTTTTCTTAAAGATGATCTTCCCATACATTGTATCCCTTACTTCCGGTTGTACCACTTTGGTTCGTCGGATCATATACAACTCCCGTTTCACCCCCATCTTCCGGATTATAAACACTACCTGACCCGGGATTACCTTCAGTGATGTCATAATGTTCATCTCCAAATCCTACCGAAATGGCAAGTAGCGGATTCTCCGCGACGACATGCACCACCTCGATGCATGGCTTAACATAACTCTTTTTCGTCATAGTTTAAGAATTAATGATTATTGTATTATAATAGTATATTGCATAAATTATTTTTATTATTGTGGTTTTTCTATAGTGTCACAAAACTAAACTTTAACTATTAACAGCATCATATTTCATAACATTGTCATACAAACCAAGAGCCGTGTTTTTTATGTTTTAGACTACGCGGCAATCATTATATTACAAAAGTAAGAAGAATTTTTATATATAGGAACTCCCCCCCCCGCAATATTTTTTAACTTGAATTAAAGTATTTTTAATATATCAGCGTGCATTTTTGGTAAATTTTTCCACCATAAGCATTAATTATTGTGAACCACCCCGGACAGTCATCGGGACGAAGATTGAATAAAAATATTCTCAACTTTCCCGCACCGGAAATATATACGCATGGGGAATTTCAGAACAATAATGCACGCAAAACCTCAATCTCACCGTACAATTAAAAAAAACAAAAACACGAGGCTTTGCTGTCATGTTTGTTTTGTCGTTATGCTCATATTTCGTATTTTTGTATAAATTTTTTACGAAACATAAAACCATCATGTCATGAAAATAAAGAACCTGATAGTTGCGACAGCAACAATGCTTTGCGCTCTCACTGCCAACGCGCAGGACAGAGCCGACCAACAACATCTGACCGACCCCAATTCGTTCTCGATGATCCTGCTCGGCGACCCGCAGGGATACGTGAAATATGACATCAACCAACCAATTTTCGAACTCACCACGGCATGGTGTGCCGACAACATAGACAGTCTGCACATCAAGGCGGTGCTGTGCACGGGCGACCTGGTGGAACAGAACGAGAACATAGTGAGAAACCGCAAGATGCTCAACCAGACCAGCAAGCAGATGTGGGAATGGGCGTCGCACTGTATGGCACGCCTCGACAACAAGGTGCCTTACATCATATCGACGGGCAACCACGAATACGGATATGTGAGGGGTGACGAAGGTTTCACACACTTTCCGGAATATTTCCCGTTCGAACGCAACAGCAAATGGGCGGAGTGTGTGGTGAGCGCATTCCCCAACCGCGAGGGAAAAGTGTCGCTCGAGAACGCTGCCTACGAGTTCAAAGACAAGGCGTGGGGCAAGATGCTCGTGATAGCCGTGGAATGGGCACCACGCGACGAGGTGCTGAAATGGGCGAAAGACCTTGCCGACAACAAGTATAAGGACCACAAGATAATGCTTCTGCTCCACTCGTTCCTGTGGGAACGCACCGCCGAACGCACCGAGAACGAGGACTACAAGATACAGCCGCGCAACTACGGACAGGACGTATGGGACAAACTGGTGTTCCCGTGCAAGAACATAAGATTGGTGATGTGCGGCCACACCGGCAAGCCGGGCGCGTTTGAGGACAACGTGGCTTACCGCAAGGATAAGAACTCGGCAGGCAAACAGGTGCACCAGATGATGTTCAACGTGCAGACCCTCGGCGGAGGATGGGAAGGCAACGGAGGCGACGGATGGCTCAGAATACTGGAGTTCATGCCCGACGGCAAGACTATAAAGGTGAAGACATACTCGCCACTGTTCGGCATATCGCCATCGACCAAGCATCTCGCACACCGCACGAGCGAGTGCGACCAGTTCGACATGGTGTGGGACTGAGAGTTGGCACCACACGACGCCGGTGCCCATACACGGCGGAATGTCTGCCCAAACGGCGCCCGGCATCACAGAAAACAGCGCCGCATAGTGCATGAACGACAGGTAAACACTATATATAAGGAATGAGAAAGAAACTGATACTGATATATATAATAATGTGTGTGGCATGCGCAGTAACAGCGCAGGACGCCGACCGGCGCGCGGGAGAGATGATAAACGGTTCGAGATATTTCGAGCTTGAACGGATGATGCGCACGCCGGAGGCCTCGCAACTGTCGCCTTTCATGCGACTGCTGGCGTCGGCTCTGACAGCCCACTACTTCAACCGTCCGGCTGAAGCGTGCCTGTACATAGATTCGCTGTTGCAGGACAACCAGGCAGAGTTGGGCACTCACAGCTCGCTGAGCATGGCTTTTCTCATGGGCCGCGACCTCGCCTCCTCCGGCAAATATGCCGAGGCGGCAAAGTTCATGAACGACATGGCGGCGCAGATAAGGGCTCTCGCCGCGCAAAACCAGGCGGCCGACACATCACTCCTGAAAAGCATCACGACCGAAGCAGGCATCTATCGTGCCTATGCCGCCGAGGCTCCGTTATGTCGTAAGCTGCACAAGCCGGGCACATACAGTGCTTCGTTCTACATAGACGAGCGTCTGCACGGTTACCGCCGGGGCGGTTTCCTGACGGTGACAGGCAGCGTGAACGGCAGGCCTACAGCCATAGCCATAGACACGGGAGCCGGAGTGAACATCGTTCCGCCCGAAGAGGCCGAACGGTTGGGGCTGCGCTACATTGACGCCGGGATGAAGATGATGGGGCTGGGCATGCAGACCGGACGCATAGCCATAGCCGACACACTGCGCATAGGGCGCAATATGGCGTGGGCAAACGTGCCGTTTGTAGTGGTGGATATAAGGACTGGTAACAGCGAGGCCGACAGAGTGATGGAACGGGGATGGCTGCTGACAATAGGCGTACCCATGCTAAACGCCATGAAGGAGATGCAGATAGACTGCGAGAAGCGTGTCATCACCGTGCCCGAAAAACCTACGCCACGCAATGCTGACGAACCGAACATGATGATGAAAGACTCGCGCAACATGACCGTAAGGATAGAAGACGGAGAGGGAAAACCGCTTTTCATGCTCTTCGACACGGGCGACTATTACACGTCGATGAACAGCCGCTGGTACAGGGCGCACGAGGATGAGGTGAAAGCCACGGGCGTGGCCGACTCGTTGCGCAAGGCAGGAGTGGGCGGAGTGGAGATGCAGCACAGCTACATTCTGCCGTCAATAAGTCTGAAAGTGGGTGGCGCGACGGTCGAAATGGACTCTGTGAACGTGGAGACGGGCATCGACCTGCACACCGGCGAGATGATAGCAGCCGGCAGTTCGTCTGTAGGCGGCAACGAACAGACCGAAGACGGATGCATCGGCCTGAACATAATAAACCATTTCGGAAAGATTACGATAAACATGCCCGACATGTATCTGCGTTGCGAAGAGCCGGGCAAAGGATACAGACGTGAGTGGCTGTTCGAATAAGAAACGGACAGCCACCCTGCGTTATTCAGCATCGAGCAGACCGCACAGCTCCTTCATACCCTCGCTCGCACCCTTGGCTATGTGGGTTACGTTGCGAGTTCCGGACGCCATTACAGGCTCGGGGTCGATTATGTAAACAGGAACTCCCCTACGGACATACTGCACCAGTCCGGCGGCGGGATAGACATTGAGCGATGTGCCCACGATGACGAACACATCGGCTTGAGACGCATATTCGGCAGCGACGGATATCATCGGCACCGCCTCGCCGAAGAACACTATGAACGGACGCAGCAGCGAGCCGTCGCCGGCAAGCGTTCCGGGCTTCACCTCGCAGTTGTCCGGGCCGAGCACCACCTGATAGCGCGGGTCATCGGGGTCGCGGCTCGAGCACACCTTGGTGAGTTCGCCGTGCAGATGTATCACCTTCGACGATCCGGCACGCTCGTGCAGATTATCCACATTCTGCGTTATCACCGTGACGTCATACTTCTTCTCCAGTTCGTGAATGAGCTTGTGGCCCTCGTTAGGCTGCGCCGAATACAGCTTCTTGCGCATCATATTATAAAAATTGGTGACCAGCTCAGGGTCGGCCTCCCATCCTTCGTGCGACGCAACCTGCTCCACAGGATAATTCTCCCATAGTCCGTCGCTGCCGCGGAACGTCTTGAATCCGCTTTCCACAGACATTCCCGCACCTGTAAGAAACACTATCTTCTTCATTGTAACAACACTTTTATGACTGTCTGTCAGCTCTCCGCGTCCGATGCGTCTGCGCCATACGGCTCCACACTACGTGACAAGCCAGAAGCACACTATTATTAAAAGACCCGCCGCGAATAGCTAATTATCCACAAAAATAGTAATTTTTGCAGAATTATAGCAAAGCTGTCAGATAAAATATGTAACTTTGCGCACTTGAAAAGATAAACATATTTTATATATAAAACAACATTCTGACACTATATGGATAAAGTGAGTTACGCCCTGGGGCTCGGCATAGGCCGCCAACTGTCACAGATGGGAGCTGACAGTCTGAACATCGACGATTTCGCACAGGCAATAAAAGACATTCTCGCCGGCAAAGAACCGGCAGTGAGCGATGCCGAAGCACAGACTCTCGTAAAAGACTTCTTCGAGAAACAGGAGGCAAAACAGCGCGCCGCTGCTGCCGAGAAGTTCAAAGACACAAAGGAGAAAGGCGAGAAATATCTGGCCGAGAACGCTAAGAAAGAAGGCGTGGTTACACTGCCCAGCGGACTGCAATACCAGGTAATAAAAGAAGGTAACGGCCGCAAACCGAAAGCCACCGACAAGGTGAAGTGCCACTACGAGGGCATGCTCATCGACGGTACGCTCTTCGACAGCTCCATACAGCGCGGCGAACCTGCCACATTCCCGCTCAACGGTGTCATCGCAGGATGGACCGAAGGACTGCAACTCATGCAGGAAGGTGCGAAATACAGATTCTTCATACCTTACCAGCTGGGTTACGGCGAGCAAGGAGCAGGCGCGTCAATACCTCCGTTTGCAGCTCTCGTATTCGACGTTGAGCTCATCGAGGTGATTTAATGCATAAACAAGAGAAAAACAGAATAACGATAAACAAGAAAATGAAAAAAATTACAATCGTAGCCGCAATGGCTATCACAGCCGCAGGATTCATGACTTCATGCGGCGACTCTGCATCGAAACCAAATCTGAAGAGCGATGTGGACACAATGAGCTATGCTATGGGTATGGCACAGTCGCAGGGACTGAAGGAATACCTCGCACAGATGGAAATAGACACTACCTACATGGACGCTTTCGTTAAAGGTCTGAAAGACGGTGCTAACGCCGGCGACGACAAGAAGAAGGCTGCCTACTACGCAGGTATCAACATCGGCCAGCAGATTTCAAACAGAATGGTTAAGGGAATCAACCGCGAAATCTTCGGCAGCGATTCTACAAAGAGCATCTCTATGAAGAACCTCCTCGCAGGATTCATCACAGGTGCGACAGGCAAGAAAGGACTCATGACACCTGAGCAGGCTCAGCAGGTTGCTCAGATGAAGATGATTCAGATAAGAAGCAAAGCAGTAGCCGAGCAGTACAGCAGCAACAAGAAGGCTTGCGAGAAATGGCTCGAGGCAAACAAGAAGAAAGCAGGCGTAAAGACTCTGCCTTCAGGTCTCCAGTACAAAGTGATAAAGGAAGGCAACGGTCCTATTCCTAAAGACACATCACTCGTAAAGGTTCAATATGAGGGCAAACTCATCGACGGAACAGTATTCGACAGCTCTTACAAGAGAAACAGTCCTGTGACAATGCGCGCCAACCAGGTAATCAGAGGATGGACCGAGGCACTCACACGCATGCCTGCCGGATCTGTATGGGAAGTTTACATTCCTCAGGACCTTGCTTACGGCGACCGCGAGCAGGCACAGATCAAACCTTTCTCAGCTTTGATTTTCAAGATCGAGCTTCTCGAGGTTGATCCGAAAAACAAATAATTCAGACAAGTTCAGAGACTGAAAAAAAATAACAGGGCGGCATTTCTTTTCAAAAAGAGAGTCCGCCCTTTTAATGAAGCAATAATTCTTATAACTAAATAAACATTTTAATATTAAGATGAAAAAGATTTTATTGCTCGCCGTGATAATGATGGCGACAGCAGTCTGCGGAGCTACTCCAGACAAAAAGGAAAAGAAAAAGAAGAAAGACGATACCGAACAGAAGGTCGAGCCTATCAAGCTCCTGTCAGCATCAGACTCACTCAGCTATGCTGCCGGAATGACCGCCACACGTGGTCTGATAGCCTACCTCCAACAGCAATACGGTGTCGATACAGCCTACATCAAGGATTTCATCGAGGGCTACAAAGAGGCCACCAACAAATTCGACGACCCGAAATACGTCGCTCGCAACGCCGGAACACAGATAGCACGCATGGTGGACGAGCGCATACTGCCGTCAACCGAGAAACAGTTTGAGGGCACATCATACACCATCAACCCTGATGTATTCAACGCAGCATTCATCGACGGAGTGGAAAACGACACCACAATAATGAGCTCAAAGTACGCTGCCAAGAAATACACCGACATCAGCGAGGTGGAGATGAAGCGCAAGGAGGAAGCCTACAAGAGCGAGAACGAGGAATGGCTCAAGACCAACGCCACCAAGGAAGGCGTGAAGACAACCGAGAGCGGACTCCAATATAAAGTGATAACAGAAGGCACAGGCGAGAAGCCGAAGGCTACAGATAAGGTGAAAGTGAAATATGAAGGCAAGCTGATAGACGGTACTGAGTTCGACAGCTCATACAAACGCAAGCCCGACACCACCACATTCAGAGCCGACCAGGTAATCAAGGGATGGACCGAAGCCCTTACCATGATGCCTGTAGGAAGTAAGTGGGAGCTCTACATACCGCAGGAACTGGGTTACGGAGCACGTCAGGCAGGCAAGATCAAGCCTTACTCCACACTTATATTCACCGTTGAACTCGTAGGCATTGAGAAGACTCAACCGGCTGCCGAAGGCACAAAAGCCAACGGTACGAAGACTACCAAGGCCACGACAACAAAGACAACGGCTAAGAAACCGGCTGTGATCAAAAAGAAATAAGACGGTAAACAAGTGGCAAGCGCCACACACCGACACACCTATACAGACCCGGACGCTACAACAAAAATGCAGTGTCCGGGTCTTTTTAATATGGAGAGACATGTCACATTGTTAAAATATAAAGATTTTTATCACACATTTTGTTGCACATATCATCGAAATTAACTACATTTGCTAACATTATGTAAAATCAAAGCAGATTAAAATGGAAAAAATAGACAAACTTGACAAGAAAATACTTGGTATACTTTCTAAGAATGCCCGAATACCTTTCAAAGACGTTGCAGCCGAGTGCGGCGTATCAAGAGCCGCCATACACCAGCGCGTACAGCATCTCGTAGAAGACGGAGTGATAACAGGCAGCGGATTCGATGTCAATCCTAAGAGCATCGGATATTCCACATGCACATACGTCGGACTGAACCTCGAACGCGGAAGCATGTACAAGAATGTCGTACAGCGTCTTATCAACATACCCGAGATAGTGGAATGTCACTTCACCACAGGTCCTTACACCATGCTCGTGAAGCTGTATGCACGCGACAACGAACAGCTCATGGACCTGCTCAACAACCAGATGCAGACCATTCCGGGAGTCGTTTCCACCGAAACACTTATTTCTCTCGAGCAAAGCATAAAGAGAGAAATACCGGTACACATCGAAGAATAATACACACGCCTGCGGGACATACCGACAATGCAGGAGACATCAGTGACCCGCAGGCTTGAACATACTTTTATCTTTCCTGCATGCAAAATTCTTCTCGCAAGAAATGAAATCGTTTGATCTCAACGCGATAACAAAAAAAATTTATTCTGTCTATCCCGAAGCGCGACGCAAGCCGATGATAGGACTCACGGCCAATTTCGTTGACGGAAGCATTGCGCTGCTCGACAGATATTACACTCAGATAGTAGATGCCGGCGGCGTGCCGGTGCTCATTCCGCCGGTTGCCGACCACGAAGTGATAATAAACACGCTCGACAACATCGATGCGCTGCTACTCACAGGAGGCGCCGACTACAATCCGCTCTGGAGCGGACAGCAGCCCATTCCCGGACTGCAACACATCAATCCCAAGCGCGACCTGCCCGAGCTTCTCGCCACCCGACTGGCATACAACCGCCAGATGCCTATTCTGGGAATATGCCGCGGCATACAGACCATGGCCATTGCCATGGACGGCGAGGTGTGTCAGGACATATCCCATAAGCCGAACATACTGAAACATTCGCAGGACTCCGACCGCTCGGAGCCCACTCACAGCGTGACGATAGCCAAGGACTCACTCCTTTACGGCATATTCGGCACCGACTCGCTGTTTGTCAACTCCTTCCACCATCAGGCAGTAGCGTCGCCCGGCAAAGGCATGCGCATCGTGGCGACTGCGCCCGACGGCACGCCCGAAGCCATGGAGAGCACCGAGCACAAGCCGATGATCGGTGTCCAGTGGCATCCCGAATGGTTGGGCGAAGAGGGTTTGCCGCTGTTCAAATGGCTCGTTGACGAAGCGCGACTGTTCGGCGAGGCAAAACGCACTCACGCCACCACGCTCACCCTCGACACCCATTGCGACACTCCGATGTTCTTCTCGCAAGGCATACGCTTCGAGGAACGCGACCCGCGCATACTCGTAGATCTGCACAAGATGGACGACGGACGCCAGGACGCAGTGACCATGGTGGCTTATCTTCCGCAGCCCGGCGAGGGTCAGAGCTTTGCCGAGGTGTCGCAGTTCGGCACCGAAAGCCCCAAGGCTTACGCCGACCTCATCTTCGACAAGATAGAAGACATCGCGGCACGCAACGCCGACTACATATCTATAGCCCGCACACCCGACGACCTGTATGCCAACAAGCGCGACGGACGCAAGTCCATCATGCTCGGCATAGAGAACGGTCTGGCCATTGAGGACAACCTCGACAACATCAACCACTTCGCCCGCCGCGGCATAGTATACATCACTCTGTGCCACAACGGCGACAATGCCATCTGCGACAGCGCACGCCGCAGCAAGGCCACTAACGGCGGAGTGAGCGCCTTCGGAGCAGACGTGATACACAGGATGAACGACCTCGGCATAATGGTTGACATGAGCCACGCCGGCGAAAAATCGTTCTACGACGCGCTCTCCATAAGCCGCGCGCCGATAGTATGCTCTCACGCCAACTGCCGCGCGCTGTGCGACGTGCCGCGCAATCTCACCGACGACCAGCTGCGCGCGCTCGCAGCAAAGGGCGGCGTGGCGCACATCACGCTCTACCACGGCTTCCTGCGCACCGCAGGCGAGGCGTCAATACTCGATGTCATGGACCATCTGGAGCACGCCATAAGCATAATGGGAATAGACCATGTGGGCATAGGCACCGACTTCGACGGCGACGGCGGAGTGAACGGAATGGCCGACAGCAGCGAGATAATCAACTTCACGCGCATGCTGCTGCGCCGCAGATACTCACAGCAGGACATCGCACGGATATGGGGCGGCAACTGGCTTAGAGTGATGAACAAGATAAAAGCCATGGCCACCACAACCGCATGAACAACCCACCGACAGGCTGTCTGACGGCCGGACGGTGACACATAACAAATAATTCACAATGAAACGCATTTACTTCACACTGGCAATAACTGCCGCCATCATCATCACCGCTTCATCGTGCGCCTCTTGCAAGAGCACGAAAAAGTCGGCCGACGAGGCCCAGACCGACACGGTGGCACTCGCAGGACCGCAATTCAACGCCGACTCGGCATTCAACTTCGTGGCCATGCAGTGCTCGTTCGGACCGCGGACAATGAACAGCGAGGCACACGACCGCTGCGAGAAATGGATCGTAAATCAGTTTGAGAAATACGGAATGAAGGTGGAGCGCCAGCGCGCCGACCTCAAAGGCTACGACGGAACGACGCTGAAGTCGTGTAACATCATAGCACGCTACAACCCCGACGCCAAGAAACGCATAGTGATCTGCTCACACTGGGACTCGCGCCCATGGGCTGACAACGACTACGATAAGAACAACTGGCACAAGCCTGTGATGGGAGCCAACGACGGAGCGAGCGGCGTGGGCGTGATGCTCGAGCTGGCCCGACTGCTCCAGAACGACAGCACGCTCAGTCTGGGAATAGACTTCGTATGCTTCGACGCCGAAGACTGGGGCACGCCCGAATGGGAAGAGAACAAATCTGAAGAAGACACCTACGCCCTTGGAGCGCAATACTGGGCGACCCATCTGCCCGAAGGCTACCAGCCGCTCTACGGCATTCTGCTCGACATGGTGGGCGGACAGGGCGCAAAATTCTATCAGGAAGGCGTGTCGAAGATGTATGCCCAGGACGTAATGACCAAGGTGTGGAACGCCGCGCACGGCATAGGCTACGGCGACTATTTCCCCATGGCGGACGGAGCTATGGTGACAGACGACCACGTACCACTCAACGAGAAGGCGGGAATACCTACCATCGACATCATTCCTTACTATCCCGACTGCGCCCAGAGTTCATTCGGCCCGACATGGCACACCGTGTACGACGACATGGAACATATAGACATCAACACTCTGAAAGCCGTGGGACAGGTGATGGTTCAGGTGATATACACCGAGACCGGCGAACAATAACGCCGCAACCACGGCAAAGACGCCTGCCGGAAGGCTCACGGACACCATGCGACATCCAGGCAGACGACGAGCATAATCAATGGGAAACAAGACCTATTGCGCCGGAAACAGCAACCGGAAAGCGCATGAACGATAAAAGGCGGGCAGCACATAGCTGTCCGCCTTGTTTTATTCGTCACTGCCACGGCACGTCATTCGGCACGGTCCAACGCCAGCGTCAGCCTCACGCACACCGCCTCGCCGTTCTTGCTGCCCGGTGTCCACCTCGGCATGTTCTTCATGAGACGCTCAACATCGAACTCCTCGTCTTTCGCGAGTCCTTCGGTCGTGGTCGCACTCTCCACCCAACCGTGGTTGTTCACTATAATCCTGACCACAGCGTCGCCCTTACCGCCTTCGGCCAGACGCCACTTGTGCAGCATGCCGCCCTTTGCCACGTAGTCTACCAACGCTGTCCTGCCGCCCTTGAATTCGGGCGCCTTAACACCATTGCCCGGCTCATACACCTGCAATTTCTCGACACAACTGTTGCAGTAAGGCACAACAGAGTCTATCTTCAGCTCACCGTTCACCTCCGCCAGCTTCAGCAACACGAACGTGCCGCCTCTGAACTTCCCGTTATCGCGCCACACATGGGTCATCGAATACCAGTTTTTCTCCTTTTCCTCTATCAGCATCGACGATACGTCCATGCCTCCGTCGTCCTGCACCTGCGTGAACAGGTCACAGTCGCAACAAATCGATTCGCCGAGAGAATCCACCGCGTAGTATCGGGCGTAATAATCTCTCATACCGTCTGTCAGGTTCTGCCGGAGGAAACTGTCCAAAGCCTTACCGGCGTCATCCTTCGACACACCGGGCTCAAACCGCATGTCCTGGGCTTTCAGATACCCGGCATAAAAATCTCTGATAAAAGCATCGCTCTTGTCGTCGTCCGATACATTGCCGCAACATGCAAACACAGTGCATATTGCGATGAACAATAACGCTGTTCTCATACGATAAAATTTAAAAGTCCTGAATAAGATATCATAACTCTCTCTTATGCAACAGATTGTATCAGGGCGTCGGGCTTTCGCCGTCTCATCCGGCACATCGCGCCGCGCCATAACCTCCGGCGCATGTCAGAGCTTCACGTCCTCCGCCTGCTCAAAGGCCTTGTCAAGGTCGAGTTCGGAGACTATCAGCCGTTCGCTGTTTTTCCAGTCATAGCCCACCTGGTAATAATGGTTGCCCCGTATGAACCTCATCGCCTCCGAACTGACGTGCGTCTCCGCGTCAACATTCTCGGTAAGGACGTCCATCGGAAAGACATCAAAATCGAATGTTTCAGTATTCATCTTATACATCTTCCTTACAGTGCCGTACATATCGGCGAAGGCGAAATTATAGGCATCTATGCTGAACACATTATAATTCTTGTAAACGCCTTTATAATGCACATAGTGACGGTCCATGCCGTATATCTCCGGTATCGGGAGCATGTATGTCTCGTCTATCTCGCCCATCACAGTCTCCTTCCACAGAAGGCGCGGCTCATAACTGAAGATGCTGTAGTCACGCCTTATGCGGTAATGTTCCTCACCGTCGATCACCACCGGAACCTTATACCACAGGACGATGCAGTCAGGTCGCATGTAGCCCCTGCTCACGCTGTCAACGGGCAGCGGCACATGGCGCACGTCGCCCTTGCCGTCCTTATTCATGATGATAAGCTCGCGCCTGACGTCCTGCACCAGATACAGACTGTCGCCACGCAGACGGAACAGGCCGCGGGTGGTGGCGGCATCTGACACCTCGCGCCGCCACTGAAGCTCCGTTCCCTTGAAGCACGACACGCGCAACGGACAGCCTCCGGCAAAATAGAACGTGCCCTTGCCGTCGGTGTCGAAGCCCGAAATGAACAGTTCCTTATTCTTCACATTAAAAAGACAATCTACAGAATCCGCCGAACCGCTGTATCTGAAATCCCAATAACGCAGTGCGGGATAACGGTCGTTTGTGCGCTGTGCGCACATCGTCTGGGCCGCGCAAAGCAACACCAGCAAATAGAAAAATCGTCTCATAGGTCTCTGTCTGTTAATTAATATATATGCAGATAATCACGCGGACCGCCCACCATAAGTTTACGGACAGTGCACTGCCGGCTATTTTTTCTTGTCTCCTATATAATTATACCAGTTCTTGACTTCATCCCGGACTGTCGGGAATATCTTGTCAACATCGAAATCGGCCACCATCAAACGTCCGTCGTGCCAGTAACCGGCATAATAGACATGCGTTCCGCGCAGTATGGTTGCCTCAGGAAGACCGGTGTGACACATGTAGTCAGTAATGTCGGTGAGTACCGGCAGCGGTATAACCTGATAATATTCTTCCGCGTTGATTCCTACATCAATCTGTCTTCTCAGCGGCTTTTTGTCGGCGCCATCCATATTCAACGTAAATCTACAGCCGGAAACATACAACGGCACTCCATGGAACATGCCCTTATAATCCTGACACGGATTCACAGATCTTGCATATCTGTTGCCATAGGCATCAAGGGTGTTCTGATCGTAGAAGTCGGGCGCAGGTCTCATATACTTGTCACGCAGAAGCGTATACACCGTGTCTCTCACCATCAGCGAGCCGTTGTAGTTGAAGTAAGTCAGCTCGTAATAGTCATCCCAGTCACCATGTTCCACCATGTTGCTGCACAACACGAAATATTTATCATGCAGCACGCCGTCCTTTATGCTGTCAACCGGAAGCTTGACACGGCGCACATCACCCTTGCCGTCCTTGCTCAGAGCAATGAGTTCGTGCGTGACGTTCTGCACCAGATACAGACTGTCGCCGTGCATACGGAACAACGCGCAGGTGGTGCCGGCTTTGGAAACCTCGCGCCGCCACTGAAACTTCGTGCCCTTGAAGCACGACACGCGCAAAGGTTCGCCTCCGGCAAAATAGAACGTACCCTTGCCGTCGGTGTCGAAACCGGACAGATAAAGTTCGTTGTTAGTCGGATTATATACACAGTCAACCGAATCCGCTGCGTCGCGGAAAGTAAAATCCCAGTAGGTCATCTCCGGATAACGGCTTGTGCGCTGTGCATCAGCCGTAAAGGCAAACGACGACATAATGGCCGTCAATGCCATAAAGCGGATAAAATTGTTGGTTCTCATAGTATTTATTCTTTGAATATCTTGTTAAAAGCTTGTTTAAGAAATAATAATACATTTACTTAATGAACATTGCAAATATAGAAAATATAATTATAGATTACAAGCAAAAAATATAAAAATCTTACATCCCTAGATTTATTTTAATGTGAATTCAATATAAATTTATATTTACTAAATCTACAGTGATAAAAATATTATATTTTTATAATAATCTTATATAATATAAAAAATTATGATGCAACTTGAAATACAGGTTTCATTACTTTTATATAATTACGCATCCATTATAACCAATAGAATATATTTCTGAACTACACTTTTTTAAAAGTTTGCAAATCTTGTTTCTATGAAAATAAGGCTATCCCTAAAATAGGGTAGCCTTATTTACACTTTTTTAAAACATTATATTTTTCGTTTTATAATAATAGTTATATCTTATTTTTTTCTGTAAACTGTAGGACAATTCTTATATTTAACCCAATATCTTATTAAATCACTTGTTTCTCCAACACCAGTAGAATGAGCATGATATATACTCTCTCCTCCTACATAAATAGCAGCATGACTACCAGGCCAAACTAAAACATCTCCTTTTTGAAGTACTTGTAATAAAGTTTCCTCTCTTACGTCAATAGAATCAAAACCATAATTTTCCAGACTTAAACTTGTTGTCCAACGTATTGGTAATTGATAAGCAACCGTTATTAATCCACTACAGTCCATTCCCGATTTTGATTCACCACCTTTAAGATATGGTGTACCTTCATATTCTCTTGCACGTTCAAGAGCTTGTTCACCCAAGGTGCCTCCACAACCACAACCTGATGCACTGCCACAACCACAGCCAGAACCAGATCCCATATTTCCGTCTGAACCAAAATAGCTTCCACTACCAGAACCTGATGCCCAGTCACTACCCCAACCGCAACCAGTTCCCCAATCGCAGCCACAAGCACAACCACAAGCACAACCACAAGCACAACCACAAGCACAACCAGTAACAACTACTTCAGGTATCATCCATCCATGTCCACACACATACACCGCTGATTTTAAAACTCCACGACTACATAAATCATAAAACATATCTTCTGACATACAGTCATCCGGTCCTGTACCTGCACCAGTGCAGCAACCGCATCCTACACTACATGCACTCACTCCTGCCAAAGCTTCTACACTTGGTTTCGTACTCATCTGAGCCTCATTATCAAGAGGTCTCAAACCTTCATTAGTTGAATTCTTTTTCATAATTTTTAAAGATTTAATTAAACTTAGTTAAACAATTAATACATTATGGCATATAAAGTACTCACTTTTTCTTTTTCACATACACAACGCCTGTAATCATAAGCAATTCCATCGCATCCATGATATTGTCACGGATTAACTTTTTGTCTGTCCTTAACCTTTCCGACACACATGACTTTATACTCTCACACAACTCAGAAAAAGATTGTTCATGACGAAGTATAGCCAGAATGTTGAAACACATATCATTCAGTGGTGTCTCACGATAACCGCCATTTACAAGTGTCGGTACGCAGGCTATGTCATGCTTGTTATTTATTTCATTTTCGTAAAGCTTAGCCATAAGTAGCAGTCTTGCTTTCACAGGCCATTCTGCCGGAATACTGAACATCTCCATATAAGGATTGACCGCCAGTATATATTCACCCCGTTCTTTTTCATTGCTATTGAAAAAATCAATAAAATGAGCAGATTTCTCATCCTGATTTCTCAACACTTCCAACGGAATTTCGTTCCATTTCCTTTTTTGTTTTTCCAGCCAGTCGCTGTATCTTGCTATGCATGTTTCCACAGACAGTTCTGAATTATCAGAAATTTTCTTTCCGGAAAGTCTCGGATGCCTGTTTCCGAAAATATCCGCAATCCTCCAGAAATAATCAGGATATCTGTCGAGCAATGTCTTTGCAAGCAACAGGCAGGCTTTCATATTGCGTTTATGTCCACCAAGCAGATGCAGCAACGGAGTATGATCAACGTTCAGAAAATCACAGAAATCATTGTAGGTGTAGCCATTATCACACAATCTGCTTCCGAACAATGTCGTAACATTCTTATTCTCCACCTTCACCATTGCATAGAACAATATCTGCTCAAACATCAGATTATAGTTACCGTTAATTCTTCCACTATTCACATCATCCAATCCGTTATCCTTTATTATACGGAAAGCATTCTCGCAATAACGCTGTATGAAATCTATATCACACCCGCCAAGAACTCCGGCATTATAAGACCCGATGGACTGATTAGCAAGTTCGGCATGAAGATATTCAGGCATTTTCATATCCACTGTATGCAAACCATCCATTATATTCTTATAATAATCTGTACCGTACTCCTCGTTCTGAGCTATAAGTCCGGAACTGTCAATATCCACAGCCAGCATTTTTGAGATGAAGATATCACCATCCACATGTATAAAAGGTTCTTCCTGCATAGAATATGTAAGCATCTTTGAGTATGCCCAATGTGGTTCAGGTATATTCAGATTGTCATAGCATATCTTGACATCAGTATAAGGCAGACCGATACGATCAATAAGCACCTTCGCACCTTCTGAGTCTGTATAAAACTCTACATTCTCATAATTCTCTTTCAACATAAGGCAACTCAGTGCCCAAGCCATTAGATGATATTGCGGTTCCAGCCATCCGAAGCTGTTTTCGACAAGACACTTTTGTCCCGTCCAAAGTGTTTGTACTATTTTTCCCATATTAAACTTAAATTTGTGTTTTTCAGAAAATACCAACTATCAATGCAAGATTACTAAGGTACCGTGTTTTTCGTCATCCTTCATCTGTTGTTCTCAACTGATGCCGCAAAATTATAACCTGGCGCAAGCGAATGCAAGAGTGTCTTTCCCTTTTAACAAAAATTTGCATTAAGCAACGAAACAATATTACATCATCAATAACAATAAACATTATAATAACCTGCACACAATATAGTGTTATAGATATTTTTTAAACTAATCAAAACCTGCACACAATAAAAAAACATAACATTATATCATAATGAAAACATAATATTATATTCTCTTCCCTATTATATAAAAAACCAAAAATCGGAGTAGGAGATGTTAAATATTCGCGGCGAAAACCTCTGAAAAATCGCGTCGGAGCGTAGCGAGAGCTGTTTGGCGCGAAAAAACGCGAAAATTCAGGGTTTTCATAATATATTGATAATCAATTATTTACTAAATATCGTATTCCGACTGATATTTTCCCGTCTTGCAATAAAGCCTATTTCGCACTCCGAAATGGGCTCTTTCGGGTGCCGATAAAGGCTATATCGTGCTCTGAAATGGGCTTTATCGCACCCTGAAATGGGCAATATCGCAAAACGATATGTTAAAAACGGCTTCGTTTAAAAGACGGAACGGGGTGATAAAGGGGTCATTGGCGGTCTGCGTTTTTCTGGAATGAGAAAAATGAAATGTTAAATGCGGAGAGCGAAAAGATAACGGATGTTAAAAACAATTTGCAGAAACTGGCGCGGCACGAAGGGCATAATGGCATACCGGTCGCGGCATAACGAAGGACAATGAGCACCACAGCCGCGCCCCACTCTCACGTCACGGCTATATCTGTCCCGACTCCACCATCAGCACAACGCGCTCGGTAAGACGGTCGATGCCGTTGGGGTCGTATTTCTTGGTGAGGCTCGCGCCGAACAACGAAGCGAAGGCCTGATAGAATCCGGCACGTATCGGACCGAGGAAAGCCTGTATGAGCTGATACGACGACGAGTTGCACTCACGATAGACAAGCTTTATGAGCAGCTTGCCCTGCTGATAGGACAGCTTCTTCATGCGCGGCGTGTATTCCTTGCGTATGCTCTTCTCCACCAGCTTCATGTGGGCGTCGCGCGCCTTCTTGTCGGGCAGCGTCTGCAGATATTCGTATGTCTCGATGATGATTCTGTTCACTTCCTTGGCTATGGGCAGCACTTTCTTCACGTTGGCAACAAGCCGGTTGTAGACCGCGCGCTGCTTGGCGTTCTTGAACACTGGCTCAGGATAGACATACACATTGCCCACCTCCACATACTGTATGCTGTCGCCTCCCTCGTCGAGCACCTTGCCCACCTTCACCATAGGCTCGAGCACACCGGCTTTGTCGGCGTCGCTCACGTCCGCATTCTGTGCCGCACACTGCATGGCACACAACAGACCGAAAGACAGAACTATGATAAATCTGACCATATATCGAACGCAAAAATACACATAAAAAATCATTCCGCTCTGTGGATTGATTTAATTTTATCTCTTTTTTACATGTATTAGTCTGTATGTCGGATTTTCTCGTTATATTTGTAGAATATAATATACGGCTCGGCAAAATCAATATTGAAAAGCCATAAGACCTTTCTATTGTATCTGCTCTCGCCTTTTGATATATTATAAGATACTGAGTGCGTTTAGGCATGGACATGAATTGCCTGCCTCTGACTTCCGGTATATCCACAAAATGACACATAACTAAAAACCGCAAGCCTATGAACACCTACACCAGTCCCATCACACGCAGCATCACACTGATTGTACTGCTGCTTGCATTGTGCCGTACCGGCATGTATGCCACAACCGACAAACAGACCGAAACATTGCGCGCCAAGGCCGATATGCTGCACGCGCATGGCAAGAACGACTCGGCAATGATTGTTGCCGAAAAGGTGCTCGACACGGCAGTGAGGCGCAAGGACACCGTGCTGATGATTGGCACGCACTCGTCCATGGGCGTATATCTGCGCACGGCAGGAAAGACCGACGAGGCGCTGAAGCACTACAACGAGGCCATGCGACTCTGTTCCATGCCCGGAGTGGTGGCCCGCGGAGGCGAGGAGGCGGTGCAGGAGGCCGCCGTTCTATATCTGAACATCGCCACACTGCATATCGACATGAAGAACGCGAAGCAGGCATTGTCGTGCGCTGCCAAGTCTGCCGGATGGACGACGCGCTGCAAGGACAAGGCGCTACAGGCACAGCTCTACTCTAACATCGGCTCAATATATCTCATGGCTGGCGACGCACGCACAGCCATGAAGCATCTCGGACAGAGCTACAAGCTCTCCGTAGAGACCGGACAGAACGACGCCGCGCTAACCGCCGTGGCTTATACCATGGCTGCGGCACAGAAGGCTGGCGACACGGAAGCACTGAAGCAGTGGGACGCCACAGGCGAACGGCTGCTGCCGCTTGCCACTGCCGAGACGTCGCGGTTGGTGTTCTATCAGGTGAAGTGCGGACTGCTGATGAACAACAAGGACTATAAGGCTGCGCTGCCGGTGTTCGACAAGATACTGTCCATGAAGTGTGTGGCAGGCATGCCGTTCGTGCAGTACGACTGTTACAACAACATGCACATGGCTTACGCCGCACTGGGCAGATACGACAAGGCATACGCCTCGCTGCAGAAGGCCACAGTCCTGCACGACAGCATAGCCGACAAGCAGAACGCCGACAACCTGCGCGAGCTCACGGTGAAGTATGAGACCAAGGAGAAGGAGCTCGCACTGGCCCGGAGCGAGACCAAGCTGGCACATCTATATACCACTGCGATGATTGTCGCGATAATCATAATAGTGGCTGCCGCGGCGATAATAATCTACATACAACGCCAGCGCAGACGCCGCCGCGAGCTCGAACTCGACTTCGCACGGCTCAGGACCGACACGGCGCGACGACTGACCGAGCGCTACATCAACGGATTGGAGAGCGAGCGTACACGTCTGGCACGCGAGCTGCACGACGGTCTTTGCAACGACCTCTACGGCGTGGAGATGAAGCTTGCGCTTGCCGACAGCTCACATCCGGCGGTGGGCATGCTCAACAAATGCCGCGAGAAGGCGCGCAGAATATCGCACGAGCTGATGCCGCCCGAATTCAGATATGCCACCATCGACGAGGTGATAGCCGACTATGTGGAGCAGTGTGCCACCGAGCAGTGCGTCACCCAATGTTCGTTGAACCCCGAGGATGCCGACTGGAGCGTGATAGACGATGCCACGGCACTCGAGATATACCGCATAGTGCAGGAGGCGGTGGGCAACGCCATGAGGCACTCGGGTGCTACAAGGGTGAATGTTGATATGCGGATGGAGAGCGGAAGTGCCGTCATGACCGTCAACGACAACGGCCGTCATGCTCCTCACCGCTCGCAGGGAATAGGCCAGCGCACCATGAATCAGCGTGCCGAAGCCGTGGGCGGAAGCGTTGAAGTGAGCTCGGGAGAGGCCGGCACAACCCTCAGACTGACCATTCCTTTGAAAAAGGATGCGTGAAAATTACGGTTTTCCGTGAGTGAAATTATTCATGCACCTCTTAATTTTGCATGCATGAACGACATATACAAATATTTGTTGGAGGATCTGCGAATCGCCATAACCGATGACCATGACCTCGTGCTCGAAGGGTTTAAAAGCTTTCTCGAGAAAAAGAACATCAGACATGTCGAGACATTCACCACCGCACAACAGCTCATCAACACGCTGACATCACGCGATTTTGACATTTATATCATCGACATCGGAATGCCCGACATCGACGGATTCACGCTCATAGACATTGTGAGAGAGCATAAGCCCGACGCAAAGATAATTGTCAACACCATACATCAGGAGGTGTGGATAATAAGGCGCATGCTCGATAAAAAAGTGAACGCGATACTGAGCAAATCGACCGACTTCTCAAAGATAACCGAAGCCATCGAGGCTGTGATAAACGGGAAACAATATTTCTGCCCTGAAGTGAGGAAAAAACTTAACCGTCACCGGCTTACTCTCGACCATCCGTCGGAGCGGGAGATTGAGGTGCTGAGGGCGATGGCGCGCGGATGGACGTCGAAAGAAATAGCCGCTCATCTCTTCATATCGGAAAACACTGTGGAGACACACCGCAAAAAACTGTTCCTGAAACTCAACGCGCGCAACATAGCCGACCTGATTGTGAAGGCGATAGCGCGCGGATATATCAACGCCTCAGAATTCGACAAAAACCCGGAAGCCTGAAAAAACCGACTACTAAACTAAAAAACCGTAATAGAAAACAACAAAGAAACGTATTATAACACATCGCACCGCGGCACAGAGTGCCACGGTCAGATGACGTCAAGATACTTCTCAAGAGGTATGCCGCGGTTCTTATCCTCGTTGTCCTTGTTAAGGTCGATGAGCGTGTAAACGGCATCCATAGCCTTGCGGGTGCTCGGTTTCAGCATCTCGCCGTCGAGAAGATGGCCTATAAGCACGGCGGAGAATATGTCGCCCGTACCTGGGAAATGGACGGGAATCTCCGTGTATGGTAGCGAGAAATAGCTGCCGTCAAGATGATTGTAGCCCACCACCGACGTCTGACCGTCAACAGGGATGCTCGTTATGAGCGCCGACTTGGTGCCGAGAGCAAGTAGTCCGTCGATGAGACGGCGGGCTTCGTCGTGAGTCACGCCGTCGGCGTTGTAGTCCATGCCCGTGAGATAGCACGCCTCGGTGTGGTTTGGGAACACCAGATGGGCCACGCTCACCATCTCGCGCATGCTCTTTATGGCCTCGTCGGTCACTCCGTTGTATAGCTTTCCCTCGTCACCCATTATCGGATCGACGAATATCACCGTGCCGGCCTCCGCCTGTTCACGACAGTAGGCGGATATTATCTTGGCCTGAGCCTCCGAAGCCATGAAGCCCGTAGAGATGGCATCGAACGTGAAACCCAGCTCGCGCCACACGGGAAACACACCTTTTATATACTCTGTTGTCTCAAGAATGTTGAACTTTCCGTAGTCGAGCGTGTTCGAAACGAGCGCCGTCGGCAAATTGTATGTGGGATGACCCATGTACGAAAGGATGGGAAGCATGGCGGCAGTAGCCACCTTGCCATATCCGGCCATATCGTTTATAAGCAATATCTGTTTCTTTTTCATCTTATTCGTGTTTCGTCTGCAAACTTACATAAAATCGTTGAAATAAGCGAATATTTATGCCTCTGCGTAAACATTGTGCGTGAACCGCGGCGCAGATATTACCCGAAACGACATCAATAATAAAAAGAAATAACATCAATCATAAAAAAACGGACAGACAAAAGCATCGTAACCGTCACGCGACGACATTCCCGCCGAGCCACGAATATGCATATTTTTGCATATTTAAGCGTCATTTCTGCATATTTATACAGTTTTAGTGCCTTTTTAAAAGAATTTTTGCAAGTTTATGCAGAAAATCATATTGCGGAATGTATTTTCTGCTTTAAAATAATTAACTTTGCTATCCGAATAATTCAGACAAACATAAAGAAATGGCATATACACGCATAACGGCTGCCGAAGGCGCAGCGATGATAAAGGACGGAGACAACATCGGATTCAGCGGATTCACTCCAAGCGGAGTTCCTAAAGCCGTGACACGAGAACTGACGAAGCGGGCTTTGAGCGAGCATGAGGCCGGACGTCCGTTCGCCGTGGGAGTGATCACGGGCGCATCGTCGTGCCAGAGCCTCGAGGGCGACCTCGCAGCGGCACACGCAATAAAGTTCCGCGCGCCGTTCTCTACCAACGCCGACTTCCGCAACCACACCAACCTGGGCGAGATAGACTATGAGGACATGCACCTTGGACACATGGCCGAGCGTCTGCGCCGAGGCTTCTACGGCGACATGGACTGGGCCATCATCGAGGTGTCTGCCATAGAGGACGACGGCGACAAGTGCCGTGTGTATCTCACTTCGGCCGACGGCATCGTGCCGACCATAGCGCGTATAGCCAAGAAAGTGATTCTGGAGCTCAACACATTCCACAATCCCAACGCGCGCTATCTGCACGACGAGTATGAGTGTCTGGAATATCCTTACCGCCAACCCATACCTCTAACAAGCGTGGGACAGCGCATCGGCACACAATATCTGGAAATAGACCCGAAGAAGATTGCGGGTGTCGTGGAGTGCTGCATACCTGAGGAGGCGCGCACATTCAAGCCTTCTACTCCCGATACCGACATGATCGGCCGCCACGTGGTGGATTTCTTCCTGAGCGACATGCGCGCCGGACGTATCCCTAAGTGCATGTTCCCCATACAGAGCGGTGTGGGCGTGACAGGCAACGCCGTGATGGAAGCCATCGGACGGTGCGACGACATGCCCGTGGTAGAGGTATTCAGCGAGGTGGTGCAGGACGCGATAGTAGATCTGATGCTCAAGGGCCGCATATCGCAGGCATCGGTTGCGGCAATGACAGTGTCGAACGAGTGTCTGAAAAAAGTGTACGACAACATGGACTTCTTCCGCAGCCGTCTCACGCTGCGCCCGAGCGAGCTGTCCAACTCGGCGGAGCTCATCCACCGTTTCGGGGTGATTGCCATGAACACGGCGCTCGAATGCGACATCTACGGCAACGAGAACTCGAGCCACGTATGCGGCTCGCGACTGATGAACGGCATAGGCGGATCGTGCGACTACGAGCGCAACGGCTCCATAAGCATATTCTACACGCCCTCAATAGCCAAGGGAGGAAAGATAAGTTCCATCGTTCCCATGTGCAGCCACATAGACTCCACGGAGCACGATGTGGATGTGATAATAACCGAACAGGGCATAGCCGACCTCAGAGGAAAGGGCCCTGTACGCCGCGCCGAGGAGATAATAAACAACTGCGCGCATCCCGACTATCGTCCGCTGCTGCGCGAATATCAGCGCATAGCCACCAAAGGCCATTGCCCGGGATCGCTGCGTGCGGCCTTCGCCTTCCACGACACACTGATGCGTAAGGGCGACATGAGGCTCACAGACTTCGCCGAATATCTGTAAACAGGAGTCCGGTCACAGGCCGTAAACCAACAGACCGCGACCTGAAGAAAGCATAGAAAAATAACGAAACCGTGCCACACGAGTGTCTCAGACGACACAACAGTGTAGCACGGTTTTTATTATTGTATTGCAAGATGTGATTTCATGTCAATACTCAGCAGGACACTGAGGCAGGGCAGCTATGAGTTCGTCAACGTCGCTCTCGCGTGTTGCCCATGAGGTGACGAAGCGGACAGGAGTCTCACGCTCACGACGCGGGCCCCAGAGCTCGAACGATGCCACGCGCATCAGGGTGTCGATGACGCTGTTTGGCAGGATGAAGAACTGCTGGTTGGTGGGCGAATCTATGAACAGACGGTAGCCGTGATCGATGAATGCCTTGCGTATCTTGGCAGCCATGACGCATGCGTTGCGCGAGATATCAACGTAGAGATTGTCTGTGAAGAGTGTCTCGAACTGCACACCCAGCAGACGTCCCTTGGCAAGAAGCGCTCCGTGCTGCTTCACTATGGAGAAGAAATGAGGCAGAAGCTCGGAACGCGACGTCACGACAGCCTCGCCGAAAAGCGCGCCTACCTTTGTTCCACCGATATAGAAAACGTCGCACAGACGTGCCACATCGGGCAGAGTGACATCCGATGCGCCCGAAGCCAGAGCATAACCCAGACGTGCGCCGTCCATGTAGAGCGGCAGGTCAGCCTCACGGCATATCTTGCTCAGAGCGGTAAGCTCGTCGAGCGTGTAGAGCGTTCCGAACTCCGTAGGATGAGATATGTAAACCATTCCCGGAGCGACGACATGCTCGTACATCTCGTCCGAATAGTAGTCCGCAACATATTTACGCACATCCTCGGCACTTATCTTGCCGTCGTGCTGCGGCAGAGTGAGCACCTTGTGTCCCCACACCTCTATAGCACCGGCCTCGTGCGAGCAGATGTGTGCCGTCTCGGCAGCCAACACACCTTCGTGATGAGACAACAGCGTGTCGATAACCGTAGAGTTTGTCTGCGTGCCACCGACAAGAAAATGCACCTTACCGTTCGTCAGTCCGCAGGCATCAAGAATGAGCCGCTCGGCACGATGGCAATATTCGTCGAGCCCGTAACCCGGCGTCTGTTCAAGATTTGTTTCCGCAAGACGGCGTATCAGCTCAGGATGCGCCCCTTCCATGTAGTCACTGTCAAAATGCAACATATATATTTCTTTTTACCAAATATTTTTATTCCAGTCTCTTTTCCGCTCAAAAACAATCGCATATAAAACGGCATATGTCGTAACGGCAATCAGTACGGATTCAGAAAAGCGACACAAAGGTAAGCATTTATTTGCAAAAAGTTACTTCCTGTCTAATGTTTTCATTATTTAAATATTAAAAAGAAGCAATAAAAGCAGATATTCAGACAATTTATCTATTATATTATGATTTTTATTATCTCTATTATGACATTAAGTATAATATCTCACGACATTTTCAAGAATAATTATACATTACCAACCATACACATCATGACACCGAAAAAAGATAATAAACGCGGAACTGTAAGCACGACATTCCATCCACTCACATACTGTCTTACCATCAAATATTATCCTGTATGTGAACATACATCTGACTGAATATATAATAAATGCGGCGATCAAACATTGATATACATTGTTCTCTGCTGCTGAAATGAGAACAATATGCGCGACTTTCAAATTGTAAGCGGTTTTTGATTTTCAGGTCGAAGTTTCCCACTCTACCCCGAAAAATAAGCGCGTATTTGCGGACTGGCTCTTCTTCGGGCGCAAATACGCGAAAAATAAGAGGCTTTCATAAGATACTGAATATCAATGATTTATATTTAAGGGGTATTTTCCCGCTTTGCAAAAAGCACCATTTCGGCTTGCGAAATAGCCCATATTGGATGCTAAAATAGGCCATATTGCACTCTGAAATGGGCTTTTTCGTACTGCGAAATGGGCAATATCGGAACACGGAACGCACTTTTTCGGACTACGTTATGGGGTATATAAGAAGGCGATTCGGACCTGAACGGGCCATCTCATGCCGCGTTTAACATTCATTCACACCTCTTTTGCAAAAATATTTTGTCAAAATAAAGTCAAGAAAAATTGTAAGCACGTCTTTAAGTTTTTCACTGAATACGGCGGAATCAGGAGGGAGAAAAAACGCGGGAAGCATTTGTCCGAAGGGCCGGAAGCATGCTTAATCCGTCGATTTACAACGCTTACAACATGCGGCATCGGGTGTCATAACATTACATCAGATATGTATTCCCGGCCACCGGGAAACAGTATGGAAACGGCTTCGTGCTCTTCCGGCAAAGGTTGGTCATGCCTTTGCTGGATATGCAAGGCATACCGCACAGGTTGTCAGTAAGAAATCGTACCCGCTACGCATGCAGTATCCTCGGAATACAGTCTGATTTATTACAACATGCAATGCAATTAAATATATAATGACTATATTTGCGGTGACTTATAACACGAATAAACATGAGACGCATTACGATTAAACAATGTCTTGTTATGTTACTTTTTATAATCTCAAGTAACATTTCCACAGCTCAAGATTGTCTTGATACTGAATCTTATTATCAATACATTAAAAATAACGGACGCCCGCATCTGGAATATGTACTTGATAAAATACGTTCACATTCAGTCGTTGCGATAGGAGAAGATCATTGGATAGATGCACATCCTCAATTCTTATGCGATCTGATAACCGCTTCGGCACAGGATTCAACGGCAAATATTGATGCGTTAGCAGTTGAGTTTGGCTCCGAAAGGTATCAGTATCTCGCAGACAGCCTGATAAAATCCCCGGTTTACAGAGAAGACCTGGTCTTTAAGATACTGCAATATACACCTGACGATTTGGGTAATCCATATAAAGAATATGCAGATGTTTTCAAAACCGTATGGGAAAACAATCAAAAGAAACCTGTAAGTCTCCGGACACGCATCCTTTTGTTGGATCCGGCGTATGTACAAGATTATTTTGATGGCAAGAAATTTGTATATACTGGTTCACGGGATGACAATATGTTTAATATCATCAGAAACCATATCGTCAAACGCTCGCACATAGTATTTTATGCAGGAGCATCACATACCTTGGCTCGTATAAATGGTATTCGTCAAGGGGATTACTACTATAATTGGCCTTCAGCCGGCTACTTACTCAAAAGCTGTTATCCTCAGGATGTATTCATAATCAATCTATGGGGTGGCCAGATGGGAAGCAAAGGCTATATAGAGAACAATAAAACGCGGTGGAACCTGATAGCCGGCGGTGTGATAGATAAAGCGTTTCAGAAATATGGCAATAAACCTGTAGGATTTGATTTAAAAGATGATTTCCCTCTGTTAAGAACGGAAACATATTTCGCCAACCCCACGACAAAGATGTCAAGTTATGGCGAGAAAGGTTCGCCGTACACAAAAGAACAAAAGCTTAGTGATATATGCGATGGTATTGTATTTGTCAAACCAGTATCTGAATTTAATGGGATACACCTTATCAACATCTATGATGAGAAATTTATAGAGAAGGCAAACAAACGTACTAAAGGCTCTTGTAAGACAGCTGAAGATATTTTGAAGACAGTAAAGGAATGGCATCCGATTATGCAATTTTAATGATAATAAAAATAAAAGACCCCCGAAAATCAGATAAAACTTTCGGGGTTCTTTTTAATGGGCAACGGATAGGTGGCAATTTTTCGGTTCATCCGACACTTTGAGTGATATGACAATCATAAAAAGCAAACAGCCTTAGCTCAAAATATCGTTCATCACTGAATCCATACGCAGTTCTCTTCAATACCGATACAGTCCACACCATCCAGTGACGGAGGGGTTCACTCCAAATTTCGGAAGAGCACCAAAAAATATCAATAGGATTATAATATGTTTAATTATGTTCTATATAACTTGTATTCTCAAGACAATAGATTGCCTCCCCTCTATCTCCATTTTCCAAATCAGTTAATTCAATCTTAAATATTTTATAGGGCAGTGTTGTCGTTTTTTTAGGTTCACTTACTGTTATATAGTAAGCTATTCCGTATTCAGTTTCTTTATAATATTCTTTTATTTGCTGTTTCATCAAAACATCCACGCTTTCTCCATCAATCCATACTTTTATGCCTACCTTATCAATCGTTGGAGCTATGTTATCACATTTGGCCGTATCAGCATATGACTTTTGAGCAATATTTGACAAATCCTCTTTATGTTGAGCGTTTTGTATGCCTTTATTTGCAAGAAATCTTGTTAAGCTCATAGGACGGACATAGATCTGATAGGCTGGTACAGCTCCGGGGATTTGAAAAACGTGCATTCCGTATGCTTCCATTCGGTTATATTGTATATTTAAAGTTGTATCTCTGTCTGCAATAAAATTCCAACCCCAAAACTCCAGTCTCAGATTCTCATTATTTGTTCCCACTTTCATTGTATGAGGATAGGTATCCATATCTATAGCACCCATGTTGCTATATTTGCCTTTTGGTATATTTATTTGATATTCCCCTTTTTCGTCAGTTTTAGTCTCAAAGAGAACATCAAAATTTGAATTTTGGAACATGACAGAACAATTATCAATAGGATTACCGTTATAGTCAGAAACTTTTCCTGTTATTGTTACCAAGTCTTTTTGCTTTTGTGCATTAATTGTTGAATTCAAACAGAAGAACAGAAGTAAAATACTTAATAATTTCATTGCGTTTATTATTATAACGTGAGTTCGATGAACTGTAAGTGTTTGTAAATCTGGTGATTATCGAAAATTGTTGTAACTTTATAGTGCTGAATTACAAACAATAATCGCTATGATCACCAAAAGCAAAGTTATAGAATTATTTTGTATGGCAGATGATTTAGCTTCGCTGATTTTCAATTTTGCAAGTTTTTTTGATGCAATGATGTCAAAATATACGCTAAAACCTGGTATGTAAAAACCAGAGAATACATATCCATAGGACGTTCAAAGGAATAGCACAAAGAGGAAAATGCTCAATGGGCTGGTTCTTCGGATTCAGACTTCATCTGATATGCAACGAACGCGGAGAACTCATGAATTTTATGATTACCCCGGGTGATATGGATGACCGTAAAACCATTGAATACAAAGCCTTTGTGGAAATTATCTATGGAAAGATTGTCGGCGATAAGGGATACTTTACCTCGCTCCGCGAACAGTGACCTTCGGTTCTGGTCACAGGAGTTTTGATAATTTTATCGTCAACCTGTTGGGTGCGATTGCTGCATATTGTTGATTTCCGAAGAAGCCGTGTATCAATGTTACAAGAACTTTTGACACCACAGCTCGCTTTGTTTTGAATTCGTCGGACTCACATTATATTATTATTCCTAAATTCATAAGAAATCGGGTGGAATTCGCTATATTTGTATAATATAGGAGGCGGCTCGGCAGTGCCAAAATCGGAAAAACTTCGTTTCTCCGTTTTGTCGTTGCGCTTACCTTTCACTATATTTGTATAATATAGGAGGCGGCTCGGCAGTACCAATCCAAACAAACAGAAGTTTCTTTGCCTTGACTGTGTACTCACCTTTCACTATATTTGTTGTAATAAGATAGTTTTTACTTGACTATCAACAGATTGGAGCAAATTCGCACGAGAACGGGCAATGGATAAGAAAAAGCCGGACTGTTCCGAACCGCTATATTTCTCATGATTTCAAACAACTCATTTTTGCAAATGTTAACATTTCTTTCTGAAAAAGCCGAATAAAAAGGCCTGGAAAAGCCCCCAAAAAAGTATCTTTGCCGGACCGAACTTTTGAAAGGATTAAGAATATGAAGAAAATATCTTTGCTGAGCATATGCTTCCTCTGTCTGTTGAGCCTGTCGGCCCGGGCAGAAGTAACTCCAGTCGACACGATACCTTTCGAACTGGGTGCCGACAACCGTCTGTATGTGACAGTCT
>ERZ857521.55-NODE-55-length-157444-cov-7.721048_pt1 | contig 157444 bp, 146 predicted proteins | sample MGYA00519701_ERZ857521 | MGnify/ENA primary metagenome ERZ857521 (study PRJEB31778, sample SAMEA3449346) | human gut metagenome | biome: human gut; feature: human-associated habitat; material: faeces | place: United Kingdom | collected 2010/2012 ...
ATTCAGAATTAGATTATTCAATATATCCAATATGGGGAACAGATAATACTCAAAAAGTAGCATTAAGAAGAAATTATTATTACTATGGAACCCAAGAAGGATTGACAACAGATGAAGCAGTAACAACAAGAATAGATGTATTAGGAGATTATATAGGATCAGAATTAACAGCAGATGAAAGCACAATGCCAGAATGGAATAAGAGAGCAATAGAAGAATTAACATCATATAATGGAACAAATTTATTTACAACAGAAAATGATGGCAAGAAGGAAAAGACATTAAGAGATGGAAAATATACAATATATACAACAAATACATTTAATAATCCAAATGAAGAAATAGTAACAATAGGACAAACAAAGAGTATAGCATATAAGGTAAGCAGATTATTAGCAGTAAATACAGACACAATGAAATATACAAATGATGTAGAAATATTACAATATTCAGGATATAGTCAAAACAAAGATAGAAAAGAAAATACATATAACAGAGTAAAAGATACAACATCAGGAAATTTAGTGCCAGGAGGAGCAATGGAAGATGACGAAGATTCAGTAAGAACAACAATAACTCCACCAACAGGTACAATAATATCAAGATGGTTATATGTAACAACAGTAGCAGCAGGATTAATCTTAGTTGGAGCAACAATAATATTTATCAGAAAAAGAGTATTAGTAAAATAATAAAAACGAAAAATAGCAAGTTTAACTTGCTATTTTTTGTAATATGGATTAAAATTACTATGAAGAATTTTGCGAAAAGTATTATATATATTTTTCAAATTTGGAAGGATTAAAGATGAGAATAAGAACAGGAACAGATATTATAGAGATAAGCAGAGTAAAAGAAAGTATAGAAAGTACAAATAAAAAATTTTGTGAAAGAGTATATACAGAAAAAGAAAGAGAATATTGTGAAAGCAAAAAGATGCAAAAATATCAACATTATGCAGCTAGATTTTCTGCTAAAGAAGCTGTTTTTAAAGCAGTATCAGATGAATTAGAGAATAAATTTCAAATTAATTGGAAAGATATAGAAATATTAAATGATGAAAAAGGTAGGCCATATGTTAATATTTTAAATAATAAGATACAAAATATAGAAGATATAGATATTAGCTTATCACATTGTAAAGAATATGCAATTGCTAATGTAGTTGTAATATTCAAATAAGTTATAGTAAAGGAAGAAAAAAGATGGAGTTTTTTGATTCACATTCACATTATAATGATGAAAAGTTTGATGAAGATAGAGAAGAAATAATAGAACAAACATATAATGATGGAATAACAAAATTTGTATGTGCAGGATATAATATTCCATCATCAAAATTTTCATTAGAATTAGCCCAAAAGTATAATTATATATATTCAATAGTAGGAATTTCACCAAATGATATTCCACAAACTGAAGAAGAGTTGTGGAAAAGTATAGAAGAAATTTCAAGTATTGCAGTTGAAAATAGAAATAATAAAATAGTTGCAATAGGAGAAATAGGATTAGATTATTATTGGAATACTGAAAATAAAGACTTGCAAAAACAAGCTTTTATAAAACAAATAGAATTGGCTAATAAATTAGAATTACCAATAGTAATCCATTCAAGAGATGCATTTATAGATACAATTGATATTATAAAAAATCATAAAGTAAATAAAACTGGAGTATTTCATTGTTGCCAACAAAATCAAGAATTAGTAAAACAAGCATTACAACTTGGATATTATATATCATTTGCAGGACCAATCACATTTAAAAATTCAAAGAATGCTCCAGCAATAATTGATATGGTTCCTCCTGATAAGATGTTAATAGAAACAGATAGCCCATATTTATCACCAGAACCACATAGAGGACAGAGAAATGATTGCAGAAATGTTAAATATGTTGCTCAAAAAATTGCAGATTTAAAAGGAATTTCAGTAGAAGAAGTTGCAAAACAAACTTATGAAAATGCTATGAAAATTTTTGAAATAGAGAAATAAGGTTTATAGGCAAATCCAGAAAAACCTAAATACTATAATATAGGAAAAAAATATGTATAACAATTGGGAAGAATTAGAAGATGTAGTAAAACAATGTAGAAAATGCAGATTATGTGAAAATAGAAAAAATGTAGTATTTGGAGTAGGAAATAGAGAAGCAGATATAATGTTTATAGGTGAAGGCCCTGGGGCAGATGAAGATGCACAAGGTGAACCATTTGTAGGAAAAGCAGGAAAACTTATGAATATGGCATTTGATATGTTAGGAATAAAAAGAGAAGAAGTATATATTGCTAATATAGTAAAATGTAGACCACCAAATAATAGAAATCCACAAGATGATGAAGCTGAAAGTTGTTTAGATTATTTGAGAAATCAAGTAATCTTAGTAAAGCCTAAAATAATAGTTCTATTAGGAAGTGTAGCCTTAAAAAATATATTAGGAAAAGAATATGGAATAACAGCTAGTAGAGGAAAATGGTTAGAAAGAAAAGGAATACTTTATATGCCAACATGGCATCCTGCAGCATTATTGAGAGATGAAAATAAAAAAATAGATTTTATTAAAGACTTAAAACAAGTTATAAAAAGATATAATGAAATATGCCAATAGATTGAATAAAAGGTCAGGTATATTGACTGAAATAGTATAAAAATATAAAATATTTATACGAAATTAGTTGAATGGAGTTACTTATAATGGAAGAAATAAAATCAAAAGCAAATTATTGTTTAAATTGTGTGACAAAACCTTGTTCTAATAAAGGTTGTCCATTAAATAATAATATACCAGGATTTATAAAAGCAATAAAAGAAGAAAATTATAAACAAGCATATGAGATATTGTCAGAAACAACAGTACTAGAATCTGTATGTGGAAGGATATGTCCACATACTAAGCAATGTCAGGGCTCATGTGTAAGAGGAATAAAAGGACAACCTGTTAGTATTGGAGAACTAGAAGCATTTGTAGGAGATATTGCAATAAAAGAAGGATATAAATTTGCAGAAATAAATAATGAAAATAAAAATAAAAAAATTGCAATTGTTGGTGGAGGTCCTGCTGGTTTAACAGCATCTGCATTCTTATTAAAAAAAGGATATTCTGTTACTATATTCGAAAAATATGATTATCTTGGAGGATTACTTGTTCATGGAATTCCAGAGTTTAGACTTCCAAAGAAGATTGTAAAAGATACAATTCAGAAAATACTAAATTTAGGATTACAAGTAGAATATAATAAAGAGCTTGGAAAGAATTTTACATTACAGGAGCTTGAAGATAAATTTGATGCAGTATTCTTAGCTTATGGTGCTAATATAACTACTAAAATGGGAGTAGACGGAGAGAATTTACAAGGAGTATTTGGAGGAAATCAACTTTTAGAAAAAAAGTTACATCCAAATTATCAAGGAAAAAAAGTTGCTGTAATAGGTGGCGGAAATGTAGCAATGGATTGTGCTAGAACAATAAAAAGATTAGGTGCAGAAGAAGTAGATGTTATATATAGAAGAGCAGAAGAACAAATGCCAGCAGAAGCAAAAGAAATAGAAGAGGCTAAACAAGAGGGAATAAAGTTTTTATTTCAGAATAATATTGTAAAAATTGTAGGAAATCAAAAAGTAGAAAAATTAGAATTAATTAAAACAGAATTAGTGCAAAAAGAAGGAGAAAAAAGAAAAGTTCCTATTAATATAGAAAATTCAAATTATTTAATTGATATAGACTATGTAATAATGGCATTAGGATCAATGCCTGAACAGTTTACAAACAATTTAGAACTCGATTTAGACAAGTATGGCTATATTATAGTGGATGAAAAAAATAGAACCTCAAAAGCTAAAATTTTCGCTGGAGGAGATATTGCTGGATGTAAAGGAACTGTTGCATGGGCTGCTAGGTCTGGAAGAGATGCGGCAAATTCAATAGATGAATATTTAAAAAATATATAAAAAATAAAGGACTAGAGTATTCTAGTCCTTTTCAAAAAAGATAGGGATATCTTTTTTGTGTAGAAAATTGATTATCTTTAGTATAATATCATATGTAAAACTTCATCTTTTGTGAAGTCATATGTAACTTAAAAATCATATGTATTTAAGTAATACTTTTGTAAATTAATATTCTTTGGTACTTTTATCTTTGGTATTTTAAAAATCTTTAGTAAAAGTTAAAAAATTTATCTTTTGTTTTTTGAATTTCTTTTGTGTATTAAAATCTTTTGTTAATTATGTATTTTATCTCCTGTTACGAAGTTAATGAATGCTCTAAACCAAGAACCAACTTTTGTAGGTTTTTTGATTGTTAGAGCTGTTTCAATGCCACCATTTTCAAGCACGTTAGATTTATGTTCTAGTTGTGACATTTTTTCAGTATAATAGTCATCAAAGAAAGTATAATCATCAGTTCTTCCGATTAAATTTCCATAATGATCTAATTTTTTTCTGTAATTATCAAGTTCTTCTAAATTAGAAATATTTTTAAAAGCTTTATCAAAATAACCTTTTATAAGACTATCTTGAGCTTTTAAATATGTATCTGTAATTTTCTTTTTTAAAGTATCTTGTTTAGCTACTATTTTATCAACTTTATTACATCTCTCATCATAAGAATAAAATTTATTATTTAATCTTAAAATTTCTTCTTCAAGTTCTAAAATTTGATCACAACATAATTCAATTTCAGTAAATGTTTTACTTGAAGTAAGTTGGATAAAATAGTTTTTGAATTTATCATTACTTGTAAAAGTACTATCAAATAATATTTCATCACCAGTAAAGTAAGTTAATTGTTCAATCAAATTACATTCTAGTGGATAATATGATGGACTAATTGTTTCAAATGAAATTCCAAAATATTTTACAGCTTCTTTTTGGATGCCAATTACTTTTGATGTTAAGTATTGTACTGCTGCTTCATTTAACCCCATACCTGTAATTTTTAATGTATCAAAATTACATAAGCCCATACGAATTAAATTATTTCGTTTATCTTTAATTTCTTGAATATAATGTATACATTCATGAATTGCAAATTCTTCTAAATCTTCAATAGCAACTCTTTCATTAAAATAAATAGATGTATTTTTATAAAAGTAATTTGCTTCAGCCATACCTTCAGGCATTTCAGCACGATACATTGTTAATCTAGCAAGTTTCGCAAATAAATCTGATTCATTAAAACAAAGTTCTGGAAATGTTTCACAAAGCTTTGTTGCGATATTGTGAGCTATTCTATTAACTGTCATTGTATCTAATATGTCGACTACTTTTATTCCATCTTTTCTTAAGTCAGATTCAACGCTCATTGTATCCTCCAGTTCTTTATTTTGACATTTGTATAATAAATTCGTCAAATTAATTATACAATATTTTATATAAAAAGTGTATTACAATAATATTAAATTTATATTACAGAAATATTACAAAAGCTGAGTATAAAAATACTCAGCTTATATTAGTCTTGTTCAACTTCTTTAAAAATATCATCTTCAAAAAATTCTGTTATAGTAATTCCAAATCCTTCACAAATATGAAGTAATGTATCTAATTTTATTAATTCAGTTCTTTTACTCATAAATGCTGCAAGTGTAGATATTGGAACACCAGAAGCTTTAAATAATGCCCATAGACTCATTCCATTCTTCTTTTGATAAAATTTAATTCTTTCTCTAACTGCGTCTGATAAATACATTCTAATCACCTCTTAATTTAATATGATTGAGTATAGCAGTAATTTTGACAGAATTAGTCTATCCAAATAGACTAAAATGATACAAATTTCTTAAAATTATTGACTTTAAATATGTAATGAGATATTATATAAATAGTTTTAACAAAAGTAGAGGAGAGTACTATGGAAAAAGATTCAAGAAAAAATCAAAAAATTCATAAAAATGTAGGATTATTTAAAAGCACAATAGAAAGAAAAACAAGAATAAAAATTAGAGAAAAAGAGAATAGATTAGGAAGATCATTAACAAGAGAAGAAAAAGCGAAATTAAGACATAAAGTTACACATGATTTCCAAACACAGTTAGCTGTTAGAATTGGAGCAGTATCTTTAATTGGACTTACATTTTTTTCAGCAGGTAAGATGTTAAATGAAGGTTCAGGAAGAATAGAAGGAGTATCTCAAGAAAATGATAATTCTGTAACAATTCAAGCTAATAACTTTAGAGAAGGTCTTAAAGTTGTAGGATTAGGTGATGAAGGAATATTGATCGTACAAGATGAAAATGGACAAGATGTTCAAATTACAAATGAAAATGTAAAAAGTATAAAAGAGCAAAATGATTTAATGGCACAAAGAGAAGCTCAAAGACAACAAATAAGGGATGATGTAAAAAATATTCATTCAGAAAATGATGCTTTAGAATATATGAAAAAATTATATAGAGAACAATATAAAATAAATAACGGAAGAGAAATTGCAGGTAACATACAAATTTATTTAAAAAATACCGATTTAAATCGAAGTACAATAGAAGAAATTATAGTAGAAAAAGCTAATGGTGAATTAATTGAATCTTGGAATGAAAAAAATAATGAAGATAATTCTGTAGGTCAAATAGGTGGTTTGTTAGTAGAAGTTGAACAATTAAGAAGGTATTATAGAGATAATTCACCAGATAGTTATTTGTCAAGAAAGGGCGGAGAAAAAGATCAGCTTGCAGATTTCTTGATAAGAGCTAAAGGACTAAATGAGGAACAAATTCAAAAATCAGAAGGTATGGAACCTGGGGAATAATAAAGAAATAAGACTTCAAAATGAAGTCTTATTTTTGTGATAATAAAATTAATCCTTTTTTTATTAAATCTTCAATAGATAAATTATCAATATCAAGATGTTCAAAAGCTTTTTCAATATCTTTTTTAGAATATCCTAAAACCATTAAACCAGAAATAGCTTCATTAATATTTTCACTATTATCTTTAAGTTTTTTAGAAGAATCTTTAAGTTTTTCTTCAAGTTGTTCTTCTTTTAGTTTATCTTTTAATTCAAGAATAATTCTTTGAGCAGATTTATTTCCTATTCCAGGAACTTTTGTAAGAACTTTAACATCATTAGAGATTACTGCAATTGCAAAATCAGAAGGTTCTATACAAGAAAGCATTACTAATGCACTTTTTGCTCCAACACCACTAACAGAAATAAGTAATTCAAACATTTTTAATTCTTCTTGAGTTTTAAAACCAAATATACTTATATCATCTTCTCTAACTTTTACATATGTAAATACTTTTATGATATCATGTAATTCTCCAATTGTGTCAATATTGTTTTGAGACAGAAAGACCTTGTAGCCTAAACCATTAATATCTATAACAATATATCCACTTGATTTCATCTCAAGTGATCCTTTTATATATGCAAACATAATTATATTTTCCTTTCATGTTAATTTATAGTAGGATTATATATCAAAATAAAAATAAAAGCAACAAGCCTACCTAATTCAGGTAGACTTGTTGCTATGGCTTAGAAAGAACTATTCCAAATATCTTTCATGCCAAATTTGTCACCTTTGATCATGATCTGACGATCATGAGACCACTTCGGGGTCAAAATAGCTTCTTCATCTACAGGAAAACCAGCAGAGTCAAGAAGAGCGAACATATCGTGAGGACCAGAGCCACCATATCCTGCTGTGAGGCAGAACACACGAAGCTCAAAAGGACGCCCATCATATTTTCCTTTAAAAATAAGTGGATAATCATCTTCACTCATTTCATCAGGGTTAGGGAGACCTTTTCCCAAATTATATTTGACGATATATTCGTCAGGAATGAAATGTCCGGAATGTATGACATCGATTGCGATATCACGTGCCATGTAGCTGGTTGCTGTAACGATGTTCATAGAATCACACTTCATAATTAATCCTCCAAAGGTTTTGCGAAACATTATAATGTTTCTGAATGAAATTGCGTACATTTATAGTATATCATAATTAACATAAATTGTAAAGAAAAAATACACAAAAAAATGTTCGAAAAAAGAGATTGACTTTTTTTGTTTATAGTTTTATAATTTACAAAGATTATATGAGAAAAGGAAAATAAAAAATGAATGAAAAAGAACCATTAGCATTTAGAATGAGACCAAAAACATTAGAAGAATATGTTGGACAAGAACATGTAATAGGTCCGGGAAAATTATTATATAGAACAATAAAAGCAGATAGATTATCAAGTATCATATTATTTGGACCTCCAGGTTGTGGAAAAACATCATTAGCAAAAGTAATAAGTGAAACAACTAAATATAAATTTTATAAAATAAATGCAGTAACAGCAGGAGTATCAGATATAAAAAGAGTTGTAGAAGAAACAAGAAATTATATGATGAATCCAACTGGAAAAAGTATTTTGTTTATAGATGAAATTCATAGATTTAATAAATTACAACAAGATGCACTTTTGCCATATGTAGAAAATGGAACAATAATATTAATAGGAGCAACAACGGAAAACCCATATTTTGAAGTAAATAAAGCTTTAATTTCAAGATCTATGGTAATAAAACTTAATCCATTAACAGAAGAAGATATTTACAAAATTTTAAAAAATGCACTTGAAAGAAAAGATGGACTTGGAGAATATTCTATAAAAATAGAAGACAGTACATTAAGAAAAATAGCAGACATATCAAATGGAGATGTAAGAACAGCATTAAATGGTTTAGAAATAGCAGTATTAACAACAAGTATGAGTTCAGACGGATATATACATATAACAGATGAAGTTATCAAAAATAGTATTCAAAACAGAAAAGCAATTTTTGATAAAAATGGAGATACACATTATGATAATATAAGTGCATTTATAAAATCAATGAGAGGATCTGACCCAGATGCAACATTATTATATTTAGCAAGAGCACTAAATGGAGGAGAAGATCCAGTATTTTTAGCAAGAAGAATAGTAATTTGTGCATCAGAAGATGTTGGACTAGCTGACCCACAAGCACTTGTTATTGCAACATCTGCAATGCAAGCTGTTAATATGATAGGAATGCCAGAAGCTAGAATAATACTTGCAGAAGCAGCTGTATATGTTGCAAATTGTAAAAAGTCAAATGCAACATATTTAGGAATTAACAAAGCATTAGAAGATGTTGCAAACTCAGACACTGGTGAAATACCAATGCACATTAGAAATGCACCAATAGAAAAAATGAGAGAATTAGGATATAATGAAGGATATTTATATCCACATGATTACCCAGGCCATTGGGTTGAACAACAATATTTACCAGATAAAATGGTAGGGACAAAATATTATATTAAAGATGAAAATATTAAATAAAATAATAAAATTTGGAAAAGATAGAAAAAAGAAAAATTTTCTATCTTTTATTTTGCATAGGTGAGATAAAAATAGAAATTTTTAATAAGAATTTTAGGGATAAAAATATGAATGAAAAAAATTTTAATATAAAAATTGCTGTTATTGGAGGCTTAGCAGGTATTATATGTGGCTTATTTGGAACTGGTGGTGGAATGATACTTGTTCCGGCATTTATTTATATGTTAGACATTGAACCAAAAAAAGCAAGAGCAACATCACTTTGTTGTATGTTAGCAATGGTAATTGCAAGTAGTTTTTTCTACTATAAAAATAATTATATAAATTGGAATTCAGGATTATTATGTGCAATAGGAGGAATATTTGGAGGATATATAGGTGCAATAATATTAAAAAAAGTACCAGATTATATTTTAAAAATTTTGTTTACAATTTTTATTTTATATTATGCATATAGAATGTTATTTGTTTTGTAAAATTGGAGGAAAGATATGTTACAAATATTAATTGGTGGTTTATCTGGAATATTTAGTGGAATAGGAATGGGTGGAGGTACAATTTTAATATTTTTACTCACAACATTTGCTGGATTAGAACAGCATATTGCACAAGCAACAAATCTTATATATTTTATTCCGACTGCAATTTCTGCAATTATAGTAAATTATAAAAATAAAAATATTGATGTAAAATTAGCAACTTATATTTCAGGTTGCGGTATTATAGGAGCTATAATTGGTTCTATAATTTCTGTAAATATACAAGTGGGAACTTTAAGAAAATTATTTGGAATATTTTTGATTGCAATTGCAATACATGAAGTATATACATTATGGAAAGAAGCAAAAAAAACGAAATTCAGCAAGCTCAAATAGATACATTAAAATATGAAAATACTTAAAAATAGAAAAGGCATGCCTTGACACTTAGAGTCAAATTTGTTATAACAATAAGAGTATTATTAATGAGAAAAGGAGCGTGCTAAATGAAACTACTAATAACAGAAAAGCCATCTGTAGCAATGGAATTTGCCAAAGCATTAAAGATAAATATGAACAGAAAAGATGGATACATAGAATCAGATGGTTGGATAATAACATGGTGTGTAGGTCATTTAGTAACAATGAGTTATCCAGAAGTATATGATGAAAAACTAAAGTTTTGGAGATTAGATACATTACCATTTATTCCAACAGAATGGAAATATGAAATAATACCAAATGTACAAAAGCAATTTAATATAGTACAAAGATTATTACAAAGAGAAGATGTAGAAGAAATATATAATGCAGGTGACTCTGGAAGAGAAGGAGAATATATACAAAGATTAGTATATATGATGGCAAAACCAAATCCAAAAGCACAAATAAAAAGAGTATGGATAGATTCACAAACAGAAGAAGAAATAAAAAGAGGAATAAGAGAAGCAAAAAATCAAAGTGAATATGATAGTTTAGCAGACTCTGCATATTTAAGAGCAAAAGAAGATTATTTAATAGGAATAAATTTCTCAAGACTATTAACAATAATATATGGAAGAAGAGTAGCATCAAAAATAAATGAAGAAAAAATATCAATTTCAGTAGGAAGAGTAATGACATGTGTATTAGGAATGATAGTATCAAGAGAAAGAGAAATAAGAAACTTTGTAAAAACAAAATATTATAAAATAATAGGTGAATTTGGAAATACAGATGGATCATTTAAAGCAGAATGGAGAGTAAATGAAAAATCAAAGTTATTTGAATCTCCAAAATTATATAATGATAGTGGATTTAAAAAGGAAAATGAAGCAAAAGAATTTATTGCAAGTTTAGCAGGAAAAAAAGCAATAATATCAGAACTAAAGAAATCAAAACAAAAAGAAAATGCACCACTATTATTTAATTTAGCAGAAATTCAAAATGAATGTACAAAAAGATTCAAAATAAAACCAGATGAAACATTAGATGTGATTCAAAATTTATATGAGAAAAAATTAGTTACATATCCAAGAACAGATGCTAGAGTTTTATCAACAGCAGTTGCAAAAGAAATATCAAAAAATTTGAATGGATTAATGAGAGGATATAAAGACGAAGAAGTACAAAATTTATTAAAAAAAATGGTAGATGAAAAATATTCAACAAATTTAGTAAAAACCAAATATGTAAATGATAGCAAAATAACAGACCACTATGCAATAATTCCAACAGGACAAGGATATGAAAATTATGAAAAGTTGCCAGAATTGCATAAAAAGGTGTATAATACTATTGTAAAAAGATTTATTGCAATATTTTATCCACCAGCAGAATATAATAAAGTAAATGTTGTAGTTGACGTAGAAAACGAAACATTTATAGCAAGTGGAAAAGTTTGCATATCACAAGGATATTTAGAAGTTTTAAGACCTCAAAATAAGGCAAAGAAATCCACATCAAATGCACAAAATGTGGAAAACAATAGTGAAAGTTCAAAAGAAAGCGAAGATGGAATTGAAAATAATTTAGAAGTATTTAAAAGTTTAAAAAAAGGACAAGAAATACTTGTAAATAATTATGAAATAAAAGAAGCAGAAACAACACCACCTTCAAGATATAATTCAGGTTCATTAATTTTAGCAATGGAAAATGCAGGAAAGCTAATTGAAGATGAAGAATTAAGAGAACAAATAAAAGGTGCAGGAATTGGGACATCTGCAACAAGAGGAGAAATAATAAAAAAATTAGAAAAGATAAAATATATTGATATAAATTCAAAAACACAAATAGTAACTCCAACACAAAAAGGTGAAGCAATATATGATGTTGTGAATTTTTCTATGCCAGATATGTTAAATGCAAAACTTACAGCAAGTTGGGAAAAAGGGTTAGATTTAGTTGCTAAAAAAGAAATAAAGCCAGATGAATTTATGACAAAATTAGTAAATTATATCAATTCAAAATTTAATAAATTAATTGTAAAAACATAAAAAACGATCATATTTGTACTTTAAGGAAGGAATGAAAAGAAAATGAATACAATATTAGGAGAATTAGGTAAAAATCCTAAATTTTGTGAGTACATAAAAACAATAGAAAGTAAAAAAAGCCCGATAGCCATATCGGGCTTAACAGACGTTGGAATGACACAAATGATATCTGCAACAAGAGAATTTGCAAAAAGACCAATCTTAGTAATAACATATAATGAAATTCAAGCACAAAAAATATTGAAAGATATAAAATATTTTACAGATAAAGTATATTATTTACCAAAAAAAGAAATAGTAACATATGATTATGTTGCAGAAAGCAAAGACTTACCATATGAAAGAATTGAAACATTAAATAAAATGCAAGAAATGAGAACAGGAGTAGTAATAACAACAATAGAAGCAGTTCTTCAAAAAATGATAAGTAAAAAAGCATTATATAAAAACACACTAAATTTTAAAGTTGGAGATTCAGAAAATCTTGAAACAATAAAACAAAAACTAGTAGAATTAGGATATGTAAGATGTGACTTAATAGAAGGAAGAGGACAATTTAGTGTTAGAGGTGGAATAGTTGATATTTCAGTTAACGAAAAAGAAGGAGTTAGACTTGAATTTTGGGGAGATGAAATAGACTCAATTAGATATTTTAATGTAGTAAGTCAACGTTCAACAGAAAATATTGATAAAATAACCATATATCCAGCACATGAATATATATTAGAATCAAATATAGAAGATGTAATAACAAATATAAGAAACACAATCTATTCAGAAAAATTACAAGAAACAATTGAACAAGATATAGAATTAATAAAAGCAGGCAATTATATAAGTAAAATTGATAGATATCTTAATTCATTTTATACAGAACAAGATACAATATTAGATTATATAACAGACAAATATTTAGTATTTTTAGATGAGCAATCAAAAATAGAGCAAAGAACAATAAATGTAAACAAAGATAGTCAAAATATAATTCAATTATTAATAGATAAAGAAAAAATTGTACCTGAAGCATTAAAAAACATTTGTAATTTTAATCAATTTGAAGATAAATTAAATGATAAACAAATAATTTATGTAGAAAAATTAGATAATGAAGTAAAAATACAAGCAGAAAAATATAAATGGATATATAAAGAAAGAAATTTTTCAAAAAGTGAAATTGAAATATTATTTAAAGAATTATTAAAAGCACAAGAAGAGAAAAAAAGAATATATATTTTAGCTGAAACGAAAGAAAAGGCAAAAAAGATATGTTCATTACTAAATGAAAAAGAGATAATAAACAAATATGAAGAAAACTTAAATCAAACAATAATAGTAAAAAATACAGAAAGCCTTGTAACAGTTAGTGTAGGAAAATTATCATCAGGATTTGAATGTTTTGATACAAATCAATTAGTAATAACATCACAAGAACTAATTGAAGGAGAAAAAAGAAAAACATATAAATCATCAGCATTTAAAGAAGGAGAAAAAGTAGTATATGCAGATTTAAAAATAGGAGATTATGTAGTTCATAAAAATTATGGAATAGGAATTTTTATAGGTGTAAATACTATTACTGCAGATGGAACAACAAAAGATTATATAAAACTTAAATATTATGGTGATGATGTATTATATGTTCCAACAAACCAATTAGATAGTGTAAGAAAATATGTTGGTGGAGATGAAGGCGGATTAAAAGTAAATAAACTTGGAACAAAAGAATGGTTAAATACTAAAGCAAAAGTAAAGAAAAATTTAAGACAAGTTGCAAAAGAATTAATAGAATTATATGCAAAAAGAGAAAAATCAAAAGGTTATGCTTTTCCAGCAGATACACCATGGCAAACTCAATTTGAAGATAGTTTCCCATATCAAGAAACAGATGATCAATTGCGTTGTATTGATGAAGTAAAAAAAGACATGGAAAATTCAAAACCAATGGATAGACTACTATGTGGAGATGTTGGATATGGAAAAACAGAAGTTGCAATTAGAGCAGCATTTAAAGCAGTAATGGGAGGAAAGCAGGTTGCATATTTAGCTCCAACAACAGTATTAGCTGAACAACAATATAAAGAATTCAAAGAAAGAATGACTAATTTTGGCATTAGAGTAGAAGTATTAAATAGATTTAAAACCAAAAAACAACAAACAGAAATTATTAATAAATTAAAATTAGGAGAAGTTGACATTGTAGTAGGAACACATAGAATATTAAGCAAAGATGTTGAATTTAAAGATTTAGGATTATTAATAATAGATGAGGAACACAGATTTGGAGTAAAAGATAAAGAAAAAATAAAACAATATAAAGCAACAATAGATGTATTAACAATGACTGCAACACCAATCCCAAGAACACTTCATATGTCAATTGTTGGTGTAAGAGATATGTCTGTAATATATGAGCCACCATATAACAGAAAGCCTGTTCAAACATATGTATTAGAATATGATCAAGAAGTTATAAAAGAAGCTATAACAAGAGAACTAGAAAGAAATGGTCAAGTATTTTATCTATTTAATAATGTGGAAAGAATAATTCAAAAAGCAGATGAAATATCAAATCTTGTACCAGAAGCAAAAGTTGTATATGCACATGGACAAATGACAGGACATGAAATTGAGAATATAATGGAAGAATTTATCGAAGGAAAGACAAATGTATTAGTATGTACAACAATATTAGAATCTGGAATAGATATTCCAAATGCAAATACAATAATTGTTGAAAATGCAGACAGAATGGGATTAGCACAATTATACCAAATAAGGGGAAGAGTAGGAAGATCTGATAGACAGGGATATGCTTATATCACATATAAAAGAGATAAATTATTATCAGAAATTGCAGATAAGAGATTAAAAGCAATAAAAGAATTTACAGAATTTGGTTCAGGATTTAAAATTGCAATGAGAGACTTAGAAATAAGAGGGGCAGGAAGTCTACTTGGAGAAATACAAAGTGGACATCTAGAACAAGTTGGATATGATACATATTGTAACTTATTAGATGAAGTAGTAAAAGAAATGCAAGGTGAAGAAGTAAAACCAGAAATAGATGTTCAAATAGATTTAGATGCGACATGTTATATTCCAGATGAATATATATCAGATTCAAGTCAAAAAATTGAAATATATCAAGATATTGCATTATGTAAAAATGAAGAAGATATACAAAATGTAATTGATGAAATGATTGATAGATTTGGAAATATGCCAAGTGAAATAGAAAATTTAATTGAAATTGCAAGAATAAAAATATTATGTAAGAAACTTAATATAAGTAAAGTTCAAGGAAAACGTAGTTTTGCAGTATTTACATTTGAATTAGGCGAATTTAATATAGATGTAAATGAATTAGCAAAAAATTATAGAAATAGAATAAAATTTTCACAAGGTTTAAAACCACAAATTACATATGTTCTACAAAATGCAACAGGAATGAAGATGTTAAAAGAAGTAGAAGAATTTTTGAAAACAATAGATGATTTTAGAATAAAAGAAAATAAATAATTTTTTTAGAAAGGAGAAGAAATGCAAACAATAACAAGTAAAGACAATGAATTAATAAAACATATTAGAAAATTAAAAGATAAAAAATATCGTGATGAAAGTAACGAATATGTTGTTGAAGGTGTAAAACTTGTTGAAGAAGCGGTAAAAGAAAATGCAAAAATAAAACAAATAATTGTATGTGAAGATACAACAAGAACATATGAAATTCCAACACATATAATGCTTGAAATTGCAAAATATGAATGTATATCTGTTTCGGATAAAATTTTTAATATAATAACACAGGTTACAAATCCACAAGGAATAATGGCTATAATAGAAAAAAATGCACAAAATGCAAAAATAGATTATACACAAGATATAATAGTTGTATTAGATGATGTACAAGATCCAGGAAATTTAGGAACAATTTTAAGAACAGTTGATAGTATTGGATTAAATCAAATTATAGTGTCAAAAGGAACTGCAGATGCTTTTAATTCTAAAGTTGTTCGTTCAACAATGGGAGCTATATTTAGAATAAAAATAATAGAAGTTGAAAATCTAGCACAGGCAATAAAAGAAATGAGAAAACATCATTTTAAATTAATGGTAACATCTTTACAAACAAAAAATAGTATTTATGATATAGATTTTTATAAAAAGATTATAGTTATTGGAAATGAAGCAAATGGAGTTTCAAAAGAAATTCAAGATATGGCAGATGAAAAAGCAAAAATTCCAATGTTGGGTAGAACTGAGAGCCTTAATGCATCTGTTGCAGCAGGTGTTGTTATGTATGAATATGTAAGACAAAAATTGAGTAAATAAAAGTTTAATATATATTGTATTTTAGTAGTTTTTAAGATATAATTACTCCAATCCTTTTACAGAGGAAATCTAGGAAAGGAGGAATTCATATCATGACGTCTTATGACTTAATTTGGTTATTAATACAAGAAATATTAAAAGATAATTCAAGTGAAAATAATCAAAAAAACAATGAAAAATAGATTACAAAGTCTATTTTGGAGCAGTCTGATCAGCTGCTCTTTTTATATACTAGGAAAGTTCTCTGAACTTCCTAGTATATAAAAACTACAAACGCTAGCCCTTTGAGATTTTCTTCTTTTAGTCGAAAACTCAAATCGGGCGAGAACAAAGGGCGACTACATCGCTTTGTTCTATACTATATGATTTTTTAAGGAAAATATTTATTAGAAGTTTAGAAAATAAAAAAAGAGATATGTGATCAGCATATCTCATTCATATCATGATTCTCGTATGACTAACAATGTCACTCGAGTTGTTAAATATAGTATACTACTTTTTCTAGTATATGTCAAACTTTTTTTGTTATTCAGAAAATATTTTTATAATTATAAATATGAAAATGTTGAAAAAAATATAAAATTGGATATAATATTAATAATTAATATAGGAGGAATGATTGGTATGAAAATTTATTATGTAAGACATGGACAAACAGACTTAAATTTAGCCAAAAAAATGCAAGGTGGAGGAACAGAAAAAGAATTAAATGAAACAGGTGTAAGTCAAGCTTATAATACAAAAAAAGAACTTGAAAATGTAAAATATGATCTTGTAATTTGTTCTCCAATGAAAAGAGCAAAACAAACAGCTGAAATAATAAATGAAGGAAGAGATATACCAATTATTACAGATGAAAGAATAAGAGAAAGAAAATTAGGGGATTATGAAGGAAGAGATGTAACAGAAGAAATGGAAAATAATATTTGGGATTATAAGTTAAATTATAACATTCCAAATGGAGAAAATTTACATGATTTTGAAAAAAGAATCGATGAATTTTTTGATGATATAAAAGAAAAATATCATGATAAAAGTGTATTAATTGTAGCTCATGGAGGAATTGCAAAAGTTATAAAAGCACATCTTTATGGTATGCCAGAAAGTCAAAATTTAGCAGAAATTTCAATGAATAATTGTGAGATAATAGAAACTGAGATATAATATTAATATATTATGTATTAAAATAATTTTTAGTCAAAAAAAATTTATATACTCAAAAAGGAACTAGTACCAATTATGGTAATAGTTCCTTTTTGAAGTTTAATGTATTACAATTTTTCAGGAAGTAAACGCTTCAACGTTTTTAGATATGAAAAATATTCATCCCTGAATTGTCCACTGGAATCAGCCTCCAATAGAGAGAGAATAGAAGTATAGAATTGATAGTAGTTAAATAATCCCTTACTTTCATCCCATAAAAATGTCATTGCATAGTCAAGGCTAATTAACTCACGTTCAACGTCTAAGCCAATGTCGTTACCATTACAATAAATTTCGATAGTCTGATTGAATCCGGAAAAACTTACACATACATTCTCACAATATTTCGATTTTAATACTTTTTCAGTATCAATCATAAGCTCTCGAATCCATTCAGTATATGGAATTGTGATTTTATATAAGTAACGCTTCAATTCGCTATTATAAAACACTTTTCCACAATTCAGCTTACATTTTCCAAATTGATTGAATTTAAGATGTTCTTTCTTATTCTCAGGAATCGTAGTGTCTCCCAATTTTTCAAATTGATTTCTTTTCAATATATTGTAAGGGAATGAGATAAATGCTCTTTGCATGATTGCTCGAAGAAGAAGTTTTTTATCAAATTTGGGGTTAAGATAGAATAATTGAATGTCATATACTCTGAAAATATCAATACTTTTTCTAGAAAAAGCAAAATCTTCTGAAAGATTTAACATTAATATTCCATTATTTTTGACTTCAACTGAATAATTGCGAAAGAAGTTTTTCGTAAAATTATGAAGTAATTCTTGATTAATTTTCTTCAAAACACTATCATTCCAAACAAAAAGGATACTATAGGTTCCATCAGTGTTAAAAATCAGTGATTTTGTACCACTGAACATCTTAACTGGTGTCATTATATCAGTAATATATCCCATTTTCTTAGCATAGTCACAAATTTCCGGACGTAAATTTGCTTGAGTACTTGGTGCTAAAATTCCACATACAATTGCTCCAGCAAAATCTCTTCCGTCTAAAAAAGTAGTTTTTTCATAAAGCTTTCCATTTTCACCACGAGCAACGTTTCTTATTAAACCTTTTGTAAAGAGAGCTTCTACCTCATCAGGTGTTATTGATACAAAATTGCTATTACTAGTTATTTGCCATCCTTCCCATGTAAGGACTACACTTTGCTTATTCCAAGCACCCATCCGATCAGTGATAATGTAGCGCTTACCATTCATTGTGCAAATGGTTTGGTTTTCTATAGGTCTGCTTACATAACTATTTTCCATATTTTTTCTCCTTTTTTATTCTTGCATTTGCAAGTTAATGTACTTATTATAACGTATTTTAGGCTAAAAATCAATATATAAAGGTTGTTACAGAACAAAATATAATAAAAAATGTAAAGAATAAAACATATGTAATAGTTATACATGAATAAAAAGTAAAATGATGAATAGAATTAAATATCAAAATTTGGAGGTAATTATGTTTTTGGTATTTAATAAAGAAAAAATTCAAACATATATAGTATCTGTGTTAACAGTAGCTGTATTAATAACAATTGCAAATGTAAGAAAAGTTGAAACAGTTCAAACATCATTACAAGAAAAAGAATTGCCAATTTATAATGTTCAAACAGATGAAAAAAAGGTTGCATTTACAATGAATTGTGCTTGGAATGCAGATGATATTGATAAAATATTAGAAACATTACAAAAAAATAATGTAAAAATTACATTTTTTTTGGTAGGAGAATGGGTAGATAAATATCCAGAGGCAGTAAAAAAGATTGCAGAAGCGGGTCATGAAATTGGAACACATAGTAATACACATCCACATGTAAATAAATTATCAGCAGAAAAAAATTTAGAAGAGATAAAATTAAGTGTAAATAAAATTGAAAAGATTACAAATAAAAAAGTGGAATTATATAGACCACCATATGGAGAATATAATGATATAGTAATAAGAACAGCAAAAAATAATGGATATTATCCAATTCAATGGAATTTAGATACATTAGATTATAAAGGATTAACTGGTGATGATATGTGGAAAAGAATAAGAAACAAAATATCAAATGGTAGTATAATATTAAGTCATAATGGAACAAAAAATACTGCTAATAGTTTAGACGGATTAATAAAAAATATTAAATCACAAGGATTTGAATTATTAACAGTATCAGAATTGATATATAAAGATAATTATGTAATTGATAATAATGGAATGCAAATAAAGATAAATATCTAAAAATAAGAATACTAATATTTTTATTGGGCAAAATAGGCATATAATAGAAAAAAGGAGAATGTGCATGCCATTAATTGGAATTGTTGCTCAAAAAAGAGAGGTTAAAGATATAAAAAGAAAACTAGGAGATAAATATGAGTTAATTGAATTAACAAATGAAAGTATAAAGAATTTAAAAAATATAAAATTTGATGAGATAATTTACAATAAAGACATAAATTTAACAGAAGAAGAATATGAATTTATGAGAGAAATAATAAATAAGACAAAATATATTTTGATAAATTCAGATATAAAAATAAAAATACCTGAAAATATACTAATAAAAATTATAACATTTGGATTTAATTCAAAATCAACAATAATGATATCAAGTGTAAAAGAAAACTATATAATAATTAGTGTACAAAGAGAAATAGAAAAATTAAATGGAGATATAATAGAAAATCAAGAGAAAAAAATAGAAATAGAACAAAATAAAAAGTCATCAATATATAATGAAATTATAAATTTTTTAATAAAAGAGCTATAAAATAGTCCATAATTTATAAAAAGCTGTCAAAAATGCCTAAAAATGAATAAAAATTCAAAATATTAACTTTTTATGTAGACAAAACCAAAAATGTGTAGTATAATAAGAAATGTAGAAAATTTTAAAATAAAAAAACGCAAGATGGTAATTTACAATTGATAAAATAAAAAAAGATAGGGAGGAAATAAAATTGGATACAAATTATTTAGAAAACAACTACTTAACATTAGTAGGAAAGGTTACAGGCGAAAAAGAATTTAGCCATGAAATTTATGGGGAGAAATTTTATAGATTTTCATTATCTATAGCACGTTTAAGTGGAAACGCAGACATTATTCCAATAACAATTTCAGAAAGACTAATAACAGATGAAACATTAACAGAAGGAAAGAAATTATTAATAAAAGGACAATTTAGATCATATAACAGCTTTGAAAATGAAAGAAACAAATTAATCTTAACAGTTTTTGCTAAAGATGTTCAAGAATTACCAGAAAATGAAGAACAAGAAGTTGAAGTTGAAGGCGAAGATGGAGAAATAGCAAAAAAAGAAGAAATGACAAACGAAGTAGTACTTATCGGATTTGTTTGTAAAAAACCTATTTACAGACAAACACCATTTGGAAGAGAAATTGCAGATTTATTATTAGCAGTAAACAGAGCATATAATAAATCAGATTATATTCCAACAATTGCTTGGGGAAGAAATGCAAGATTTTGCCAAAACATAGAAGTGGGAACACAAGTAAAAATTATAGGTAGAGTTCAATCAAGACAATATGAAAAGAAACATGAAGATGGAACAGTTGAAACAAAAACTGCATATGAAGTTTCTGTATGTAGCTTAGAAGTAATAAATGAAGAAGGAAATGAAAACAAAGAAGAAACAGAAAATCAAGAAGCTGTTTAATATATATATTTAAAGAACTATAATTGAAAAATTATAGTTCTTTTTTGGACAGAAAAATTTTATGGAACTTTGAATTTTTTTGTAATTGGCTCTAAAAGTTCTGAAACACTCACATCAAGTACAACTGAAAAGGCACATATTTCATAATCTCTTACAGTTCTTTGATTATTTTCGATTCTATATAAACTAGTTACAGGTATATTTACTCCAATAAAAGTAATTTAGAAGACAATTGTTCTAAAGAAAGTCCATTTTTTATACGATATTGTTTGATTATTGGCCCAATTAAATTTAAATTATCTTCATATTTAGCACAATTTTTCATGAAATAAAATCCTTTCCTAATATTTACAATATTATTATATAGTCGAATTTTTAGAAAAATATTGACACCAGTGTGAAAAAATAATAGAATATAATTAAATATTAAAAGTAAGATTTATTTAAATGGAGGAAGATAAAATGAATTTGCAAAAGATGAATAAAAGAAATAAAGGAATAACATTAATAGCACTTGCGGTGACTATAATTGTAATGTTAATATTAGCAGGAGTAACAATATCAACATTGACAGGAAACAGTACAATAACAAGAAGAGCGACTGAAGCAAAAGAAAAAAATGCCATTGCAAGGGTAGAAGAAGAAGCTCAAATTGAATATTCGGATTTATTAATGAATAATCAAATTGATTCAATAGGAGAAAATATAACAATTGAACATGTAAAAGACAGAATGGAGAAGAAAGGGTATGAAATAAAAGCTATTGGAGAAAATAATATTGGTGTGGCTGGAATAGAATTAAGTGAAAACAAAATATCTTTAAAGGCAGGGGAAAGCAAAGAAGTAATAATAAAGTACAAATATCCAGAAGGAACAATACTAAAATATTATGTAAAAATAAATGACTATTACCATGAGATGAAGTTAGAAAATGGAAAAATAGAAATAACAGATGAAAAAGTAAAAGAACCAGTAGGAAGTGAAAGTAATAAAACATTGCAAATAGCAGTAATTCCAACAACAAATGGAATAAATGCAGTGCAAGAAGGAGGTAAAATAAAAATAACAGCAGATGCAAGTATAGAAGCAGGAACAAAAATAACAATAAAAGCAACATATGGAAGCTTAGTAAGTTCAACATGTGAAGTAGCAATAACAAGAGAAATACATTGGGTAGATATAGCAGATCAATCGTATGTAGGATATTATGCAGATTTAGATGGAGATGGGGAACCAGAAGGAATAATATTTGCGGATTTGTTGAAAGGAAATACAGAAGGGAAAAGTCCAGTGTTAGATTCTTATGGAGCATATACAATACCAGTAATAACAATGGCAAAAGAGTATAAAATAAGTCAAGAAAATTATACAGATAAACTAGGAGGAACAACAAAAATGTTAACCTCATTAGGAGATGGAACAGAGAGATTTTATGTAATGTCATTTAAAGATATAGCAACAAATAAGTGTACATGGTATAAAAATGCACATGGAAAAATGAATGCAAGTGATACATCACCATACTTTGGAAAAGGAAAATCTAATACAGCAACTATGATAGCAAAATGGAATGCCAATAAAGACTCAGATACAAATGGATATGGATTACAAAGTACAAGTGATTTATGGGGACAAATTCAAACAGAAGTAAATAATGGATGGTTTGTGCCATCAAAAGAAGAGTGGAATGCTTTTGGAGGAGAGATAGGAATAAATTTTAGTAATTATAGTAAAAAAGGTTTAAATAGTACTTATTGGACTTCTTCTCAATTTGGCACTTCCAAGGCATTTCGTGTGTTAATTGCCAGCAATGGATGGATGTACTATAGCGATTGTAATGTCAATTTCTATGTTCGCTTGGCTACAACTTTTTAATTTTGTAAAAAATAAAAAATTATGCAAACAATACGTAAAAAGCTTTAAATAAGAAGTGATAAAAAATGATGTGTAAAATTTAGTAGCACATCATTTTTTATTGTTTAAAATCTTGTAATCTACCTTAAATTATGATATATTATAGGCATTAAAACAAACAACAACTAGCATAAAAAATAAATATGAAAGGATGTTATATATGAGTAGAGGAAGAAGATATGAAACTGAAGGTAAGTTAAATTACCAAAAAGTATTTGCTGTAATTATTGCAATCATTGTAATAGCAATGGTAGTAATGATAATTAAAAATGTATTTATACAAAGAGAAAAACTAAATAAAGAATATGAATACTTTACAGCATTTTCAGCAGATAAATGGGGAGTAATAAATCAAGATGGAGAAACAGTAATAAATCCATCATATCAAGAAATGATAGTAATACCAGACAAAACAAAAGATGTATTCATATGTACATATGATATAAACGAAGAAGACGGAACATATAAAACGAAAGCATTAAACAGAAAAAATGAAGAAATATTTACACAATATGATCAAATCCAAGTACTAGAAAATATAGATGAGAATGATAATATATGGTATGAAAAAAATGTACTAAAAGTAATGCAAAATGGAAAATATGGATTAATTGATTTAAATGGTAAAAAATTATTAGACTGTGAATATGATGAAATTAGTGCAATGAAAGGAATAGAAAACAGTTTATTAATAAGAAAAGATGGATATGTAGGACTTGTAAATAATGCCGGAACAATTTTAATAGATGTAAAATATTCTGATATAAAAAATCTAGGAACAACATACAAAGAAGGATATATAACAACAGATGAAAATGGAAAATGTGGAATAGTAAGCACAACAAAAATACAAATATTAGAAAACAAATATAATGAAATAAAACAAGTGTATTTAGGTGATAACTACTATGTTGTAGAAGACGGAGAAGAAAAAATAATCAATCAAGCAGGAGAAACATTAATAGATAAAGGATTTGATGATATAAAATCAAGTACAAAAAGAGGAATTATATTTACTCAAAAAGATTTATATGGAGAAATGACAATATCTGGAGATATATTAATAGAAGCAAAATATCAAGATTTAAAAGAATCAAAAGAAGGAATTTATATAGCAAAAAAAGATGAAAAATATGGAATTATAGATGAAAACGAAGAAGAAAAAGTTCCATTTGAATATACAGGAATTATTTATAATGAAAAAGCAAATCTATTTTTAGCAGAAGACGAAAATTATAAAACAACAATAATTAATGATAAATATGAGAAAAAATTAAATGGAGTTCTAGTAGAACTAAATGTAAATGACAAATATATAAGAATGAGAATTGATAGTGATTATAAATATTACAATTTGAGTTTAGAAGAAATTACAAGTCAAGAAGCATTACAAAACAATACATTATTTTTGAAAAAAGAAAATGGAAAATATGGATATGTAGACAAAAAAGGAAATGTTATAGTAGACTATATTTATGATGATGGAACAGAACAAAATTCTTATGGTTTTGTTTCAGTAAAAAAAGATGGATTATGGGGATCAATAGACAAAAATGGAAAAACAGTAATAGAACCAAAATATAATTTAAAAAATAATTTAAAAATTGACTTTATAGGAAAATGGTATTTAGGAGAAGAAATAGGAGTAAATTATTATTGTGATAAATAATAATTTAGAAAGAGGGAACAAAAGATGGAGTTAAAAACGAAATACGAATATACATATTTTATTTATCCTTATGTTATAAAAGAAAGTAAATATTTAAAATATTTAATGAAATTATTAAAAGATAAAAATTGTGAATTAAGAATATTTAAAAAAGATAAAGATATGGACATATATTCATTTTTCTCACATAGAACTAGAGAGTATATGTTTGGAACATTTAATTATAGTAAAAATAAGATTAAACAATTAGAAGAATTGCCACTTGAAACAAAAGCGGCAATTCTTGCAAGAAATGGTTGTACAATGTTTGAATATACAATACCAAGAGATATTCAAGGAAAAGTACAAGAGAAAAATGGTATATTTTTTAAAATACCAAAAGTTGAAATTATATGTTTTAATACAGGAATTTGTTTTTTGTGTGTAAAAACAAATATAGAGGATAGTGACAAATTTTCAGATTTATTAAATTTTAACTATAAATTTAGAGATATAAATCAAGAATTCTCTAACATGAAAAATTATGACAAAATTAGAATTCAAACAGATTGCTTCAGTGATGTAATGTATTTTAAAGAGTTTGTAGAAAAAATAACAGGACCAGTCACAGAATCAATGAAACTAGACATAGATACAGAAAGAGCATTAACATATTCATATGCATGTATTGACGAAAATGGTTGGAATAATATAAATGAATTTGATAAAATAAAAGATCAATATTTTAAATTTTTAAATATATTACCAAATGATAATAGTGTAAATTATTCAAAAGAAGAAATGAAAATAATTTCAAGATGGAAATATGCAAAATTAGGTGTAACAAAACAAAGTGTAACATTATTTTCATCAAGTTGTGATATAAACAATTATACAATATTTCCAAGTGATTTTGAAGAACAATACTTTTACACATATATATTAGCAATATATACAAAATTGTATTTAAAAAAGATAAATTTGAAATTTAGACAAGGAATAAATATAAACAAAACAAGAAAAGAATTCATAAGATTTACAAAAAAATTATGGATAAATGAAGTTACAGATGATGACACTGGTTCGATTTTTTATCAACATTTAAAAGATATTTTAGAGCTAGATAATATATATTTTGATACAAAAAATAAATTTGATATTTTATACAAAGAAATGAATATAGAAAAAAATACAAATAATAATATTTTAGTAGTAATGTTACTATTTGCAAGTTTTATAATTAATATTATTAATATAATATATTTGTTAAAAAAATAAGATAATATATCACAAAATGTAAGAAAATTTTTTGTATTTGTCTACAAGAAAAGACAAAAAACACATAAGACAAGTATTAAAATGTTACATGAGGTGTTAAAGGATGTTAAAAGATAATAAAGAATTAATAAAAAATCTATTTAGTGTTAAAAATATTATAATATATGTATTAGCATTTATGGTATCTATGGTAGGAATGGGACAAGATGTATCACCATTTAGTATTGCAATGGTTGGAGCTTGTTTAGCAAGTAAAGTTCCAGCAATAGTAGTATTAATTGTTGGATTAATAGGCAATATTGTTGGAGTTGGAACAATTGGAGCTTTAAATTATATATTAATAATTTTGATGCTATTAATAACAATGTGCATAAAGCCACCAAAGGAAAATGATGAATATAAAGATGAACAAATGCAAATTTCCAAACACATATTTTTTAGTATTATTTTAGTTATGGTTGCAAAACTTATACTAACTAAATTTACAATAGGAGATTTATTATTACATATAACTTTAGCTGTACTTTCTGTTGTATTTTATAAAATTTTTGTAAATTCTTTAGTAGTAATTCAAGAAATTACAGATAGAAGAGCATTTTCAATTGAAGAAATTATAGGAGCAAGTCTTTTAGTATCAATAGCATGTTCTGCATTTGGAAATTTATCAATATTTGGATTATCTATAAGAAATATATTAAGTATATTTATGGTATTGCTACTTGGATGGAGAAATGGTGTACTAATAGGAACAACAGCAGGAGTTACAATTGGAGTTACATTAGGAATTATTGCTCAAAATGATCCAATAATAGTGGCTGAATATGCTGTTGCGGGAATGATAGCAGGATTATTTAATAAATATGGAAAAATTGGTGTAGTTGCAGGATTTGTAATAGGAAATGGAATTTTAATATATGTTGCAAAAGGTGATACAAGCAATTTTGCAATGTTTAAAGAAATTTTAGTTGCATCAATTGGATTATTAGCAGTTCCAAATTGGGTTGGAATAGATATAGAAGAATTAAATCCAAAAGAAAATTATTTTCCATCATTTAAAAATAATAGATTATCACAAGGTGAAGAAACAGTTAATCAATTAAATATGGTCTCTGAAACAATTAAAGACATTGCAGATACTTACGAACTAGATAGTACAGCAGAAGAAGCAAAAAAGAAAAACAAAAATACATTTATAACAGAATTATTAAATAATTTAGATGGATTGGAAGATAATCTGTTATATGATGATATATCAAATACAAAAAATGGAATTGTAGATGAAATATTTGAAGTTTTAATTGATAAACAAGAAATGACAGCTAAAGATTTAATAAATGTATTTGCAAAATTTGATAATTATATAGTTACACTAGATAATAAAAAAATAAAAAAAGAAATAGAACAAATAGTAAAAGCAATTAATTTTGCATATAAAACGAGTAAAAAAGATTTTATTTGGGAAGAAAAAGTAAAATCAAATAAAAAAAATGTACAAGCACAATTAGATGGAGTTTCAAAAGCAATTTCTAGTATTGCTGTGAAAATAGAAAAAGAAAATAATACTAAAGATACATATATTGACCAAAAAAAGAAAATTATAGATATGCTAGAAATTAAAGGCATTTTTGTTGAAAATTTAGAAATTACTACAAAAGAAAAAAGAACATATATTGAATTATATTTAACAGAAGATAGTAAAATTAGTGAAAATAAAGATATTGAAAAAATTCAAGCAGTATTAGAGAAAAATTTAGATGAAAAATTAATGATTAATGAAGTAAAAACCAAAAGATTAAATAAACAAGGAAAAAGAGTATTTTGCTATATGTCATCAGATAAATATTTATTGCAAATAGGACAAGACTCAAAAATAAAAAATGGTAGTCCTGTTTCAGGAGATAGCATATTACAAATTAGATTAAATGATGGAAAATATCTTATGGCAATAAGTGATGGAATGGGGTCAGGACCTGAAGCAAGAAAAAGTAGCCAAATAGCAATAAAAATGCTAGAAAGATTATTAATGTCTGGATTTGATAAAAACACATCAATAGATTTAATAAATACAACAATAATGAATGCAAATGAGGAAATATTTGCAACATTAGACATTATGATAATAGATTTATTTAATGGAAAAGTAGAATTTATAAAAAATGGGGCATGTCCAACATATGTAAAAAATGGTAATAGTGTTCATATAATAAAATCATTAAGCTTACCAGCAGGAATATTGAAAGATATTAATTTAACTACATATGATAAAGATATAGAAAATCAAGATATTTTTGTAATGTGTAGTGATGGAATTCTTGATGCAAATGTTGAATATAAAAATAAGGAATTATGGGTTAAATATTTGTTAGAGGATATAGAAACAACAAGTGTACAAAAAATAGCTGATTTAATTTTAAATGAGGCTGTTGATAATAGTTATGGTGTTACAAAAGATGATATGAGTTTAATTGTATGTAAATTAATATTAAATAAAAATTAAAGAGAAAGAACTTAAAGAAAGAAACTTATTTTGAGTGAACGTTAAAAAGAGTTTTTTCTCTTTTTTGTATGATAAAATTATAAATCATGAATTACAAAAAGTGACAAAAAGTGACAAAATATGACTTAAAATGTAGTCATAAAAGATAAAAAAAGATTTTTTTCTATTTACAATATAAATTTATTTAGTTATAATAAAATAAATAATGATTGAAAAGGGGGGAGAAAATGAATAAAAAAATTAAATTTGTTTTGATTATTTTTATTATAATTGTTGTTATGTTGTTAGGAATAATCTTTTTTAGGTATAATATTTTAAAAGATATTTTAACAAGATATAATAAAAGTATAAGTGATATAAATTATTACTATTCATATGAAAATGAAGATTATACAAATTCAGTTTGGAGAAAAGGGGATTTAATTTTACAAGAGTCTTATTTGAAGAGTGATAATTCTAAAGTCATAACATGGAGAGATAGAACAACTAATGAAGGATATAAATTATTTGAAAAATCAAAAGTTTATTCAACAGATGCAAGTGGAATTAATGAAGCTCCTGTAAATAGTATTATATTAGAAAACAACAAATTAATTGAATTAGCATTAAATTTTAATTGCAAAATAACTTCAAAAAAATATGATAATACAATGTGTTGGCATATAGAATTAAATAATAGTGAGGCATATATAGATAAAGAAACAGGAATATCATTATATATAAAGAATGAAAATGAAGAAGGAAAAAATCAATATGAAGCGAATTCAGTTAATGATATAGATGTACAAAAGCCAGATATTTCAGAATATACAAAACAGTAACAATAAAGTAAGGGAAAGATAATGTATCTTTCCCTTTTTATAGTAATTCTAGCTGGCTATTAAAATTTAGTTTCTACTCTTTATGAAAGCTCCTGCTGTGAATTTATCGTTGGAACCATCCCATCGATAGATATAAAATTCATGAGTTCCTTGTTCTGCCACATGTAAATTAAAATAATTTTTAGAACCATCTCCCTTTACAGCAGAAAGAACATAAGACTTACCTGATGGAGTATTCCAGGCAACATAATAAGTTTGATTCATATCTTCTTTCGTAGAAGATACGACTTGTACGTATACGTCTACTGCTCGATTTGTTTCGCGCATATTAATATAGAGATGTCCATCCCCATGAAAATAGCCGGAATCACTGCCACCGGCAGTAGAAGCTTTTGCAGAATAAACATTTTCGCTAGAAATGTTTTCTTTATCTTTTGGAACATTTGTAGCAAAGGCATTTACCGAAAAAACGAATGTTAAAGAAAACGCAATAAGTAGAGATAAGATTTTTTTCATAATAAACTCCTTTTTCATGATGCTAGAATTACTATATTACTAAAATAATAGATTAATAATCATATTATTTTGTAACCAAAAAATTTAAATTTATTGTAATAGAAAAACAAATAAAAGTCAACATTTTTTTACATTTATCTTAAAAAAAGTAAAATAATACATTATTTTACATAAAAGTAAAATATTATTTGTTGTGATAAATTTCACAGAAAATTCACTTGAAACTAAAAAAAGAATATGATATAATAACAACTGATGGTGCATTATTCTAGTCGTGTCAGTTATTATGAGGGTGGGGCTAAAAATCCACTAAAGGGCATACATGAAGCTTCTTGTTTGTGCGCGAAATGCCAGTTTTGTGTGTTTTCAGGAAGGTAAGAGGCACGGGTAATATATAATGGCATATATAGAATCCCCTGTTTCGTTGAGGCTTAGAAATCATTTAAGTAAACCTATGGTGAGTGCCAAGACACAAAATACATAGAGTAGCCTGTCTTGAGTGAGGGTATTGGGATTAAGTAACATTTATGAAATTACACTTGCAAAAGAGACTAGTAATAATATTAGACATGTCAAGGAAAACTTCTAGAATGTTTGCTTCAGGCAAGAAGCATAGAAATCTGAGGATTAAGGTACGGATTTAAGTGGTGATCTAGTGTTCACTGCAATATGTGAATGTTCTTTTAAATGGAAACAGCTATGTAGTAATACATAGTAAAGAATAGAGAAATTCAACTAGACCTAAACCGTAAAATTTACTTAGGTTTTACCATCTTCACCTTTTTTATAAAAACAATTATTAAGGAGAATGAAAAAAATAAAAAATGAGTAAAAATTCAAAAGGAAAAGATCACTCGAAGCTCAAGTGGTTTATAGAAGTATTTATAATAACATTTGTGTTATCAATATGTTTTTCATATGTATCAACAAATGGAGTATCTAACTTAAATTTAGGAGCATCAATATTTATATTAATATTAGTTATTGCAATAGGAATAGGATTTGATATAATAGGAGTTGCAGTAACAGTTGCTAATGAAGAAGAGTTTCATGCAAAAGCAACAAAAAAAGTAAAAGGTGCAAAAACATCTATTAAATTAATAAAAAATTCAGCAAGAGTTGCAAATATATGTGCAGACGTAATAGGAGATATATGTGGAGTACTAAGTGGAGCTATAAGTGCAATGATTGCATCAAAAATAACAGAAAAATTTGGAGTGAACTTACAATTTGTAATAAGTGCTATGGTTGCATCATTAACAGTAGGTGGAAAAGCCTTGGGAAAAGAAGTTGCAAATAATAATTCAACACCAATTGTACATTTTGTTGGAACATTTTTAAATAAATTTCATAAATAAAGAATAATTACAAAAGACAAGTATATATTTTAGAAAGAGCCTTTTTACAAAGGCTTTTATGATTTATAAAAAAGTAAATATTAGCTTAACAAGATATAATTATATTTTGTGGCTTATTATACCCCTAAGAGGTGCAAAAATATGATTAAAATAGTTGAACTTACGAAAGATAATGAAGAAAAATATCTAGACCAAATAGTAGAACTAGAGCAAATAAGTCTAGAAGCAATGAAAAAAGAAGGAAGAGAAGGTCAATTATTTGACACAGGAAGAGAAGGAATATCAGAATATGTACATTCAAATGAAAATTCAGTAATTGTTGCAACAGATGAAAATGATAAAGTTGAAGCTGCAACATATGTAACACAAGGACAAAGTCCATTTACATATAATGATATTACGAAATATTTTAAATATGGTGAAAAATATAAGCAATATGTAAAATCACAATATTTATCAGATAGAGATTACAAGAAAGATTTAAGAAATATTTATATTATAAAAATAAAAGCATTTGAATATGCAAAAAGAAGAATATTAAGACAATCTGGAAGAAGTACAGAGAATTCTTTATATGGATATTTACAACAAGAATTGGAGCAAAATGAATATCATGAAAAAAGTGAACTAAGAGAAAATCTTAATAGATATATGTCAGAATATATTATACAAAATTATGGAAAAGAAATTGCAAAAAAATATGAAATGTTTTACTGGATAACACTTGAAGATATTGAAGCAGAGTTTGGAAAAAGGAATGGAGAAGAAAGCTCTGAAATTCAAGACTATGAAACTTTTATGGAAGAAGAAAAAGAATATGCAGAATTAATGCATAAGGGAAAATTAAAAATTCATGAAGAGCCAGAATTTGATGAAACACAATATTATACAGCAAATACAGGAAATGCAGTAGAATTAGATACATATTTAACAAATCCGCATAATAGAAGTGTTGGATTAGCAAGAATAATATTATACAATGGAATTCAAAAACATATAGAACAATTTTTTAAGAATTCACAAAATAAAGAAATATTTTTATGCTCAACATTACATAGAGATAATTTATCATCAAAATATGTTTCAGAATTTTTTGGATTAAAAGATAGTTTATATGTAAATCGTAGACAAGGAAGAGATAGAGAAGTACATATATGTAAAATTCCAAGAGAGAAGGCAATGGAATATTTAACAGACATGTATGATAAAATTGCAGTTCTTTATGGATATAATCCAAATAATAAAAATATACCAGCTTCAAGACAATTGCAAATTTTACAAGAACAATTAGAATATGAAGAAAAAGAAAAAAAGAGATTGATTAAAGCCAAAACAATTGATGGTAAATTAAAAGGAATAAATCATAAATTTATTCCTGAAAAAGAAAGAAAAGTATTAAGGCTAAAACAAAGAATTCAAAAAGTTGAAAATAGTCAGCAAGGACTACAACAATAAAATGTACATAGGAAAGGATTGAAGAAAAATGAAAGATAGTAAATATATATGGCCAATTAAGCCAAAATACAAAGTAGCAGAACATGATAAATGGGGAATAAGAAAAAATCATTATGTGTTATTTAAAGAGAGAGCACATTCAGGGTTTGATATAACAGCAGATATAGGAACAGAAGTACATCCTATAACTTCTGGAACAGTATTGTTAGCAGAATTTGATGGAACAACCACAGAAGGTTTTGATGCATTTAATGATGGATATGGAAATAAAGTTGAAATATTAAATGATGATGGTAGAAGAGTTGTATATGGACATTTAAGAGAAATTTTAGTAAAGCCAGGAGATAAAGTAACAACAACTGATATAATAGGAAAAACAGGTTCAAGTGGTGGTTCAAGAGTGCCACATCTTCATTTGGAAATAAGAAAATCTAATACAGAAGAAACAGGATTAGCATATACAATAGATCCATTAGAATTATTACCAGATATTGATTTAAATAGTTTAACAGAAGAGTTTACATTAGAACCATATGCATCTTTATGGAGAAAACTTACATCTGATAAACCATGGGAGTTTTCAAATGAAGATATTCCATATGCAGATGATAAAAATTATATAAGATAGATAAGAAATATATATGTGAAAGAATTGGAAACTACCACCAATTCTTTTTTTCTTAAGTAATAAATACTTGCTTATTTTCTTGATTTAATGTAAAATAGAACAAGATGGAGGAGATGCAGGCAAAGGTAAAAATAAAAACAAAAGAAAAGCCAGCATAATGAAGTATGAAAAATTATTATGAAATATTAGAAGTAGATAAAAATGCTTCAGAAGAAGTAATCGAAAAAGCATATAAAACACTTGCAAAAAAATATCATCCAGACTTACAAAATAATAGTAATTGCCAAGATAAAATGCGCCAAATAAATGAAGCTTATGAAATATTATCAAATGATTTTAAAAGAAGAGAATACGACGAAAAAATAAAGAGACAAAGTGTATCTATAGAAGAATATAATAGAATAATTCAAGAAAATAATAGACTAAAAAAAGATTTAAAAAGAGTAGTTAATCAAAGAGAAATGAGCCAAAATCAGGGACGATTAGAAGAAATGTCTATTATGCAAAGATATTATGAACAAATAAAAAAGGCTACAAAACAGCCACAAATGAGATATGAAAGAAAAAAAACAAAGATTTCACTTGAAAAAATAAAGAAAATTGTAATATATATTGCGATTTTGATTGGGATTGGACTTGTACTAGCAATAGTACCATTTACAAGAAAGTTTTTTATAAATTTATATAATAATAATGTTATAATAAAACTTTTAGTAGATACTATAGTTGAAACATTTTCAAGAGGTTTTTAAATTAAAAATAATTTATTTTATGAAAGGAAGATATAAATGAAGGCATTAATAACAGGAGCTTCTTCAGGAATGGGAAGAGATATGGCAAAAATATTAAGCCAAAAGGGATATGACTTGATATTAGTTGCAAGAGATGAAAAAAAACTAGAAGAAGTAAAAAAACAATTAAAAACAGAAACAAAAATTGTTGTTATGGATATATCAAAAGAAGAGAATTGTAAAAAAATATATGAAGAAAATAAGGATATAGATATATTAATAAATAATGCTGGATTTGGAGATTGTGGACATTTTGAAGAAACAAGTTTAGATAAAGATATTCAAATGATTCATACAAATATAATAGCATATCATATTTTAACAAAATTATATTTAAAAGAAATGATAAAAAAAGATAGTGGAAAAATATTAAATGTAGCATCAATTGCTGGATTTATGCCAGGACCACTTATGACAACATATTATTCAACAAAAAATTATGTAGTAAGATTTTCAGAATCAATTAGAGAAGAACTAAGAAGAAAAAAATCAAAAGTACAAATTAGTATTTTGTGCCCAGGACCAGTAGATACAAACTTTAATAAAGTTGCAGATGTTGAATTTGCATTAAAAGGTTTGAGTAGTGAATATGTTGCCAAATATGCTATAAATAAATTTTTTAAAGGAAAATTTTATATTGTTCCAGGTTGGAAAATAAAATTAGCAAGAATTGGAGCAAAATTAGCACCTGCTAGTTTTGTTGCTAAAATTTCTTATAATATGCAAAAGAGAAAAATTAGATAATTAGAGAGTTAAATAATTGTATATTAAAGAAAGAATGTGATAAAAGATGCAAAATAATGAAGAGAGAATTGAAAAAATAATAAAACATCATTTACCAAGATGGAATGAATTACCAGAAATTGATTTATATTTAGATCAAGTAGTAAATTATCTAGAAAAATATTTAGGAATATTGAGTTCAAATGATGATGATAAAATAATAACTAAAACAATGATAAATAATTATGTCAAACAAGGAATAATGCCAGCACCTGAAAAGAAAAAGTATGGCAAAACACATATTGCATATTTAATGGTAATATGTATTTTAAAACAAGTATATAGCATAGGAGATATTGGAAAATTAATATCTGAAACAACAAAGTATTTTGAGTTAAGTAAAGCATATAATAGATTTTGTGCAAATTTGGAAATATCAATAAAAAATGTATTTGTACGTAAAGAGTTTCCACACATAGGCAGAATGACAGAAGAACAATATTTATTAAAAAATGTTGTACAAGCAGTTGCAGATAAATTATATGTAGAAACAAAATTTTTAAGTGAAGTAAAAGAAAAAGAGGAAACAAAATGAAAGAATATATAGTTAGCCAAGAAGAAAAAGGAAAACGTTTAGATACATATATACCAAGTGTTGATACAGATATAACTAGAACATCTGCACAAAGATTAATTGAAGATGGAAATATATTAGTTAATGGAAAAAATGCAAAAGTATCATATAAAATTCAAGAAAATGATAAAATATCAGTTGAAATACCAGAACCAAAACAAATAGAACTAAAAGCACAAAATATCCCAATTGAAATTATATATGAAGATAGTGATATTATAGTTGTAAATAAGCCTAAAGGAATGGTGGTACATCCCGCAAATGGTAATCCAGATGGAACATTAGTAAATGCTATTATGGCAATATGTAAAGATAGTTTGTCTGGAATTGGTGGAGAAATAAGACCAGGTATAGTACATAGAATAGACAAAGATACATCAGGACTATTAATTGTTGCTAAAAATGATAATGCACATGTAAAAATGAGTGAACAAATAAAAAATCATGAAGTAAAGAAAACATATATTGCGCTTGTTAGAGGTGTTTTTAAAGAAAATGAAGCAACAATTGATATGCCAATTGGAAGAAGTCCATCAGATAGAAAAAAGATGGCTGTTAATAAAAATGGTAAAAATGCAATAACACATATAAAAGTATTAAAAAGATTTGATAAATACACATTGTTGAGAGTAAATATAGAAACAGGAAGAACACATCAAATACGTGTACATTTATCACATATAGGATATCCTATTGTTGGTGATTATACATATTCAAATGGAAAAAATGAATTTGATGTTATTGGACAATGTTTACATGCTCAAAAATTAGAATTTAAACATCCAATAACTCAAAAAGATATGTGCCTTGAAGCAGAATTACCACAATATTTTAAAGATATACTTGATAAATTAAAAGATAGAGAAATAAAATAACCGGCAAGAGAACCTTGCCGGAGAAATCTATATAAAGCCTTTTAGAAAAGTAAAAGGAATTAATATATAATATGCAGGAAATATAAAAATAGTACATAAAAAGAAAGGAGAGCATGATTAATATCGTGCAAATTAATATGGAAGAGAGACTTCAAAAATATTTAGCAGAATGTGGAATTGCATCAAGAAGAAAATGCGAAGAATATATTACACAAGGAAAAGTTCAAGTAAATGGAAAAACAATTACAGAACTAGGTGTTAAGGTAAATCCTGAAAAAGACAAAATAACATTTGAAGGCAAAAATGTAAAACAAGAAGAAAGAAAAGTATATATTTTATTAAATAAACCAATTGGATATGTAACAACATCTGATGAGCAATTTGGAAGAGACAAAGTGTTGGATTTAGTAAAAGTTAGAGAAAGAGTTGTACCTGTTGGAAGATTAGATATGTATACATCAGGAGCTTTGATTTTAACAAATGATGGAGATTTTGTGTATAAAGTAACACATCCAAAACATGAGATAACAAAAACATACACAGTTACAGTAAAAGGCATAATAAAAAATGAGGAAGTAGAACAATTAAGAAAAGGTGTAAAAATAGATGATTATACTACAAGACCAGCAAAAGTAAAAATTTTAAAAACAGATGAAGAAAAAGATATATCAAGATTAGAAATAACAATACATGAAGGGAAAAATAGACAGGTAAGAAGAATGTGTGAATCTGTTGGAAGAAGAGTAATAGCTTTACATAGAAGCAAGATAGGAAATATTGGAGTAAAAGATATAGAACTTGGAAAATGGAGATATCTAAAAGATTTTGAAGTAAAAACCTTAATAGGAAAATAAACAGTTGAAAAATATTAAAAAAAGCTGTATAATTGAAATACAAATTACATAAGAAAATAATATAAAAATACAGAGGAGAAATAATGGAATTAAAAGAAGGACAAATTGTAAATGCAAGAGTCAGTGGAATGCAACCATATGGTGCTTTTGTAGAAATGGAAGATGGAAAATCTGGACTTGTTTTTATTGAAGATTTATCTATTGTGAGAATAAAATCACCAAAAGATAGAGTAAAGATAGGACAAGAAATACAATGTAAAGTAAAATCCATTGATAAAAAAACAGGTAGAATAAATTTATCATACAAAGATTGTTTAGGAACTTGGGAAGAAAATGTAAAAAATTTTCAGGAAGGAATGACAGTTAAAGGAATAGTAAGAGATACTGAAAAAAATAAAAATGGAGTATTTATAGAAATAACTCCAAATTTAGTAGGAATGACAGAATATAATGAAAATTTACAATATGGTCAATCTGTTGATGTATGTATAAAGAAAATACAACCAGAAAAAAAGAAATTAAAACTAACGATAATATAATTATAAATATAAAAAGTATATAAGCTAAAACAAAAATGTGTTTTGGCAAAAGGAGGAATTAAATATGGTTGAAGATAGCCAAATAAAAGCACAAGTATCACCATTTGCTATAAGAGAAGGTGAAATAAAAACATTTGATGGAAAAGATGGATATGTATCAATGAATCAAATAATACATAAAATAAACATTGGACATATAACAGATATTCATTTTGCAATACTAGAATTAGTAAATGAATTTGAATTTATAACATCAAGACAAATTTATCAAATGCTTGAATGGAAAGGAATTAACCCACAATCACAAGATAAATTAAATAATAAATTAGATCAATTAGTAAAATCAAAAATATTAACAAGATATTACTTTACATCTGAAGAAGGAAAAGGAATATATAGAATATATTGTCTTGAAAAGATGGGAAAATATTTGTTAACATCAAAGGAAATAGAATGTAAGTGGCAACAAACAGATAATGTAAAACCAGTTGCAATGATAAAAAAGAGATTAGCAGGAAATCAAACAATTATAGCATATCTTAGAAAAGTAAAAGCATTTGATAGTTATGTTGTAAAACCAACGATTCAAGCAAAGATTTCTGGAAAAACATTTAAAGCAACAGGAGGATCTGTAAAATTAACCAAAAATAATAAATCAATAACATTTTTGTTTGAAGCGGTAAGAAGAGAACAAGATTGGCAAAAAAAATTAGTTGATAAAATGACAATGTACAAAGAATTTTATGAAAACTTCGTACCAGGGGATTCAGGATATTCTTCAATGCCACAATTAATTTTGATTTGTGAAGATGATAAACACACAGCAGAAGCATTTAGAGAAATAGTAACAAATAAAGTAGAAATACCACAAATAAAATTATATTTTACAACAGATTTAAGACAAAATGAAGAAACACTTGAAAATACATTAATTGAATTTAAAATAGATGAAAAAACAAATAAATATAAAATGTTTAATGTTGAAGCAAAAATTTTAGGAATTTAGTCAAAAACATAGACTTTTAAGAAAAGGAAGCAAAGGATGTTTGGACATAGAGCCGATGGAAAAAAAGTAAAGAATTTAGAACCAATTTTTAGAATATTACCTTCTGTAATGATTGACAGAAGTGATGCACAAGTATATTTTAAACAAGATATACCATTAAGCAATATGGATGAATACATAGATAAGAAGGCACAAGATGGAATAAAAATGTCATATATGAATATTATATATGCAGGAATTGTAAGAATAATAAATGAAAGACCAAAATTAAATAGATTTGTAATGAATGGAACAACATATCAAAGAGATACAATATATGTATCTCTTTCAATAAAGAAAAGCTTGACAGATGATGGGCAAGAGACTGTAGTAAAAATACCATTTAAAGGAACAGAAACAATATTAGAAATTAAAGAAAAAGTTGATGCAACAATTGAGAAAAATAAAGATGTGCAAACAGCAAATAAAACAGATAATCTTGTAAAAATATTAAATTTAGTTCCAAATTTTTTGATATTATTTTCAGTAAAGATGTTAAAATTTCTAGATAAACATGGAATTATGCCTAAAGCAGTAATAAAAGCAAGTCCATTTCATACAAGTGTATTTCTAACAAACGTAGGTTCACTTGGAATTGATAGCATATATCATCATATATATAATTTTGGAACAACAAGTTTATTTTTCTCTATGGGAAAAAAGAAAAAAAGTTATATATATGAAGAAGATGAAATAAAAGAGGAAAAGTGCATAACAATTGCTTTTGTTGGTGATGAGAGAATATGTGATGGACATTATTATGCAACATCATTTAAGCAATTAAATAAATATTTAAAGAGACCAGAATTGTTAGAGAAACCACCAAAAAATATAGAAAATAATAATATTAGTGAAAAAATTGAAATTAACTAATAAAAATGTGTAAAAATTTTCAAAAAAATGTTGACTTAATACTTAAATTGTGATATTATATTTAAGTGTTAAGACACATGAGTCAGTAGCTCAGTTGGATAGAGCATTTGCCTTCTAAGCAAAGGGTCGGGGGTTCGAATCCCTTCTGGCTCACCATAACATTTATACAAGTTATTGGTATAATAAAAAAACACCTTAATTTACAGTATTGTATTTTAAGGTGTTTTTACTATAAAACGGAGATGAAAAAATGTATTATACATATATGATAAGATGTTCAGATAATTCAATTTATACAGGAATGACAAATAACTTAGAAAGAAGAATAGAAGAACATATAACTAAAGATAAAAGAGGTGCAAAATATACAAAATCACATAATGCTGAAAAATTAGAAATAGCGTGGAAAAGTAAAGAAAAATCATTAGCATGTAAATTAGAATATCAAATCAAAACACTTACAAAACAGCAAAAAGAAAATTTGATAAAAGGTGAAAAAATTTCAAAATACTTAAGGGGAAAAGTAGATTGTAGAAGATATAGAAAAATATAGGATAAATATTGAAAAAAATATTCAAATAATATATAATAAATAGGTAATGTGAGAAAACAAAGAATAGGAATGTGATAAAAATGGGTAAATCAATAATAAAAGAAACAATAGAATGGATATTATGTTTTGTAATAGCAGTAGTGCTAGCATTAATAGTAAGATATTATATAGGAACACCAACAGAAGTAAGAATGTCATCAATGTTTCCAACATTGCATGAAGGTGAAAGATTGTGGTTAAGCAGATTAGGAAGAACAACAAAAAAACTTCCAAATAGAGGAGATATAGTTACTTTTGAAGCTCCAAGTAAAACATGGGTATCAAAAGAAGAAATAGATTTAACAAATCCAGTTGCAACATACGAAAATGAACCACAAGGATTTTGGAATAAATTTGCATATTATGTGTTAGAAACATCTAAAACAAGTTATATAAAAAGGGTAATAGGGTTACCAGGAGATTATGTAGAAATAAAAGATGGAGCAGTATATATTAATGGAGAAAAGCTACAAGAAGATTATTTACAATCAGGGGTAGTTACAGATATGCATCAAGATGCAACACATGAAGGAAATTTCACAGGATTTACAGTACCTGAAAATTGTGTATTTTGTCTAGGAGATAATAGAACAGGAAGTAGAGATTGTAGATCATTTGGTTGTATACCATTAGAGAAAATAGAAGGAAAAGTATTATTTAGATTTTGGCCATTAAATAAATTTGGAAAAGTATAATAACAAATTATCAAATGCAGATAGTATAAACTATCTGCATTTAAAATATATGGTAAATAATCTTGAAAAAAATGTTAATATAATGTATAATAATTAGGTATAAAAATAATTAATATATAAGAATATAAAAGGTGAAAATTAAATTTGGAGGAATAAAAATTGTTTGAAAAAATAATTGGAAATGAAAAAAATAAAACAATATTAAAAAAAGCCTTAGAATTAAACAAAACATCACATAGTTATTTGTTTTGGGGAACAGAAGGAATTGGAAAGAAAAAAATAGCTTTAGAATTTGCCAAAAAATTACTATGTTTAACACCAAATGAAGAAAATTGCAGATGTAAAGCATGTATAGAATTTGATTCTAACAATAATCCAGATTTTATGATGATAGAACCACAAGATGGAAAAGTAAAAATAGATCAAATAAGAGAAATGCAAAGAAAAGTAGCAGAAAAACCAATAGTATCAGACAATAAAGTATATATAATAGATGATAGTGATACTATGACATCAGAAGCACAAAATTGCTTATTAAAGACATTAGAAGAGCCACCAGAATATGTAACGATTATATTAATATGTTCAAATGAAGATAATATGTTAAGTACTATAAAATCAAGATGTACGAGAATACATTTCGAAAATCTGGAAATTTCTGAAGTGAAAGGTTATATAAAACAAAATTATCCTGAAATAGAGATTGATGATAGTATAATAAATCTTTCACAAGGTAGTATAGGAAAAGCATTAAAACTAAATGAAAATAAAACTTTATATGAAAATATTGAAAATATATTAAAAAGTTTTAAAAATAAAGATGTAATAGATATTGTAAAAATGTCAGAAGAAATATATAAAGCAAAAGAAGAAATTTACTCTGTTTTAGAATATATGAATGTTTTATTGTTAAAATTAAGCAAAGAAGATTTAAGATATATAAATGCTATAGATATTGTAGAAGAAACTAAAAAAAGACTAAAAGCAAATAGTAATTATGATATGTGCATAGATAATTTATTATTTAATATAAATTATTTATTTCGAAAATAGAAAGGACGTAATGAATGAAAAAAATAGTAGGAGTTAGATTTAAGAGATTAGGAAAAATATATTTTTTTGATCCTAAATGGCTAGAAGTCCAAAAGGGTGAATATATTATTGTTGAAACAACACAAGGTGAAGATATTGCAGAAGTAATAATTCCAGGAAGAATGATAGATGAAGAAAAATTAAACACACCATTAAAAAAAGTTTTAAGACTTGCATCAAGTAAAGATTTAAAACATGCAGAAGACTTAAAAAAGAAAGAAAAAGAAGCATTTGAATATTGTAATAAAAAAATTAAAGAATATAAATTAGACATGACTTTAACAGATGTAGAATATAAATTTGATAATAGTAAAATATTATTTTCATTTACATCAGATGGAAGAGTAGATTTTAGAGAACTTGTTAAAGATTTAGCTGCAACATATAAGACAAGAATAGAATTAAGACAAATAGGTGTAAGAGATGAAGTAAAAAGAATTGGTGGAAATGGAGTTTGTGGACGTGAATTATGTTGCTGTTCATTTTTAGGAGACTTTGAAACAGTATCAATAAAAATGGCAAAAGAACAAAATCTTTCATTAAACCCAACGAAAATTTCAGGAAATTGTGGTAGATTAATGTGCTGCTTAAAATATGAACAAGAAGTATATGAAGAAAAAGAAAAAAGGTTACCACATGTAGGAGCAATAGTAAAGACTCCAGATGGTGTTGGAGAAGTTGACAATGTTGAAACACTAAAAGAAACAGTTAGAGTTAGAATAAAAGATGGAGACATTTTCAAACAAAAAAGATATGAAGTAAAAGACATAAAAGTTATAAAAGATGTAAAAATAGAAGAAAATTCAGAAGAAGATAAAATAGAAGAAGAAAATTAGTGAAAGGTGGTGAATGTAATGGCATATAGAATACAATGTGATAAATGTATAAGCTGTGGTGCATGTGCTGCAAATTGTCCTGTTGGATGTATATCACAAGGAGAAACTTGTTTTGTTATAGATGAATCTGCATGTATAGGATGTGGAACATGTGCAGGTGTTTGTCCAGTTGAAGCACCAATTGAGGTAACAGAAGATGCTGAATAGATTAAGAGCCTTGAATATAATATAAAATCAAGGCTTCTTTTTTTATTGTTAAAAATATTTACAAAAGTAAGAATTGGTATTATAATAAAATATGTGTAAAATAATAAGAAAAGGAAATGTGATAAAATGAAAATAGGAATAGTAGGCTTACCAAATGTAGGAAAAAGTACAATGTTTAATAGTATAACAAAAGCAGGAGCAGAATGTGCAAACTATCCATTTTGTACAATAGAACCAAATGTAGGAGTTGTAGCAGTACCTGATGAGAGAATAGACAATCTTGCTAAAATGTATAATCCAGCCAAAATAACAAAAGCAATAGTAGAATTTGTTGATATAGCAGGATTAGTAAAAGGAGCAAGCAAAGGTGAAGGATTAGGAAACAAATTTTTATCACACATAAGAGAAGTAGACGCAATTTGCCAAGTTGTAAGATGTTTTGAAGATCCAAATGTAATACATGTAGATGGAAGTGTAAATCCATTAAGAGATATAGAAACAATTAATTTAGAATTAATATTTGCAGATTTAGAAACACTTGATAAAAGATTAGACAAGGCAAAGAAAAACTTAAAAGCAGATAAAAAATATCAAGCAGAAATAGACTTAATTGAAAAATTAAAAGAAAACTTAAATAACGGAATTCCAGCAAGAGCTGTAGAATGTAATGAAGATGAACAAGAATTAGTAAAAGATATGTTTTTATTAACATCAAAACCAATAATTTATATTGCCAATATATCTGAAGAGCAAATTCAAACAGCAGATGATGAAGAAATGGTAAAACAAGTAAAAGAATATGCTGCAAAAGAACATGCAGAAGTAATTCCACTATGTGTAAAAATAGAAGAAGAATTATCAGGACTAGATGATTCAGATAAAAAAGAAATGTTAGATGCTCTTGGATTAGAAGAATCAGGATTAGACAAATTAATAAAGAAAAGCTATGATTTACTTGGATTAATGTCATTCCTTACAGCTGGTGAAACTGAAGTAAGAGCATGGACAATAACAAAAGGAACAAAAGCACCACAAGCTGCTGGAAAAATTCACTCTGACTTTGAAAGAGGATTTATTAAAGCAGAGGTTGTATCATATAATGATTTAATGAAAGAAGGCTCAATGCTTGCTGCAAAAGAAAAAGGACTTGTTAGACAAGAAGGAAAAGAATATGTAATGCAAGATGGAGATATAGTAGTATTTAAGTTCAATGTTTAATAGAAAAGGATAAAATATGGAAAATTTAGCTGAATTTAATCTATTTACAACTAAAAATTTTGTAATATATTTAATAATAATAAATTTAATAGGTTTTTATGTTATGTGGTCAGATAAAAGAAAAGCAAAAAAAGGGAGATGGAGAATTCCAGAAAACACATTATTTTTAATTACATTATTAGGTGGAGGAATTGGAACAATTTCTGGAATGTACACATTTAGACATAAAACTAAAAAACTAAAGTTTACAATTGGAATGCCAGCAATATTGATATTAGAGGTAGTTTTGTTTATATATTTAAAATTTATAATGTAAAATTATAAGCTTTAAGCACTTTATGTGTTTAAGGCTTTTTTATATAGTAGGAAAGTTCTCCTTGTAGGAGAACTTTCTGTACTAGATAAATATGGCGAGTCTTAGATTTTCTTAAAATTTTCATTTGATAGAAAATCTTAGACTCGCTTTTTAGTTGACAATAATCCATAAATAGAGTATAATTTAACCTGTATTATTAGGCACAAAATGTGCTATCGTGAAAGAAGAAAGGAAAAGAATAAAGTGAAAGAAATAGAATTATTAGCACCAGCAGGATCATTTGAAAAAGCAAAAATAGCATTTTTATACGGAGCAGATGCAGTATATTGTGGAACAGCATCATTATCATTAAGATCAAGAGCAGAAATACAAGATGATGATTTAATACAAACAATAAAATATGCACATAGTATTGGAAAAAAAGTATATGTAGCCTTAAATATATATGCTTGGGATGAAACATATCCAGAAATAATAGAAATGGCAAAAAAATTAGAAGAAATAAAACCAGATGGAATAATTGCGGCAGATGGAGGAGTAATAGAAACGTTAAAACAATATGCACCAAGTGTTCCAATAAATGTAAGTACACAAGCTAATCTAGTAAGCTTGCACTCATGTAATTTCTGGTATAAAAATGGTGCTAAAAGAATGATAATGGCAAGAGAATTAAATAAAGAACAATTAAAATATATAATGGCAAATAAACCAGAAGGAATGGAAATTGAAATATTTGTACATGGTGCAATATGTTTTGCATATTCTGGAAGATGTTTCTTGAGTGATTTCTTAGCTTGTAGAAGTGCTAATTTAGGAGATTGTGCACAAAGCTGTAGATGGTCATATAATTTATATGCAGAAGAAAGAAATAATCCAGGACAATATATGCCAATAGAAATGGACGAACATGGAACAAGTATATTTTCATCAAAAGATTTATGTTTAATAAGAGAACTTCCAGAAATAATAGACATGGGAGTTGACAGTGTAAAAATAGAAGGACGTTTAAAAACAGAATATTATGTTGCAAGTATAGTAAATGTTTATAGAAATGCAATAGATGATTATAAAAAAGATCCATCACATTATGATGTTGATAAATATTTAAAAGAAATTGAAAAAATAAAAACAAGAGAATTAACAACATTTTATTTCAATGATAGAAAAAATCAAGATATACAAGAATATGATGGACACCAATATAATGAGTTATACCAATTTGGTGGAAAAGTTGTGGAATACAATGAAGAAAAATCAATTATGGAAGTAAGAAATAGATTACAAGTTGGAGATACAATGGAAATTTTAGTACCACATCATATAGAGCCAGTTGTATTCAAAATAGAGAAAATGTGGGATATAGAAACAGACAAAGAAATTGAATTTATAAATCCAGGGGTAAAAGGTCAACAAGTAAAAATACTTCTTCCAATAAAATGTGAAAAAAATTGGATTATTAGGAGAAAAAAATAATAATGAAAAATATAAAAGATTATAATTTAGATAGTCTAAAAGAAGAATTTGTTCAAATGGGAGAAAAGCCATTTAGAGCAGAACAAGTATTTAAGTGGTTATATGAAGAAAAAGTCAAAGAATTTGATGAAATGACAAATCTTTCTTTACAACTAAGAGAAAAATTAAAAGAAAACTATACAATGTGCAATTTCAAGATTTTAAGAAAATTAGAATCAAGTGATGGAACAAAAAAATATTTATTTGACTTATTAGATGGAAATGCAATAGAAACAGTATTAATGAGCTATCATCATGGATATAGTATATGTGTATCATCACAAGTTGGATGTAAAATGGGATGCAAATTCTGTGCATCAACAGGAATTCCATTTGTAAGAAATTTAACATCTGGAGAAATTGTAGAACAAATATTAGCTGTAGAACAAGACAATAATATAAGAATATCAAATGTAGTATTTATGGGAATAGGAGAACCATTAAATAATTATAATAATGTTGTAAATGCTATTAGAATAATAAATAATCCAAAAGGAATAAATATAGGTGCAAGACATATAAGTGTTTCAACAAGTGGATTAGTACCAGCAATTTATAGATTAGCAGATGAAAATATTCAATGTACATTATCAATATCATTACATGCTACAACAAATGAAAAAAGAAGTAGTATGATGCCTGTAAATAATGCATTTCCAATAGAAGAATTATTACAAGCTTGTAAAGATTATATTGCGAAAACAAATAGAAGAATTTCATTTGAATATGCATTAGCAAAAGACAATAATGATAATTTAGAAGATGCAAAAGAATTAGTACATTTATTAAGAGGAATGATATGTCATGTAAATTTGATACCTATTAATAAAATAGAAAATGGAGCATATACTAAGAGTTCAAATGAAAATATAATTAAGTTTAGAGATTATCTAAATGACCATGGAATAGTAGCAACAATAAGAAGAGAGTTGGGTTCAGATATAGATGCAGCTTGTGGACAATTAAGAAGACAAAACCTACAATCATAATATGGAAAATTCGTGAAAATAATTGAAAAAAATTTTTATATATGATATAACTAAAAACATATAGAAAGATATGAGGTGAAATATGATAATTGCTTATGCAAAATCAGACGTTGGAAAAGTCAGAGAAATGAACCAAGATGCATATTATATATCTGATTCATCAAGTGAAGTAAAACTATACCTATTAGCAGATGGAATGGGTGGATATAAAGGCGGAGAAATTGCAAGTAATTTAGCAATAAAATGCACAAAAAATTATATTGAAAACAATTTCAAAGAAACACCAAAAGACAGAGAAAGTCTTATACAACTAATAGCAAGTAGTATGGAATATGCCAATATGGTGGTATATGAAAAATCAAGAGAAAATAAAGAATATGAAGGAATGGGTACTACTTTAGAAGTTTGCTTAATATATAATAATAAGGCATATATTGGGCACATAGGCGATAGCAGAATATATAGAATAAGAAAGACATTTATAAGAAAATTAACAACAGATCATAGTTATGTTCAAAAATTAGTAAAAGACGGAACAATAACAAAAGAAGAAGCTGAAGTACATCCAAAGAAAAATATGCTATTAAAAGCATTAGGATGTAATGCATTTGTTGAACCAGATGTAGCAGTTAAAGGATTTCTAAAAGAAGATATCTTATTAATCTCATCAGATGGACTTACAAATATGGTAAAACAAGATGATATCTTTCAAATAGCAACAGGAAATATTGAAAAAGCGCCACAAAGGCTAGTAGACTTAGCAAACGAAAATGGTGGAATGGATAATATAACAGTTGTAATTATTAAAAACATATAATAAAAAAATTATAAGAAAAGTGTGGTTTTGCCACATTTTCTTCACCCGATTTGAATTTTCGAGTTTCAAAAGAAAAATCAATGGGTTAGCTAAAAACCTAGGAAGGATTTAAAAATCATGGATTTAAAAGGAAGATTATTAGCAAATAGATATGAAATATTAGAAAAAATAGGCAGTGGAGGAATGGCAACAGTATACAAGGCAAAATGTCATGTATTAAATAGATATGTAGCAATAAAAATATTAAGAGATGAATTTACAACAGATGAAGAATTTGTTAAAAGATTTGAAGTTGAAGCACAATCTGCAGCAAGTATAACACATCCAAATATTGTTTCTGTGTATGATGTAGGTGTTGATGGAAATTTACATTATATTGTAATGGAATTAGTAAAAGGTAAGACATTAAAAGATATAATTGTAGAAGAAAAAGGACCACTTCCATGGAAATGGTCAGTAAATATAGCAATTCAAATTGCATCAGCATTAGAAACAGCACATAAAAATCATATTATACATAGAGATATAAAACCACATAATATAATAATAACAGAAGATGGAGTTGCAAAAGTAACAGACTTTGGAATTGCAAAAGCAGTATCAAACTCAACAATTACAGCATTTGGAACAACTATTGGATCAGTACATTATTTTTCACCAGAACATGCACGTGGAGGATTTACAGACGAAAAATCTGATATATATTCTTTAGGTGTTGTTATGTATGAAATGTTAACAGGAAGAGTACCATTTGATGCAGATACACCAGTATCAGTGGCATTAAAACATATGCAAGAAGAGCCAATTGCAGCAATTGTTGCAAATCCAAATATTCCAATTGCAGTAAATGATATAATAATGAAATCATTAAAGAAAGATCCAAACTTACGTTATCAAAGTGCAACTGCAATGTTAATAGATTTAAAAAGAGCATTAAAAGAGCCACAAGGAAATTTTGTAGATAATAATGAATATGTAGATGCCCCAACACAAAGAATATCAACAATTCAAGATGATAATAGAGGACCAAAAGCAACTGCAAAGAAAAAGGAAAATAAATTTGTTGCATTTGTAAAAAAACATAAAGTATTATCAACAATTGTTGGACTAATATTATTATTTGTATTAAGTTTAGGAACAACTTTAGGAATAGCAAATGCTACAAGAACAAAAGATGTGGCAATTCCTAATTTAGTTGGAAAAACAGTAGATGAAGCCAAAAAATTAGTTCAAGATAGTAAATTAGTATATTCAGAAGGAGAAGCTGAATATAGTGCAGATGTAGAAGCAGGAAAAATAATTTCACAAAATCCAAAATATACTCAAAATGGAACAGTAAAAGAAAAATCTGAAATTAAAGTAATAGTAAGCTTAGGAACAGAAAAAACTAAAGTTCCAAAATTTGTAGGAACAACAAAAGAAGAAGCTGAAAAATCTGCAAAAGATGCTAAATTAAAACTTGAATTTGTAGAAGAAACAAGTAAAACAATCGAATCAGGATATATTACAAAACAAGAAACAGATGAAGGAACAGAAGTAAATGCTGGAGATACAGTAAAAGTATATATAAGCATTGGAACTGGAATAAAACAAGTTGTTGTAACATCAGTATTACAAAAAGATGTAGAAACAGCAAAAAAATCTTTAGAAGAAAAAGGTTTAGTTGTTGAAATCGAATATACTGAAGATAAAACAAAAGACAATGGAGTTGTTTTAAACCAAAGTATAAAATCTGGTGAAACAGTTGATGAAGGTTCAACAATAACTTTAACAGTAAATAAAATTGCTGAAACAAAAACAGGAACAGTAACAATAAATGTAAAATCAATAACAGGATATCAAGATAAAATTAAAAAGCCAGTTACAGAAAGTGTAAAAGGTGAAACAACAAGTACAACTATCCAAAAAGAGGTTGAAGTTGATAATACACCAAATACAATTCAATTAAAGGTAACTGTTGATGGCGAAACTGTTACAGATGAAAAAGTAAAAGAAAATGTTACAGATAAACAAGTTAGTGTTAGTGGAAAAGGAAATGTTACAATAAAAGTATATATTGATGGCATTTTGAAGAAAACTGTTGATATGAACTTAAATAATACAGATAAATTAACAATTGAATAAAATGATAAAAACTCTCATTAATTTTGGGAGTTTTTTATTATATATTTTATAATTCTCCAAAATATGATACAATATATATGTTATAAAAAAGAAAAGGAGAAAAGCAAATAATAATGCAAGGAAAAATAATAGGAAATATATCAAATGTATATAAAATAAAAACAGAAAGCAAAGAATATAATGCATATGCAAGAGGCAAATTAAAGAATAATGAAATAACACCATTAGTAGGAGATAATGTAGAAATACAAGTAACAGATGAAGAAAAATCAGAGGCTATTATAGAAAAAGTAGAACAAAGAAAAAACGAAATAAAAAGGCCTAAAATATCAAATATAGATCAAATAATATTTGTAATATCAACAAAACATCCAAAACCAGATTTATTAATGTTAGACAAACAATTAGCATATGCAGAAAAATTAGGAATAAATGCAATAATAATTATTAATAAAATAGATTTACAAGACAGTTATATAGAGATAAAAGAAGAATACTCTAAAGTTGGATATAAAGTAATTGTAACAAGTGCAAAAGAAAATAAAGGAATTGAAGAAGTAAAAGAAATATTAAAAAATAAAGTAAGCGTATTTTCAGGAAATTCAGGAGTTGGAAAATCAAGTCTAATAAATGCAATATTTGATACAGATAAAACTCAAGAAGGAGAAGTAAGCAAGAAAAACAAAAAAGGTAAAAATACAACAACAGACACTAAATTATATGAAATTGAAGAAAATACATATATTGCAGATACACCAGGATTTTCAAGTTTTGAAATAAATGAAATAGAAAGTTCAGAATTAGATAAATATTTTATAGAAATTGAGAAAGAATTAGGAAATTGCGAATTCGTTGGTTGTACACATATAAAAGAAGAAAAATGTGGAGTGAAACAAGCTGTACAAAATAGAAAAATATCACAAGGTAGATATGAAAGATTTTGTGAGATATATAATGAATTAAAAGATAAAGAAAAATATAAATGGAAATAAGGACTATTTCAAATTGAAATGGTCTTTTTTCTTGTAGATGTAACTTTTTTCTGATAAGATTGTATAAGAGATAGAAAAAGGAGGATTCAAGATGCAAGAGAAGACAGACAAAGAACTATACAAAGAGTTTCTATTAGGAAATAATGAAAGTTTTGAAGAAATAGTAATAAGACATAAAAATTCAATTATATATTTTATACAAAGATATACCAAAAGCATAGATATAGCAGAAGATTTAGCACAAGATGTATTTTTATATGTATTAATTCATAAGAAAAATTACAGATTTGAATATTCTTTAAAAACATATCTTTATACAATAGCAAAATCAAAAGCGTTAAATTATATAAAAAGAGAAAAAAGAATTGTAGCAATAGACGAGAAAGAATATGAGAATATTAAAGATGTTGAAGAACTAGAGGAAAAAGTATTTAAAAATGAAAGAACAGAAAATTTAAAAAATGCAATTCAAAAGCTAAAATTAGAATATCAAAATGCAATATATTTAGCAGATATAGAAGAATTGAGTTATAAAGAAATAGGTCATATATTAAATAAAACAACATCAAATGTAAAAATATTGATATATAGAGCAAGAAGAGCATTAGAAAAAATAATATTAGAGGAGGGATATAAATATGAAAACTGATAAGCAATTTATAGATGAAATTTATAAAAAATATGATGAATATCAAAAAGAAGAAAAAATAAAAAGACAAAAAGTAATGAAGAGAATAATAAATATAGCAGCAGTTTTTGTTGTTGCATTATCATCAGTAGTAGTATTTTCACAGAAGAAAACTCCTAAAGTATTGCAAGAAATGAAAAAAGAAGAAGTTGCTAAAATTGATTTAGAAACAGTTGGAAACTTTGAAAATTTTTATAATATTATAAAAAGTAAAAATTCTACAAATGGAGAAACTAAATATTCATTTAATTTACAAGAGAGTATAACAGATGTAGCTAAATCAGACATGTTGGAAACTAGATCAAATACAAATATCCAAGTCGAAAATGTTGATGAAGGAGATATTGTAAAAACAGATGATAAATATATTTATTATTTGAGTAAGCAAAGACTTATAATAATAAATGCTGAGAATGCAGAAGCATCAGAAAAAATATCAGAAATAAATTTTAAGGAAGAAAATTTTTATCCTATGGAGATATATGTACAAAATAATAAATTAGCTTTAATAGGAAATGTAGCATATAATGAAACTGTAAAAATGAGTACGGAAATGCAAGATATTAGTGAAGCACCAAAGTCAAAAACAGGAATTATAATATATGACATTACAGATAGAAGCAATCCAAAAGAAATAAGAAATGTTATGTTAGAAGGAACTTATATAACATCAATGTCAAGAATGATAGATGAAAATATATATTTTGCTGTAAGTAAAAACATATATGGATATGATATTAGTTGTAAAAGTATAGAAGAATTAAATGAAAATGATTATATGCCTAAATATACTGATACAGCAATATCTAATGAAGAAAAATGTATTAGTTATGACAAAATTTATAATTTAGATGAAACAGAAGATGCAAATTATTTAATATTAGTAGGTATTAACATTAATGGAGATAATGAAGCAGATATTCAAACATTTTTAGGAGCAGGAACATATTTATATTCATCAGAAAAAAATATGTATATTGCAACAAATGAGGTTGAATATGATGAAAATTATAAAGTTATTAATACTAAAACAAAATTAATGAAATTTGAATTAAATAATGGAAAAATTATATATAAAGCTAAAGGTAAGGTTGAAGGAAGCGTAAATAACCAATTCTCAATGGATGAGAATGGTGATAATTTTAGAATTGCAACAACTATAGGAGAAATATGGTCAAATCAAAATACAAGTAATAATTTATATGTGTTAAATGACAAGTTAGAAGAAATAGGAAAAATTGAAGGATTAGCAGAAGGAGAAAAAATATATTCAGTAAGATATATGGGAAGTAAAGCATATGTGGTAACATTTAAACAAACAGATCCATTTTGGGTAATAGATTTATCTGATGTAACAAATCCGCAAATTTTAGGAGAAGTAAAACTTCCTGGATATAGTGTGTATTTACATCCATATGATGAAACACATATAATAGGATTTGGATATGATACAAAAGAAAATGGAACCAGAGTAACAAATAATGGACTTAAATTAGTAATGTTTGATGTTTCAGATTTTACAAATCCACAAGTATTATTTCAAATAGCTGTTGGAGATAGTAAATACACATATTCAGAGTTATTATATAATCATAAATCAGCAATATTTTCAAAAGAAAAAGGAATTATGGCATTTCCAATAAATTCATCATCTGGTTTAAAAACTAATTCGAGAGCAGTTATTTATAAAATTGACTTAGAAAATGGTTTTTCATTACAAGGTGAGATTGGAACTATAAGCAATAATTATGAAGAGGAAGTTAGAAGAATTGTATTTGTTAACGGAAATTATTATACTTTATCATATTCACAAGTTAGAGTTGCTGATATGGATTCATTAAATGTTTTTAAAATTATTGATATATAAATAAAAATTCAATTTTTTTATGATTGATTTTATTTTATAATTTTATGCAAAGAAAGATTAGTTATATTTCAAACTAATCTTTCTTTGTTTTAAGTATTTTCTTTTTCAACCAAATAAATCATTCCTAATATTGTAAGTTGAAAATTATTATGGATTCGGTACTGTTTCCTTAAGTCATAAAATTCACCACATTGTGTGCTAGTACAAACTTCCCCTTCCAATATCATACAAACAACAGCGATAACTTCAGCATATTTATTAAAATCTATATCTAAATGATTATGATTTAATAAAGCATATAGAGAAGTTATATCAATTCCGTAATTCATATTTCTATGGAGCTTATACATTGCACATATAATTTCGAGATAAAATTTATATCTTTGACTTAAATCGAATTCCATCTTGAATTTTGAATAGATATTTCTAGCATCTTCATATCCAAATCGAGAATCATAAAAATCTGCTTCGTAAGACTCAATATTACCTTGATTTTTTTGAAGATATACTTCAACTTTTTTTCTGAATTTTTCTTCTTCTTCCATCCATTTTTTTTCAATACAATCAGAAAACATCTTAAGAAGTTGTTCTTTGGACATTTCGCAAGAATATGCTTTATCAAGTAAATCTTGTGTCATCTCTTCCATAGGTATAGTATTTGGGTGTTTTCTTTTCATAAGTTTGCTCCTCCCTTAAAATTATTTGTTGTTATAAAATATGCCATTTCTAAAAGGAGATATTATTTTAGCTTTTGCTAAAAACTTTTGGTATTATATCATGGATTTTTATATTTGTCAGTAGTTTTATTATAATTCAAGATATATTAGACATCTTTGGAATTCATTTATTACAAAAAATCAACCAGATTTATTTTCTGATTGATTTTTATTTCTGTGGTGCGCCCGGAGGGATTCGAACCCCCGATCTCAAAGTTCGTAGCCTTGCATTCTATCCAGCTAAACTACGAGCGCATTTATAATACTTTTATATTATACGATGTTTTTTTAGTTTTTTCAAGAGAATTATGGAAAATATTTAAAATTCTGATGTCATTAATTAATGAGAGGAAAACTCTTTCTTTTTAGTTTTTACATAGATTAACATACAACAAAAAAAGAGAGAGCAATGTATTGCTCTCTCTTTATAAGTTTAGGATATTTTTTGTAATATTGTAAATATAATTTCTTTTGTTGTTGGTTTGTCTAATAGTGAATAACCAAAATATGTAGAAAGTTTATCTTTATCAATTGTACGATACATTTGACCAATTGCCTGAAAAATATTTGCTTTTATTAAAACTTGGCTTTTATTATATTTTTTGGCAAGAATAGGATAAATATGTTTACTAAAATTAATATTATATAATGTGTCTGATAAATAACATTCATATATACAATCATATAAATATCTAGTTCCAATATATGAAAAATCAAAACCTAAATATTCTAATTCAGAAGAGATTTTTTCTTTTATAGAATTTTTTAAGCTAATGTCTTGCTTTTCTTTTGATAGTTCACGAACTTTATCTATAAAAGAATCTATATTGTCTATTTTTGAACTATATGTAAATACGCTTTTTTTGTTTATTACTTGGTTTAGTAAATCAATTTCATTTGTAAGTACTATAATTGAGGCATAATATTGTGAAAGATTATTTCCTTCTATATAATTTATAATATCTATTCCACTTATATCTGGAAGTTTCAAATCTAGTATTATAATATCGATTTTTTCTTTTTTTAATATTTCTAATGCTTTTTTTCCAGTATCTACAATACTATATAAACGTATATTATTTAATTCTTTGCATATAGAGTTTACTAAAAAATGTGAATAAATTAAGTTGTCTTCAATGATTAATAAGTTTTGCATATATTTTCCTTTCTCAAATAATTAACATGATTATATAACAATTAAGTTAATAAATAAAGTTAAAATAACATTTTTATAGATATTTTTCTTCTATATATTTTTTTATAATAGAATTATTTGTTCCATAATATTTTTGTAGAAGTTTTACTAATTCTGGAGTAGATATTTCTTTATAAGCATAGTTTTCAAGTAATTCGTTCATAAAACTATTAATTTTTGAAGTTCCATATTTTTCTTCAAGTTTATTATAAAATGATGCACCATAAAAATACATTGCAGTTGAATAATCTGAATCATTTTCAAATTCGTTATATGGTTGTGTAATTATTCCTGTGTATTGATCTAAACCTGGATTTGTTAAATATGTAGTAATACTTTCATCAATCCATGCACTTGTATATTGATTATTTCCAATAATGTTATAAAACCATTGATGAATTATTTCATGAATTGATGAGCCAACACCTTCTGCACTAGTAGATATTAAAATTACTTGAGGATATTCCATTCCTAACATTTCCATTTCACATTCTACAATACTGAATTGTTTATATGGATATTTGCCAAGACGAGAGTTCATTTTTGTAAATGTTTCTGTTGCTAAATTTAGGGCTTCATTTGCTTTTTCGATTTTTCCTTTGTGAAAGTAACAGTTAATTTTTATATTGTCTACATCTTTTGAAAAGATTTCATAATTTTCTCCAGCAACAATTACAAAATCTCTTACAACATTAGCTGTATATTTATATTTGATGAGATTATCATTTATATTTGTAATTTCAGTATTATCTCCAGTTGCAATTAAAGTATAAGATTTTGGAATAGTTACAGTAACATCATAATTAGCCATTTTAGAATAGAAACATTCTCCAACTGCAAAATATGGATAATATTGAAATTTTCCATTCTCATATGGACATAATATAGGAATACAATTTGCTAAATAAAAATCTTTACTGTTGTTATTAATTGTTTGATATCCATATCTGGCATTAAGATTAGGAACATAAGCTTTATAATCAAATGAAATTGATGTTAATTCATTTGGGAGTAAAGGTGATGCTAGTTTTACTGAAAATACAGTAGGATCTTCATTTTTTATTAATTCTAGAGATGTATTAGTTTGTGTATCGTGTAAATTAGTAATTTCACTTACTTTTCCATTTTCTTTATCAGAAAATGCACTTGGATAATCTCTGAAATATATTTCATTCCAAGTGTCGTTTGAATCATTTATAACGTTTACTGTAAGATTTATATTATAACAGTTATTATCAACATCTAATATGAAATTTGCAATATAATTATTTTGTATTGTGACTTTGGGAGAGTTTTCATTCCATTGCACAGTTACAGTTTTGTTTGCAATTGGAATTTTTTCAAATTTAGTTGATGAATCTGTAATTTTAGAATTTTTTTTATTAGTGTTGAATATTATTGATATTGTTATGATAAAAATTAATAGTGTAATAATTAATTTTATATTTTTATGTTTCATGTTTTCTCCTTTTATAAAATGTAAGCACTAATATAATTAGTGCTTACATAAACTATTTAAGAAGGCAGTTACTCAAGAAAATAAACTATTGAGCATTATAGTCAGAGATAGCGATATATCCTGTTTTAAGTTTTCCGGAATTGAGCGAATATCTGATGTAATAAAAATCATCTTCGACCTTCAACAAATCCGCTTTTTGATTTGAGACAGAACCATAAACACTATACAGTGTACTGGGACCTTGTCGAACATTAATTTTAGAAGAAATTGTCAATTCGCCACAAACGTTACCAAAAAGAGGAATATTAGAATCTTCTGCATATTGAATAGAAACATTTTGGGCGGGAACATACGCACGTTTTCTTCCATTAGAAGTGTCATATTCAATAAAATACCAATTACTTTCGGAAGCAAGAATTGCTACATATTCTCCGGAATTTACAGAACCACTTCTTTCATAAGTGGTTGTGTCAGGTCCATAATAAACAGAGGAATAACTTGTAACAATTCCCATGCAAGTAGAATATGTGTCGAACATAAAGCCGGTAAAGACATATCCTAACGTGGGTCCATTTGCGGTGCTGTATGAAATGAAATAGGAATTTCCGTCTTTACACAAAATCGTAAAAGTTTCATTTGGAAAAATGTAATCTTTAATGTTTCCTTCAGATTGAATACTAGAATCGTATACGGGAAGGTTATCAAATACTGCTTTGGCGAGTCCACAGCAATTATTATATGCAGCATTTCCAATTAAGAAAGGAAATGTAGAAAGCAATAACAATAAAGCTAAGACTACTTTGAAATACCGGAATTTTGCATGATTTTTCTTCATAAGTATGCCTCCATAAAGATAAAAGTGATGCCTTCTTAAATAGTTTTTTCTAAATAATTATAAATTAATAATTAAAAATACATCTGTTTGAACACACTATATCATATAAAAAATTAAAAAACATAAAAGTAAAAAAAGATAAAAAAAATGTAAAAAAAATAAAAAAGAAAAATTTGATAAATTTTTAGAAAAAAATTGCCAAAAGAGTAAAAAAATGCTACAATAAAATAGTGTAATACTAAATGTAAATATAAAAGGATGTTAAGAGAATGGGGAATTTAACAAATGCCCAAAAATCAATTTGGGTAACTGAACAATATTACAAAGGAAGTAGCATAAACAATATTTGTGGTACAGCAGTTATACAAGAGAAAGTGGACTTTGAAAAATTGAAAGAGTCCATACAAATTGTGTGTAAAAAACATGATAATTTTTGGCTAGAGTTTAAGTTAAATGAAGGAAATGTTGAACAAGTGTTATCTGAAAAAAAAGAAATTCAGATAGACACTATTAATATTGCTGGCGAAAATCAGTTAGAATTAGAAAGAAACAAAATTGTAAAAACAAGATTTCAATTAGAAAATTCAAAATTATTTAAATTTTATATCTTTAAATTTATAGATGGAAAAGGGGCTTTCATGCTCAATATACACCATCTAATTTCAGATGCGTGGACATTAGCACTTATTTGTAATGACATCATAAAAACATATTCAGAATTAATTCAAAATAAAGAAGTAGAAAAAAAGGCTATATATTCATATATAGACTATATTAAATCAGAACAACAATACCAAGAAAGTGAAAAATATAATAAAGATAAGCAATACTGGATAGAAAGATTTAAAACTATTCCAGAAGTTGCAACAATACCAGGAGGCATAAAAGGAGACATTGACGAAACAAATCCTGCAGGTGAAAGAAAAAAATATGAAATATCAAAAGAGAATGTAGAAAAGATAAAAAAATATTGTAAAGAAAATAAAATATCATTATATAATTTTTTTATGGCTATTTATGCAATATATATAGGAGAAGTATCAAATTTAGATGAATTTACTATAGGTACACCTATTTTAAACAGAACAAATTATAAAGAAAAAAATGCAGCTGGTATGTTTATAAATATGGCTCCATTTAGAATTAATATTAATGAAGATATAGAATTTAAACAATTCATAAAAAACATAGCAAGAGATTCTATGGATATGTTAAAACATCAAAAATATTCATATCAATGTTTGCTAGAAGAATTAAGAAAAGAAAATAAAAGTATTCCAAATTTATATAATATTTTATTATCATATCAAATAACAAATGCAAAGCAAAATGAAGGAAATATTGAATATGAAACAGAATGGACATTTAATGGTTATTGTGCAGATAATATAGATATTCAAATTTATGACTTAAATGATACTGGAAATTTGAATATAGCATATGATTATAAGACAAGTATTTATAAAGTAGAAGATATTAAAAATATACATAGAAGAATATTAAATATTATAAAACAAGTAGTATCAAAAGAAGAGATAAAACTTAGTGAAATTGATATTGTTACACCTGAAGAAAAGGAAAAATTACTTGTAGAATTTAATAAAACAGAATTAAAATATGATGAAAACATACCTTTTATAAAATATTTTGAAAAACAAGTAGAAAAAACACCAGATGATATAGCAATTGTTTTTGAAGATAAAGAAATGACATATAGAGAATTAAATGAGAGAGCAAATAGTTTAGCATATAAATTAAGAGAAAATGAAGTAACTAATAATACTGTTGTAGGTATATTATTAGAACGTTCATTTGAAATGTTAATATCAATGTTAGCAGTATTAAAATCAGGAGGATGTTATATTCCAATTGCACCAGATTATCCAAAAGATAGAATAGAATATATGCTTGAAGATAGTGAAGCAACAATAATATTAACAAGTCAAAATAGAAGAAATTTAGCAGATAAAAAACTTATTAATGTAAAAGATGAGAGAATATATGAAAATCATAAAGAAAATTTAGAAAATATTTCTAAACCAGAAGATTTATCATATTTAATATATACATCAGGTTCAACAGGTACTCCAAAAGGGGTAATGTTGAAACAAAAAAATTTAAGCAATTTTTACAATTCAATGAAAAATATAATTGAATATTTAAAAGATGGAAAAAATCATAAAATCCTTTCAATTACAACAGTTTCATTTGATATATTTGGATTTGAAACATTAATGTCATTAACAAGAGGATTAACAGTATATTTAACGAGTGAAAATGGTCAAAAAATGACATCAAAAATAGAAAGAATTGTAAAAGACAGCAATGTTGAAATAATGCAAACAACACCATCTGTAATGAAATTTCATTTGGAAAATTTGAATGATGAAAATAGTTTAAAAAGTTTGAAATATATAATGTTAGCAGGTGAGCCTTTAACAAAAACATTGGTAGATAGAATTAAACAAATAATTCCAAATGTAACAATTTATAATGGATATGGACCATCTGAAACAACAATATTTTCAACAATAGGAAATGCAACAAATCAAGAAGAAATTACAATAGGAAGACCTATTAATAATACACAAATATATATCTTAAATAAAAATAAAAAAGTGATGCCACAAGGTACAATAGGAGAATTATATATTTCAGGAGATGGTGTTGGAAAAGGATATATGAATAAGGAGCAACAAACAAATGCGAGCTTTATAATAAATCCATTTATAGATGGAAAAGTTATGTATAAAGTAGGAGATTTAGGTGCTTTTGATGATAAAGGGGAAATTACTTGTTATGGAAGAATCGACAATCAAGTAAAAATAAGAGGATTAAGAATAGAACTACAAGAAATTGAAAAAAGAATGCAATCTGTTTATAATATTCATGATTGTGTTGTTGTAAAAAAAGTTGTAAAAGAAAAAGACGCATTATGTGCATATTATGTGGAAAGAGGTCATGTATCTAAAACAGTTTTGAAAACAGTTTTATATTCAAAATTGCCAGAATATATGGTTCCACAATATTTTGTAAAAATGGAACAATTACCACATACACCAAATGGAAAAGTTGATAGAAAAGCTTTGCCAGATCCTGTTATTGATGAGAATGAACTTGAAATTGTAAAACCTAGAAATGAAATTGATAAAGAATTAATAAAAATAATAGAAAAAATGTTACAAGTTGATAAAGTTGGAATTAATAATACTTTATTAGAACTTGGAGGAGATTCTTTAACAGCAATTACATTAACAACAAAGGTTTTATCAAAATTTAATGTACAATTAAATATAAAAGATATATTGTCAAATTATACAATAAAAGATATGTCAGACTATATAGCAGAAAATCAAACAAAAGATATATCAAAAATAAAGATAGAAAGAATCAAAGAACAAGATTATTATCCATTATCATCTGCTCAAAAGAGAATATATTATAATTGTAAAATGATTGGTGAAGATAATATTGTTTATAATATGCCTGGTGGAATTACTGTTGATGAAGTTTTAGATATTGAAAAAATAAAAGAAGTATTTTACAAAATAATTAAAAGACATGAAATATTAAGAACAATATTAATTCAACAAAATGATGAAATTGTTCAAAAAGTATGTAAAGAAATAAACTTTAATATACCAGTATATTTTAACCAAGAAAAAGAAATTGATTCAATTATAAAAAACTTTTCAAAGCCATTTAAATTAGAAAATGAAGTTTTGATAAGAGTAGAAGTACATTATATTGATAATAAAAAAACAATGTTATTAGTTGATTCACATCATATTATAATGGATGGAATGTCGTTAAACAATTTAATAATAGAATTTAATAGATTATATAATGGTGCTGATTTAAAACGTTTGCCAATACAATATAGAGATTATACTATGTGGGAAAATAATTATAATAAAAGTAATGAAATTTTAGAACATGAAAGATATTGGGTAAATAAATTTGAAGATTGTGAATTCCCACCATTAAATTTACCTTATGATTATAAAGTGTCAGCAATTAGAAGCTATGAAGGAAACACTATAACAAATGTTATTGATGAGAAAATATTTAGAAAAATAGAAAAATATGCAAAGAAAATAGGAATGTCTTCATATATGCTATTTGTTTCAACATTTTTAATATTATTGCATAGATATACTGGACAAGATGAGATTATTTTAGGTAGTCCAGTTGCTAATAGAAACCAAAAAGAAACTAAAAGAATGATGGGAGTATTAGTAAATAATATTGTAATAAGAAGTAAATTAAATGAAGATGAAACAATTAATGAATTTTTTGAAAAGATGAAAGAACAAATATTAAGTGATATATCGAATCAACCATATCCATTTGATATGTTAATAAAAAAATTAAATATAAAAGTTGATAATTCAAGAAATCCTATGTTTGATGTAATGTTTACATATCAAAACAAAGAAGAAAATACAGTACAATTAAGTGGAAAAAGTGTAAATGTTTTAGAATTAGATAATAATATTTCAAAATTTAATTTATCAATAGAAGTAAAACCTAAAATGCATACAATAAATGTTGAATATTGTACAAAATTATTTAAAAAAGAGACAATTGAAAATTTATTTGAACATTATTTATATATGTTAACAGATATTATAGAAAATGTTGACGCAAAAATAAAGGATATAGATATAATAACTCCAAAAGAAAATAAACTTCTTGAAAAATTTAACGCAACAGATGGAGAAATAAATAATGATACAACAGCATATCTTATTGAAAAACAAGTTGATGAAAATCCAAATAATATTGCTGTTATATGTGAAGATAAAGTTTTAACATATAAACAACTTGATGATAAGGCAAATTCTTTAGCAAATTATTTAATTAAAATTGGTGTAAAGAGTAATGACATAGTATGTATTATGACAAATAGGTCATTGGAAACTATTGTAGCAATGTATGCAGTACTGAAAGCTGGTGGTGCATTCTTAAATGTTGATCCTACATATCCTGTAGATAGGACAAAATATTATATAGAGAGTAGTAGGTCACAATATGTATTAACGCAAAAAGAATTAAAAGATAGAGTAAAAGAAATACCAAATTGTATTGAAATTGATTTAGACAATAATATTTATCAAGAAAATAAAGATAGACCTAAAGTTAATATTAAAATGGAAGATTTATCATATATCATATACACATCAGGTTCAACAGGAGTTCCCAAAGGAGTAATGTTAAATCAAGTGGGTTTAACTAATATGGCAAAAGCAATGACAAAAGCATTAGATTATTTACATGACGGAAAAGTACATACATTGCTATCAGTAACTTCAACACCTTTTGATATATTTGTTTATGAAATAATAGTTTCATTAACACATGGTCAAAGAATTGTAATGGCAAATAATGCTGAACATAGAAATCCAAAATTATTAGAAAAATTAATGGAAAAGTATAATACAGATGTAATGACAGTTACACCAAGTTTAATGAAAATAGTATATGATAATAGAAGTGAAAATTCACCATTAAGATTAGTAAAAAATATGGTATTTGGTGGAGAGCCATTGCCTGAAAAATTTGTAAAAGATTTGAAAGCTTTAGCAGATGATATAACAGTATTTAATATATATGGACCAAGTGAAATAACAGTATTATCAAATGTACAAAATTTGAATGGAGAACCAGAAATTACAACAGGTCCACCAATAATGAATACACAAATACATATATTAGATAAAAATTTGAATAGAGTTCCAATTGGTGTAGTTGGTGAAATATATATATCTGGAATACAGGTTGGAGTTGGATATTTAGGAAAAGAAGAACTTACAAATCAAAAATTTCTTCAAAATAAATTTGGAAAAGGAAGAATGTATAAATCTGGTGATATAGGAAGATGGACATTTGAAGGAAAGATTCAATGTTTGGGAAGAATTGATCATCAAATAAAATTAAGAGGATTAAGAATAGAACTTGGAGAAATTGAAAATAAAATGGAACAATATCCTGGTGTATCTGCAGCAATAGTTAATAAAATAACGATAAATGATAAAGACTCATTATGTGGATATTATGTTACAGATGGTACAAGTAATATTAGTGAATTAGAAATAAAAAGTTACTTAAAAAAATATTTACCACAATATATGGTTCCAAGTTATATAGTACATCTTGAAAAAATGCCATATACAATTAATAGAAAAATAGATAGAAAAGCATTACCTATGCCTAATATTGAGGAAGAGAATTTTAAAGAAGAAGAACCAGATAAATATGATAATGATGAATTGAAATTACTACAAATCTGGAAAAATATACTACATTTAGATAAAATCAATTTAAATGATAATTTCTTTGATATAGGAGGAGATTCAATTTCTGCAATAAAAATGCAAATAGAAGCACTAAAATATAACTTCAATTTTGAGTATGCAGATATATTCAAATATCCTACAATTAAAGAATTAGCATCAAAAAAGAGATATAATAAGAATAATAATATCCAAAAATATGATTATTCAGAAATAAATAAAATATTAAAAAGAAATAATTTAGAAAATTTAAAAAAGATTCAAAAATATAATGTAAAAGATGTATTACTTATCGGAGGAACTGGATATTTAGGAATACATATATTATATGAATATTTGAAATATGAAAATGGAAAAATCTATTGTTTAGTAAGGAGAAAAAATAATGAAGAACCATTAATTAGACTTCAACAAAAAATTGCATTTTATTTTGGAAATGATTATTATGAAAAAAATAAAGATAGAATTCAAGTTGTCGAAGGGGATATAGTTGAAGAAAATTTAGCAATTAATTCAAAAGATTATAAAATGCTAAAAAATAATATAACAACAGTAATAAATGCAGGAGCACTAGTAAAACATTTTGGAATTTCAAAATTATTTAATGATATAAATGTAAAAGGAACAGAAAATGTAGTTGAATTTTGTAAAAAAGAAAATAAAAGATTAATACATATTTCAACTATTAGTGTATCAGGAAATGGAGAAAAAGAAGAAACAGTAGAAGAAACAACAGAAAATATAAATAGTAAGAAAATCTTTAAAGAAAGTGATTTATATATAGGACAAAATATATCAGGAATATATACTATAACTAAGTTTGAAGCGGAAAAAATAGTATTAAAAGCTATAAAAAGTGGATTAAATGCACAAATATTAAGGATGGGAAATATTACTAATAGATATAGTGATGGCGTTTTCCAACAAAATGTTGAAGAAAATGCTTTTGCAAAAAGACTAAAATCTTTTATTGAACTTGGAATGTTTCCCAAATATTTGTTAGATCATGCTATTGAACTTGGACCAGTTGATTTATGTGCAGAAGCAGTTATAAAAATATTAGAATATGATAGTAATTGTAATGTTCTACATATTTATAATTCTAAATTGTTACCAATAAAATTATTGGTAAATACAATGAAAGAATTGGGAATAAATATTGAAGCTGTAGATGATGAAACAATGTCAAGAAAATTAAAAGAAATTTTAAATGATAACTTTAAAAAAGAAATTTTATCTGGTATAATACATGACATAGATTCAAAAAAGAGATTAATATATACATCAAACATAAGAGTCTCATATGATTTTTCAGAAAAATATTTAGAAAAAATAGGTTTTTCTTGGAAAAATATAGATAGAGAATACATATTAAAATATATGAATTACTTTAAAGGAATAGGATTTATAGAATACTAAAGGAGAAAAAACAAATGAAATTAATTAATACAGAATTTATATTACTTATTATATCTACACTTTCTATATTAGTATTAATGTATACTATTATAAAAAGGAAACCATTATCTCAATTACAACATGCATTTGCATCTGTTTTAGGAACAGTTTTAATAATAAGTATAGGTGTAATCTTGCAATTAGTTTTCACAACATTTGGAAATGTTGAACCAATTATTTTTGAAAACTTTATATATATAGGAACATGTTTTTTACCGGTTGCATTGTTTTTTGTAGCAATAATATTTAAAAACACAAAAATTAGGTTTAAGAAAAAATATTTATTATTATTTATAATACCGTTACTTACATTAGCGGTATTATATACTAATAAATATCATCATTTATTTTATAAAGTATATTCAACAAATTTAAATGAAATGGTATATGGACCATATTTTTATATTCATACAATATATACATATGGATTATTATTTGTTAGTATAGGACTAATGATATATGGAACGTTAAAAAATTCTGGAGCCTTTTCAAAACAAACAATGTTAATAATTATAGGAACAATGTTTCCAATAGTTGTTAATGTATTAGGAACATTAAAAATATATAATATGAATGTTTGTTTAACTCCAATAAGTTTTTCAATAGCTGTAATTTTCTATACATTTGCCATAATGAAATTTAACTTTTTAAAGATTACGCCAATAGCTTTACAAAAAATAGTTGATAGAATATCTGATGGATATGTAGTTTTGGATGAAAATAATGCAATTACAGATTTTAATAAAACATTTTTAGATATATTTAAACTAAGTCCAGAAGATATAAGAAGTAAAAATTTTATAAAATTTTTACAACAAAAAGATATATCAAGCCAAGCAATTTCTAAAATTAATCAATCGATAAAAAGAGCTAATGATACAGAAACAACAGTATCATTTGAACAGCAATTTGTAAAAATAAGAAAATATTTTAGAATAGAAATAACACCTATAAATTCAGACAATAATTCATTAGGAACATTATTTTTATTAAAAGATATAACACAACATAAAGAAGATATGGAGACAATAAAAAATAATCAAGATATATTAATGGAAAGAGAACGTTTAGCAGGGCTAGGACAATTAATAGGAGGAATAGCACATAACTTAAAAACACCTATTATGTCTATAGCTGGTGCAACACAAGGATTAGAAAATTTAATAAAAGAATATGATGAATCAATAGATGACCCACTTGTAAATTCACAAGACCATCATGATATTGCAAGAGATATGGAAGAATGGATACCAAAAATAAGAGCACATCTTGAATATATGTCAGATATTATTACAACAGTAAAAGGTCAAGCTGTAGCATCTTTATCAGAAAATGATACGGAAGAATTTACTGTAATGGAATTAATAAAAAGAGTAAATATATTAATGAAACATGAATTAAAGAATGCATATATTTATTTAAATGTATTGATGAAAATAGATGAAAATCAAATAATTCATGGAAATGTAAATGTTCTTGTACAAGTTGTTAATAACATGATTTCAAATGCAATACAAGCCTATGATGGAAAACATGATCAAAATATTCAATTAGAAATTAGTAAAGATTCTGGAAATGTCATATTTTCAGTAACAGATTTTGCAGGAGGACTTCCAAAAGAAGTACAAGATAGACTATTTAAAGAAATGGTTACAACAAAAGGAAAAAACGGTACAGGACTTGGATTATATATGTCATATTCAAACATAAAAGCACATTTTGGAGGAGACATTACATATAAAACAGAAGATGGAAAAGGAACAACATTTAATATTTTGATTCCTATAAATAAATAATATAATGTATAGTTAAAAAGACTATATATCTCAGGATGAGTGATAAAATTTTATACAAAAAGGAGAACAGGGCAAATGAGAAAAGCATTACAAAATCAAATGAGTGGTGAAAGAAGATATAGAATAATCGGAGTAGATGATGAAGAAGGAATACTTGATTCTTTAACAGTGCTTTTTGATAATTCTGAATATGAATTTTATGGTGCACAAGACCCAGTAGAGGCAATTGAATTAGTAAAAAAAGAACATTTTGATTTAATGTTATTAGATTTTATGATGACACCTTTACATGGTGATGAAGTTGTAGAAGAAATAAGAAAATTTAACAAAGAATTATACATATTATTATTAACAGGTCATAAAGATATGGCTCCACCATTAGAGACTATTAAAAGACTTGATATTCAAGGATATTGTGAAAAAAGCGATAAATTTGATCAATTACAATTATTGGTTGAATCTGGTATAAAATCTGTTAAACAAATGGAAGAAATAAAAAGAATAAATGATAAACTTTCAGAATCAAATGATAAACTTGAAAAAGCTTATTTAGAAATGGTTGAAACTTTAAGATTTGCTGTAGAAGCAAAAGATACATATACAAGAGGTCATTCAGATAGAGTTTCAGAATATTCAGTTTTAATTGGCCAAAAATTAGGATTAACAGAAGATCAAATAAAAACTTTGAGAATAGGTGGATTATTTCATGATATTGGAAAAATCGGAATTCCTGATAGTATATTATTAAAGCCAAGCAAACTTTCAGATGATGAATATTCACAAATAAAAAATCATCCAGCAATAGGGGCACATATATTAGGTTCTGCAGATATTTTTAAAGATATTATTCCAATAGTAAAACATCATCATGAAAAATATGATGGAACAGGATATCCTGGAATGTTAAAAGGTGAAGAAATACCATATTTAGCAAGAATTGCAGCTGTTGCAGATACATTTGATGCTATGACAAGTAGAAGAAGTTATAGAGGTCCAATTGATATTGAACATGTAAAAGATGAAATAAAAAGATGTGAAGGGACACAATTTGATCCTCAAGTAGCAGAAGCCTTTCTTGAGATTTTGAATAATAATTATGAAAAAATACAAGAAATACAAAATAAATATGTTAGTGAATAAAATAAAAACAGGATTTAGATTTTTCTAAGCCCTGTTTTTTACTTTACATTTTGTGAGCAAACTATGATATTTTCATAGAAAGACCAACTTTTTTACGTTCTTGATCAATTTTTATAACTTTAACTTTTACAATATCTCCAACAGAAACAATTTCAGAAGGTGATTTAACATATGAATCACTCATTTCAGAAATATGAACAAGTCCATCATATTTTACACCAATGTCAACAAATGCACCAAAATCGATAACATTACGAACAGTACCTGTAAGTACCATTCCTTCAGTTAAATCTTCAAATTTTAAAACATCACTACGAAGAACAGGTTTTGGCATATCCTCTCTTGGGTCACGACCAGGCTTTGATAATTCTGATATTATATCAGCTAATGTCATTTCACCAATATCAAGTGTTTTTGCAGTTTCCTCAATATTTACTGATTTTAATTTTTCTCTTAAAGAATTCAAATTTTCTTTATTTTTTAAATCTTCAATTTTAAATCCTAATAACTCTAATAATTTTTCAGTTTGTTCATAACTTTCTGGGTGAACAGCTGTATTTTCTAATGGATTTTTTCCATCAGGAATTCTAATAAATCCGGCACATTGTTCATAAGCAACTTTTCCAAGCTTTGGAACTTTTAATAATTCTTTTCTTTCTTTTAATTTACCATTTTCATCTCTATATTTTACAATATTTTTTGCAATTGTATTATTAATACCAGAAACATATGAAAGTAGAGAAGGAGTTGCAGTATTTACATCAACACCAACTTTGTTTACACTATCTTCTACAACGCCTGTTAAGCTTTCTGATAATTTCTTTTGATTTACATCATGTTGATATTGACCAACACCAATTGCTTTTGGGTCAATTTTTACTAATTCAGCAAGAGGATCTTGTAATCTACGAGCTATTGAAATAGCACCTCTTATTGATACATTTATATCAGGATATTCTTCTGTTGCAAGTTTTGAGGCAGAATATACAGATGCACCAGCTTCACTAACAATTACATAACAAATATCATGTTTTACTTCTTTAATCATATCTGAAACAAACATTTCAGATTCACGAGATGCAGTACCATTTCCAATTGCAATCATATCAACATGGTCTTTATTTATTAAATCTAATAAAGTTTTCTTTGCACCTTCAACATCATTTTGTGGTGCTGTAGGATATACTGTAGCTATATCTAAAACTTTTCCTGTTTCATCAATTACAGCTATTTTACAACCAGTTCTATAAGCAGGGTCAAATCCCATAACAGTTTTACCTTTTATAGGAGCACCTAATAATAATTGTTTAGCATTTTGACCAAATACTTTAATTGCTTTTTCTTCAGCTTTTTCAGTTAAATCTGAACGAATTTCTCTATCAATAGATGGTTCAATTAATCTTGTAAAAGCATCTTCAATTGTATTTGTAAGCATTTCTGTAAATTGAGTTTTTCCTTTTATTATATCTTTTTGAATATAATATAAAATTTTATCTGTAGGTTTTTCAATAGATACTTTTAGGAAATCTTCAGCTTCACCTCTATTAATAGCTAAAATTCTATGACTTGGAAGTTTATGTACTAATTCGGCAAATTCGTAATACATTTCATAATTAGATTTTTCATCAGGTTTTGCAGCTTTTGTTACAATAGTACCTTCACGATAACATATTTTTTTGATATATTTTCTATATTTTGCGTTATCAGAAATATTTTCAGCGATAATATCTAAAGCACCTTGAATTGCATCTTCAGCTGTTGCAACAACTTTATCTTTATTATTTTTATCTTCATCAGATAAATTATCAATATTTACAAATTCTTGCGCAATTTCATTAATATCTTTTTTCTCTTCTTGTGCAATAATAATATCTGCTAATGGTTCTAATCCTTTAGCTTTTGCAACAGTAGCTCTTGTCTTTTTCTTTTGTTTAAATGGTCTGTATAAATCTTCAACTTCTGCAAGTGTTTCAGCTGATGCAATTGCAATAGTTAACTCATCAGTCAATTTTCCTTGTTCATCAATTGATTTTATAATTTCACCTTTTCTTGTTTCTAAGTTTCTAAGATATGTAAGTCTTTCTCCTAAATCTCTTAAAATTTCATCACTCAACCCACCTGTAGCTTCTTTTCTGTAACGTGCGATAAATGGAATTGTATTTCCTTCATCAATTAATTTTACAGCATTTTCCACTTGTGTATTTTTTACATTTAATTCTTCTGCTATTTTATTTATAATTTTATCCATAGTCTTGTCCTTTCTAAATTTACCTTTACAAATTATATCCTCAAAGTTTGCAAAAATCAAGAGATATAGAAAATTCAATTTGAAAAAATATCTAAAATTTTTGTATAAATTTAATATTCATTTAATGAATAAAAAGTAATATATATAAGGTGATTTATATGAGAATATTAATAGTTGAAGATGAATTTAAGATTGCTGATGTAATAGCAAGTAGATTAAGAAATGAGCAATATATTGTTGATGTTTATGGAGATGGAGAAGAAGGGCTAGATAATGCATTAACAAATATTTATGATTTAATAATCTTAGATGTGATGCTTCCTGGAATTGAAGGATTTAAAATTTTGCAGGAAATTAGAAAACAAAAAATAGAATCAAAAGTAATCATGCTTACAGCAAAATCAATGTTAGAAGACAAATTAACAGGATTTGATGCAGGTTCAAGTGTGCAAATAAAAGCAGTTAGAGGATTAGGTTATAAATTAGAATGTTAAAAGGAGAATAAAAGTGGAAAAATTAAAGAAAAAAATAAAAAATTGGTTAAAAAGTTTCAAAAAAAACAAGGAATGATTTAATATTCCTTGTTTTTGGTTTTTATAACCATTCTCCAACTTTCTTAATATAAATTTTTTTAACAATTTGAACAAGAACAACATACAAAGCAGTCAATCCAATAACAATTAAGTAATACAAAGGTGGTAATATTTCAAAATGGAATGATGAAATATTATGGAATAATATTGGAGTAATTATAGTACCAATTATTGTAACCATAGTAAGAGCAGTTAAGATAGGATTTGCTCTTGATTGTATAAAAGGAATTTTTGATGTACGCACAAAATGTATTATTAAAGTTTCACTAATTAAACATTCAACAAACCAAGCTGTTTGAAAATATGATTCACTAGCAATACTGTTATATCCTAAAATAAACCAGAATGCCAAGAATGCTAAAACATCAATAATTGAACTAATAGGTCCCATAACATTCATAAAAGTTCCTAATCCTTTTGTATTCCATTTTCTAGGCTTTAATAAAAATTCTTTATCAACATTATCATAAGGAATAGCTATTTGAGAAAAATCATATAAGAAATCTTGTAAAAGCATTTGAATAGGTAGTAATGGTAAAAATGGTAAGAATATACTTGCAATAAAAATACTAAAAACATCACCAAAATCCGAACTTAAAGCCATTTTCATATATTTTATAATATTCCCATATACTTTTCTTCCTTCAACAACACCATTAAAAACAACTTTTAAATTTTTCTCCAATAAAATTATATCACTAGCTTCTTTTGCAATATCTGTCGCAGTATTTACACAAATACCAACATCAGCATTATGAAGTGATGGAGCATCATTTACACCATCTCCCATATATCCAACAACATGACCAGTCTTCTTTAATATAGTAATAATTCTTTCTTTTTGTAAAGGATTCATTCTTGCAAATATATCAACATCTTCAACTTGTTTTGAAAGTTCATCATCAGACATTTTATCAATATCAGAACCAGTTAAAATTTTATCATTTGGAATTCCAACTAATCTTGAAACATTTTCGGTAGCATATTGATTATCACCAGTTAATATTTTTGTTGTAACACCATATTCTTTTAAATTTTTAATTGTAGTTTTTACATCTTTTTTTGGTGGATCAAGAAATGCAACAAACCCGATAAATACCATTTCAGATTCATCAGAAGAATTAAATATATCTTTACCAGAATATTCTCTTTTTGAAGCTAATGCAATAACTTGCATTCCCTGTAAAGCTAAATCTTTTGCATTACTATTTATATTTGCAATCATATTTTGAGTTAAGTCTTTGTGTTCACCATTTATTTTTACAGTAGTACATCTTTTTAATATTTCTTCCAAAGCACCTTTTGTAATAATTCTATAATGATCATCATGTTTTACAACAACACTCATTATTTTTCTTGTATAATCAAATGGAATTTCATCAACTTTTTCATAATCAACAATTTTTTCTTTAATATTATGCTCATTTCCATATGTAATAACAGCTTTATCAACTAAGTTTTTCATTCCAGTCCCATAATAACTATTTAAATAAGCATATTCAAGAATTGATAAATCTTCTTTACCTTCAACATTAATATATTTTTGTAAGACAATCTTGTCTAATGTTAAAGTTCCTGTTTTATCTGTACACAATACATCAATTGCACCTAAATTTTGGATTGATTGAATGTTTTTTACAAGAGTTTTCTTTTTAGCCAATGTTTTAGTACCTTTAGTTAAATTAACATTAACAATCATAGGAAGCATTGTTGGAGTGATTCCAACAGCAACAGATAATGCAAATAGAATTGCCTCTAATACATCTTTACGAATAAGTGCATATATAATAAATACTGCAATAGAAACAACAAGCATATATTTAATAAGAAGTTTTGTTATATTATTCATACCTTTTTCAAAATTTGTAATTTCTTTTTTATTATCAATTTGTTTACCCATATTTCCTAAATATGTTGAAAATCCTGTGCTGATAACAATACCAGTAGCTTTACCACTTATAACACTTGTCCCCATCAAGCAAATATTAGATAGTGAAAAAATTTCATTTGATGGTATGTAAGAATCTTTTTTCTCAATAGGAGCACTTTCACCAGTAAAAACAGATTGATTTAAGAATAAATCCTTACTCTCTAAAATCATAACATCTGCAGGAATTATTGAGCCAGCATTTAAATGAACAATATCACCTAATACAATATCTTCTGTTTTTATATTTTTTTCTTTGCCATTTCTTATAACAGTTGCAGTAGAAAAAAGTTTACTCTTTAAAGACTGATTAAACTTATAAGTAGAATAGTCTTGAAAAAATCTTATCAAAGCACTTGCAAAACCAATAGCTAAAATAATTATAGTTCCAAGAGTATCATCACCAACAAATTTATTTATAATTGCTAAAACTATAAGAATAAAAATAAATTTATCTTTAAATGAATTTATAAAAAAGTAAAACCATGAATGTTTTTCCTCTTTTACTACAATATTTTTTTCATCATTTTTATGTTTTTCTTCAATTATTTTTGAAGATAGACCTTTTTCAATATCAGAATTAAATTCATTAAGTATTTCAGCTTTTGATTTTTGAGCTATATTTGTATATTTTTCAAGAATTTTCTTATCATTATTAACTAATTTTTGATTTTTAAATTTATTTTTTATAAAAAATAAACGAATCATTTATATCACTCCTTTAGACAAATTTATTATAACACAATGACAAAAAATGAAAATAATTTTATAAAAAAATTTTTATATTTAATATTTATTTAATCTTTTAAAACTAAAATACATTTAGAAAGTAAGAAATAAGACTCGCAAATAATATTAGGAGGATAAAAATATGAGTAGAAAAGTAAAAAATATAATTATGATAACAATTATAATTATAGTATGTATTGCAAGTGGATTTACAATAAAGCTTGCTAAAGAAGGTGGAGAATATTCATCAACAACATCAAATGGAAATGCAATCATTGCAACAGGAGATTTAGACGGAGGAGATAGTAGTAATTTTTATGGAAATAATTCAGCAATATTATCAAAAAATGTAGCAAATTTAACAATAAACACAAGTGGAACATCAAGTGCAGCAATAAGAAGTGATAGAGGTGGAGGAACAGTAAAAGTAAATGGAGTTGCTATAAACTAATGAATATGCTATAATTGAAACAAAAAAAGTAAGAAAAGGATATAAACAATGAAAACAATATTAGCCTCAGGTTCTCCAAGAAGAAAAGAACTATTAAGTTTAATAACACCAAAATTCGAAATCATAGTAAGTGGTGTAGATGAAAGTTTAAAAGAAGGACTAACTCCAGAACAACAAACTGAAAGACTAGCATATATAAAAGCAAAAGATGTTTTCGAAAAAACATCAGGAGACAGAATAGTAATTGGTTCAGACACAATTGTAACCAAAAAAGGTAAGATATATGGAAAACCAAAAAGTAGAGAAAATGCAATTCAAATGATAAAAGAACTTTTAGAAGGAGATAGAACACATAGTGTAATCACAGGACTAAGCATTTTAATTGAAAAAGATGGTGTATACAAAGAATACAAAACATTTGATGAAGTAAAAGTATTCTTAAAAGAAATGTCAGAACAAGAAATAGAAAAATGGGTTGATTCAGGAAAAGCAATGGATAAAGCAGGAGCATATGGTATTCAAAATGAATTTTGTGTATTTGTTGACAAAATTGATGGAAATTATACTAGTATTGTTGGACTTCCAACTCAAAAAGTCTATGATGTCTTGAAAAATTATATTGATTAAAATAAAAAATGAGACGAATATAAATGAATAGTTCATTTATACCGTCTTATTTTAATATATAATAAAGTCTTATCTTTTTAAAGATATTTAAAGACTTCTTCAGGATATAATATTTTTGATTTATTTTTAAAATCATCGATATCAATCCATTTGGCAGAAAATTCTCCACCTCTATCTATAATATTATATTCATCTTTGTAATCACTATCTGCAATATCAATTGAATAAAATAAAATTAATTCATGAGCATTTTTACCATTAAAAGTAAAGATATTTTCAGAAATACCAAGAAAATCTTTTACAACAATATCTGTATTAATTTCTTCTTTAAACTCTCTCTTTAAAGCATCAGAACTTTTTTCAAGAAATTCAATACCACCACCTAAACATCTATAAAAAGTTTGATTTTTTACTTTATCAAATTTTTCTTCTACAAGTAGTTTATTATTTTTTATTGCCAGACCTAATGCAATAGGTCTGATTTCAGTATATTTATCCATATGTGACCTCCTTTTTTTTTATTAATTATGATATTAAATTATTTGAAAATATTTTATAAGCTAATAGAAATAAAGTCAAGTGAAATATGGATTAATTTATAAAAATGTGATATATTATTTTGGAAAGGAAGTAGAGAATATGAAAGCAGTTGTTATATCAGATATACATGGTTCAGGATATTATGCAGAAAAAATAAAAGAGATTAATGAAAGAGAAAATCCTGACAAAATAATATTATTAGGTGATTTATATTATCATGGACCTAGAAATGAGTTGAGTCAAGAATATAAGCCAATGAAAGTGGCAGAAATTTTGAATTCTTTAAAAAATAAATTGTTGGTTGTTAGAGGAAATTGTGATGCAGAAGTTGATGAAATGATTTCAGATTTTAAGTTTAATGATCATATTTTGATGGAGATTAATGGAAAGAAGTTTTATTTTACTCATGGTCATAAGTATAATATTGAGAATATTCCTTATGATGATTTTGATGTTATGATTTATGGACATATTCATCAAGGTTTTATTCAAGAGAAAGAGGGTTTTGTTTTTGCAAATCCTGGTTCAATTTCTCTTCCAAAGTGTAATTCTGCTCATAGCTATATTGTGCTTGTTGATAATAAGATTGTATTGAAAGATGTTGATGGTGAAGTATTAAAGGAGTATGAAATGAAAAAATAAAAACAAGGGAGCAAATGTAAATTTGCTCCCTTGCTTTTTGACTTAGTTAGTCAAAGATTTCGCTGAGATCAATGATCTTGGCGATTTCATCGGAGTGCTCAGCCAGCTGGTTGAAGAGAGTCTTGAGCTTGTTGCTAAGCTCTTTCTTGTTTTCCTCATCAACGATACCGTTGGCTTTTGCAAGCAGTTCGTCGAGCAGGCTAACCAGCTCAGAACGAGTCTTATCACGCATCTGGACAGCATTGATAACTTTCTGAATTTCCTGAACCCATTCAATGATGTCCAGGAACAGATCATAGTTATCATACATTTTGAAGCGGACGGCCAGTTCTTTTAAAGCTTTGTAGACGTCCTTTTCAGTGGTAGCTGCGCAAAGAGTGTTCTTTGCATCGGTGATTTCGGAAATCAGCTGTTTGTAGCGTTCTTTCCGGCTCATGTTGTAACTAATCTGATACATAGTTTGCAACTCCTTATTAAATTTTTTGTTAAGGTTTTTGCCTCGAACATTTATTAGTATACCATATTATGTAAAATATGTCAAGAAAGAGGGGGAAAGGATTTGATAAGGGATTGTTAGATGGATAGCAAATTTTTGGAAAATATATACAAATTTGAGAAAATATGATAGAATGCTAGTGAAATGAATAAAAAATGAAGGAGAAATAAATGGAAGAATTAGATGCAAAAAAAGTATTCACAGATACAAAGGATTATCCTTTAAGTATAATTAAAGAAATGTTTGATGATGGAGATATAATTCCTCAGCCAGATTATCAAAGAGATTATATTATGGATGAGAAAAAGGCATCCAAATTAATTGAATCAGTTTTATTAAGAATACCAATTCCTACAGTTTATCTTTGTGAAGAAAGTGATGGTACTCTTTCTATAATAGATGGTCAACAAAGATTAACATCATTTGTAAAATTTCTAAAAAATGAAATTACTTTAAAGAATCTAGAGGAATATACAGATTTTAATGGAAAAAAATTTATGGACTTAGATAAAACAGTTCAAAGAACAATAAAAAATACAAGTATTCATTCAATAGTTATAAAGAAAGAATCACAAGAATTAAAATATGAAATATTTGCAAGATTAAATCAAGGATCAACAAGTCTAAAACCACAAGAATTGAGAAATTGTATTTACAGAGGTAGTTTTAATAATATGCTAGAAGATATTTCAAGGAGTAATAAAACATTAGCATTCCTAATAGGAGCAGAGAATAAAAGAAAAAGTTATCAAGAAATGGTATTAAGATACTTTGCATTAAAGAATTGGCAAGAATATAGTAGTTCAATAGCCAAAACTTTAAACTTATATATGGAAAAGCATCAAAATGATTCGAAAGAAGAGATCGAGAAATTAAAAAAAGAATTTAATTCAAATATAGATATTATTAAGCAAGTACTTGGAAAAGATGCGTTTTTTGGATATGATAGAGAAAAAAGAAAAATGATGAATAAATTTAGCGGTTCTACATATGATTCAATCATAATTGCTTTTTCAATGTTTAATAATCACGATATTATGGTACATTCTGATCAAATAAGACAAAAAATAAAAGAAATGAAAATGAATGATATTGAATATCAGGATTATACATATGCTTCAACAGGATCAAAAGTGAGAGTATATGGAAGAATTATGAAAGTATATGAATTACTTTCTCAAATTATTGGAAAAAAAGGTGACTATGGAGTTGAAAGAATATTTTCAGATGAGACTAAAGAAGAGTTATGGCATGAAGGTTATATTTGTTCATATTGTGGAAATGAAATATTGAGTGTAGATGATGCGGAGGTTGATCATATAGAGGCGTTTGTATCAGGAGGAGAAACAATTAAAGAGAATGCACAGTTGCTACATAGACATTGCAATAGGGAAAAACATGATAATGATGTTGAATTTGAAAATGAGGAAGAAGAGTTGGAAAATTAAACAAATGATAAGCAAAATATTAATGTATAGTAATTCATTGTATTTTGCTTTTTTGTTTTCTGGTTAAGTTATACAAAAATAGTGTTAGTGTATTTATTAGAGGAATAATAAAGGAAATATTCAAAAATCTTGAGAATATTCACTAATTTTTACTATTTTTTTGCGGAGATGTAGATAATTTTTACAATATATGATAAAATGTTAGCATATTTGAGAATGATAGTTAGGAGTAAGAGTATGGAAGATTATAGTGCAAAATTAACAGCAGAGCCTTTCTTATATAATGAAACAAAAACAATTGCAAAATTTTTGCTTGATGGAGAAGAAGAAGAGAAACTTCGAAAAAGAAATATAGAAGAAAATTTAATAAAATATAAATCACCCAAAAGCATTGTACGAGTAAATTCTCCAATATTTAGAAGACTAGATGCTATGGATAAAGAAATGCTTGAAGATTTTGTGTATTCTGATATAGAAAATAGCAAACACATACTTTTATACGCAATAATGAAAACAGATAAACTTGTAAGAGATTTTATAATGGAAGTTTATAAAGATAAATTGATGATGAGAAAAGAATATATAGAAAAGTTTGATATAGATAATTGGTATGAAGAAAAATGTATATTAAGTAATACCCTAAAAGAAAGAAGTGAAACAACATCAGCCAAATTAAAACAAGTAATAATGAAAATTATGCAAGACTCTGGATTAGTGATAAAAGAAAAAACAAGATTTAAAATTGTAAGACCATTATTAAAAGAAAAATATATAAGTATGTTAGATAAAAATGGGGACTTAGAATATGCAAAAGCAATAGGGGGGCTATTATGAAAAGTATAAATGCAAGATTAGACGAAATGACAAAAAAATTAAGCAGTAAAGATTTATTTGAATCAAATGGACTTGGTAATGAAATAAATTTTCATGTATTTGATTATGATCCTGAAGACGAATATATTGTTAGAGAATATCTTGAAAATTACTTACTAAAGAAAGAAAAATTGAATATAAAAGTATTTGATATATATGACATAATAATAGATATTTTAAAAGAAAAGGGATTCTTAGAAAAAGTATTTGCATTTGAAAAAAACAAAGGAACAAAATATATAAATGAAATAATATCAAAAACATTAGGCATAGGCTCTAACAACGATTTGATTATGAAAAAAATTAGGGAAGATGTACAACCTGATCAAATAATACTAATAACAGGAATAGGTAAATGTTATGGAATTGTGAGAGGCCATACAATTTTAAATAATTTACATAGTGTTATAACAAATAATCCGTTGATAATGTTTTATCCAGGTAGTTATGATGGACAAAGCTTCAAACTATTCAATAGATTAGAAAATGATAATTATTATAGAGCATTCCAATTTGTAGGAAGAAAATAGGGGGAATAATGAAATGGAAAATTTAAAAAGAATTTATGCAAAAGACATAGACAGAGAAATACAAGGAGTTATAAAAGTAGATGATGAAAGCTATATAAGTCAAGAATTAGAAGAATATGTAGTAACAGATGAATTACTAAAACACTTCAACAGCTTTTTTGAAGCATATAATACTGGAATAAACTCTAATACAGAAAAAATGGGAGTTTGGATTTCTGGTTTCTTTGGTAGTGGTAAATCACACTTCTTAAAAATTATTTCTTATCTATTAGAAAATAAAATTGTAAATGGAAAACCAGCCGTTGACTACTTTGATGACAAAATTCAAGATAAAATGTTACTTGCAGATATAAAAAGAGCAGGAAGTATTCCTACAGATGTTATTTTATTTAATATTGACTCCAAAACAGAAAACACAAATGGAATGAAAGATAAAATATTAGATGTATTTGAAAAAGTATTTAATGAGAAAATGGGATTATCCATAACTCCTTTCGTAGCTGAAATTGAAAGATTTATAATTAGTCAAGGAAAATACGAAGAGTTTAAAGAAGAATTTAAAAATATTTGTGGACAACCTTGGGAAGAGATGAGAGATGGTATTCAATTCGTTCAAGACGAATTTAGCCAAGCATATTCTAATGTACTTGGAAAAACAATAGAAGAAGCAAATGAAGTAATTGATAGAACAGAAAAAAATTATTCTTTATCAGTTGAAAAATTTGCTGAAAGAGTAAGAGATTATATAAAATCAAAAGAAAATAACCATCATGTAATATTCTTAGTTGATGAAATAGGACAATATATTGGAGATGACAGATCTTTAATGTTGAATTTACAGACAATAGTTGAAGATTTAGGACTAGAATGTGGTGGAAAAGCATGGGTTATAGTAACTAGCCAAGAAGCCATTGATGATGTTGTAAAAGTACAAGGAAACGATTTTTCTAAAATTCAAGGAAGATTTGATACAAAGTTATCTTTATCATCATCTGATATTGACGAAGTTATTAAAAAGAGAATTTTAGACAAAACAGAAGAAGCAGAGAAGAGTCTTGAATTAATATATGAAAAAGAAGAATCAATAATAAGAAATTTATTGACATTCAAAAATGCATCATACCAAAAAGTATATGAAGATGCAAAAGACTTTGCTGATACATATCCATTTATTCCATATCAATTTAAACTATTACAAGATGTATTTACAGATATAAGAAAACATGGATATGCAGGAAAGCACTTATCAAGTGGAGAAAGGTCATTATTAGGTGCATTCCAAGAAACAGCCAAAAGATTTGCAGATAGTGAAATTGGAACAATAATTCCATTTTATGCTTTTTATGACACAATAGAACAATTTCTAGAACATCAAATAAAAATTGTTATAAAAACAGCTATGGACACAGTTCAAAGTGGAGAATTAAAGGACATTGATGTAAAAGTATTAAAAATGTTATTTATGCTAAAAAATATTAAAGAAATACCAGCTAACATTGATAACCTAGCAACTTTATATGTTTCAAATATAAAAGACGATAAGATTTCAATTAAGAAAGAAATAACAGACTCTTTGAGAAGACTTGAAGCCCAAACATTAATACAAAGAAATAATGATGAATACAAATTCTTAACAGACGAAGAACAGGAAATAAATAGAGAAATTAAGCAAATAGTAATAGATCAAAACAGAATTACAGATTACCTAAAAAGAATAGTATTTGATTATATTTATACAGATAGCAAATTTACTTATAAAAGCAAAAATTTTCCACTAACAAAATATATAGACAATATAAAATATTCTCAAGAATATGAAATTGGAATTAAAGTTATTACAACATCTCCAGAGAGAGATGATACAGAAATAATAATGCAATCAGCAAGAGAAAACAAGTATGTATTTGTAAAACTAGAGATTTCAACATTAATATATGATGAAATAACAAACTTCTTACAAGTTGAAGAATATAGAAGAAGTAAGAGTGGTATTTTCCAAACACAACAAGTCGAGGATATTATTAGAGCAAAACAAAGAGAAATAGAAACTGCAGAAATTAGAATCAGAGATAATGTAAAAGAAAATTTAAATAATGCTGAAATAATTATAGCAGGGGATAGACAAAACATAAATTCAAAAGAAGCAAAAACAAGAATAAATGAAGCACTAGAGATATTGATAAATAATATTTATACAAAATTCACTTATATTAAGCATAATTATACAACACAGGACATAAAAGAACTATTTCATCAAAATATGCAAATGACAATTGGAAACGAAGTTGAATTTGTAAATAAAAAAGCTTATGATGCAATGAAAGAATATTGTGAAGAAAAAAATGCTTTTAGTATGACAATGACAATTAGAACAATATTACAAGATTTTAGTGCAGCACCTTATGGATTTTTAGATGAAGATATACTTTATTTATTAACAAGATTATTAAAAGATGAAGTAATATCACTAATCTACGGAAATGAAGTTCAAAATGTAACAGCTGAAGAGACACTTACAAAAATATTAAAAAGAGAATATTATGATAGAACAATTGTAAAAATTAGACAAAAAATATCATTAGAATTGATAAATAACTTAAAGTCAGTTGCAAGAAGCTCATTTAATGTAATTAATCTAAGAGATGATGAGGATGGAATGATAGCAGACTTCAAAGCAAATTGTCTAACAGATACATTAAATAGATTAAGAAATATTTTGGCAAATTATGGATATGGAGCAAGAACATATCAATATCCAGGAAAAGACGTAGTTGAAAGAGCAATTAGTTTATATAGTGATTTATTAAAAATAAGAGATGTGTCAGAATTTTTCAAAGTTGTTACAGAGAAAAAAGATGAAATTAATGAAATATCTCCAAAAACAGAAATGGTATTAGACTTTTTCAAAGGTATGCAAAGAGAACAATTTGATAATGCAAGAAAAACATTATTAATATATGATAATAATAAAGATTTTGCAGATAAAACAGATGAATTAAAGGCTGTTGTAGATAAGATTACAGAAATACTATCTAGTGAAGAACCTTATAGTGAGATTCACAATTTACCAATGTTAAGAAAAGACTTAATTGATTTATTAAGCAAAATGTATGATGCAAAATCTGAACCAATAATCAATATGATAAATGATACTATTGCTTATATTGAAAATGAAGTAAAAAATGCAGAAGTTAGAGAAGATTTTGGTTCAAGTTATATAAAAACATGTAAAGATGTTATAAATACATTAGAACATTCTAACGAATTAAAAGATATATATGCTCAACAAACAAGAATAGACCAACTAAAAGACAGATTTATAAATGCTTTAGAATACGAAAAGAGTAAAGCAAAAATAATTGAAGAAACAGGAAAAGAACCAGAAGAAGAAAAGGTTGTAATTGTACCAAGAAAAGTTATAAGAACAGATGTGCTTATGAATCGTTCTTATGAAATTAATTCAAGAGAAGATATAGACAGATATGTAGAAGAATTAAAAGCAAAATTGTTAAAAGAATTTGATAAAAATAATAATTTGACAATTAGATAGGAGTAATTTTATGGATAAGTTTGAAATATCTGTAAAAAGTGATGAAGATGGTTTTATATTATTACAATGCAGTTTGTGTGGCGAATTTTTTAAACTGTTAGCAAATGATTTAAATGATGAGGCTAATATAAATATATGGTGTCCTTATTGTGGTCTTAATGGTAAAAAATATTTTACAGAAGAAGTTTTAGATATAGGATTAAAAATAGCTAAAAATGAAGTAAATGATATAATTTATCAGACATTTAAAGATTTTGAAAGAAAAACAAAAAATAATAAATTTATAAGCTTTAAGTGTGGAAAAAAGCCACAAGATGAAATTATAACACCAATAAGACCAAGAATAGAAAATTTAGAAATAATAAAATATGAATGTTGTAAAGCAAAGGCGAAAATTAGACCTGTTTCTATATATACAGGCAGTTATTGCCCATTATGTGGAGGTGCAAATTTTGAGTAATTTATATAATAAAAAAGAATTAAAAAAACAAAGTAGGGATTTTAGAAGTATTGCAAGTAGAACGATAACAAGTGATTTTCAAATGTTTAATGATAATTTAAAAAGACTTATTAATTATATTGACAATAATGAAATAATATCAAAATACATAGAATCTTGTATTGATAAAGATGAAAAATTTAATGCAGAAGATGAAGTAAATCAAGTTTGTGGAAGATATGGCGTGTATTTTAATAACTACACTGATGAAAAGAAGGAAGTTTCATATATATATCAAATTCTTAAATTTATAACTGATACAAATAGAGATTGCAGAGGATACATAATGTCTTATTCTGCTTCGAATAAATATCAAGATAAGTTGAAAGGATTTTGTGATAATGTGGTTGAACCACTAATAAATCATATAGATAGTAATTACGAAAGGATATTTATTGAAATGGGATTAGATGAAGAAACATACTTTAATGTCATTAATAACGGAGGACAAGTCAATATTGCAAAAGATAATGGCAACATAAATGCTATACAAGTAAATAATAGTGAACTTGATAAATTAGTTCAAAATGTTAAAGAAAACATTGAAACAATTGAAAGTTTAGAAGAAAAAAATGAAATTATGGATAATGTAGAAGGAATTCAAGAAGAATTAAAGAAAACTGATATAAAAAAAGGAAGAATAAGGTCATTTATTGCATCATTAAGGTCAAAATTGCCTAACATTGGTAATGCAATTGAAGTAACTGCAGCAATTACAGAATTAATAAACTTTGCTCAAGGAATAATTAAATAATGGAGGTAAAAGTGTGGATAAGAATGTACTTAAAAAATTTGCAATAGAATCAAGACAAGATTTAATGCAAAGAATTGGAAATAAAATAAAAACATTCTATATTGATGAAGAATTTTCAAAACAACAAAATGGAGATGTTTATATTCTTGCTAATAGTAAACATAGCTTGAATTTGTCAAAAGAAGAATACAATAAAAGAGCGCTTCTTATAAAAAGAATTAATGAATTGGGATTAGAACAAGTTATAGAGGAAGCTGCATATACTTGGTTTAATAGAATAGTGGCAATAAGATATATGGAAATCCATGATTATTTACCACTAACAAGAGATAATCAAAGTTTAGGAGTACGAGTATTATCATCAAAAGATAATACTCCAGATCCTGAAATAATGAAATTTACAAACTTAGTAAACCCTGATCTAGATATTGATTTTGAAAAAGAAAAATATGTTGAACTAAAAGATAATAATGAAAAGTTTAAATACATTTTACTTTTAGTATGTAGAAAACTTGGAAGAGTAATTCCTCAGGTGTTTGATGGAGTTACAGATTATATTGATATTCTCGTACCAGATAATTTATTAAATGAATCTGGATTTATAAATAAAATTGTTACAGAAGTTCCTGTAGAAAATTATGAACAAGTAGAAATTATAGGTTGGTTATATCAATATTATAATCAAACAGAAAAGGATAGAGTTATATCTGCCAAAAAAGCATATAAAAAGAATGAAATTCCTTACGCTACACAACTATTTACTCCAGACTGGATCGTAAAATATATGGTTGAAAATTCACTTGGAAGATATTGGATAGAACACGGCGGGAATATGGATTTAGTGAAAAATTGGAAGTACTTTATTAATGAAAATCTTAATTTTGAAGAAAAACCACTCACTGTTGCAGAAGTAAATAAAATGACTGTAAAGGATTTTAATGCGGTATTAGTAAAAAAATTAGCAAAGTTTGATCCTAAAGATATTAAATGTATTGATCCATGTTGTGGTAGTGGACATATTTTAGTGTATATGTTTGAAGTGTTGTTTCAAATATATGAATCCTATGGATATAGTAAAAAGGATATAGCAGAATTAATATTAGAGAATAATCTTTATGGACTAGATATAGATGATAGAGCAGGACAACTATCGGTGCTATCAGTGTTATTAAAAGCTAGAGAATATGATAAATGTATTTTTTGCAAAGAAATAATAAAAAAATTAAATATTATGAGCATTCAAGAATCGAATAATATTATAGAAAATTCTATTTATGGTCTACTTAATAAAGAAGATAAAGAAAATACTAAATACTTGTTAGATAATTTTAAAAATGCAAAAGAAATTGGCTCTTTATTAATATTAGAAATTAAAGACTATACTAATCTAATAAAATATATTGAACGTGATGAGACGATATTTGGAAAAGAACTAAAAGCGAGTCTAATGCCTTTAATAAGAAATGCACAAATATTAACTAAAAAATTTGATATTGTAATTACTAATCCGCCATATTTGAACAATAGTGTTATGAGCAGTAACTTAAAAAAATACTTAGCAAAATATTATAAAGATTCAAAATCAGATTTGTGTACAGCTTTTATGGAATATAACGGGATAAAAAATACTGGATATCAAGCAATGATAAATCAACATAGTTGGATGTTTTTATCAAGTTTTGAAAAATTACGAGAGAGAGTAATAAACGAAAAACATATAGAAACAATGGTGCATCTTGGTACAAGAGCTTTTGAAGAAATTGGCGGAGAAGTTGTACAAACAACAACATTTGTTATGAAAAATAAAAATTTAGAAAATGATTCATTATTTTATAAATTAGATGAATATTCAAATGCGAAAATTAAAGAAAAAATCTTTTTAGATGAAAGAAATAGTACTAAATATACAATTAATCAAAAAAGTTTTTTGAATCTTCCAGGAAATCCAATTGCATATTGGATTAATGAAAAAATAATTGAAATATATAATAAAGGGATTCCTTTAGGAAAAATTGCATCACCACGAAAAGGAAATTCGACATCAGATAATAATAGATTTTTGAGAAAATGGTATGAAGTTGATTCAAGAAAGATAAATTTACATTCGTTTAAAATAGATATTGAAGAGTCAAAGAAAAGGAGATGGTATCCATATAATAAAGGTGGAGGATATCGTAAATGGTATGGATTTAATGAATATTTAATTGATTGGTACGATGATGCAGCAGCAATTAGAAAAATTAAGAGTGCAGTTATTGCTAACTATCAATATTTTATGAAACCAGGGTTAACTTGGTCAACAATAGCAAGCGGAGATTTTAGTATTAGATGGTTTGATGAAGGTTTTATATTTGATAATGGTGGATGTTGTATATTTGAATTACAAGGCAAAAGAGAATATTTAGCAGGATTATTGAATTCAACAGTTTTTAAATATATTTTTGGAGAGCTTAATCCGACTTTAAATTTTCAATCAGGAGAAGTTGCAAAATTCCCTGTCATTTTTGAAGATAATAATATAATACCTATTTTAGTTAAAGAAAATGTTGAATTAGCAAAAGAGGACTGGGATTCATTTGAAACAAGCTGGGACTTTACAACACATCCATTAATTGAATATATAGAAAAAGTCGATTATATAGATAATTGGAATGATTGTAATTATACAATAAAAGATGCTTATGAATCTTGGAAATCGAATTGCAATGAAAGATTTAAATTATTGAAAAATAACGAAGAAGAACTTAATAAATTATTCATTAATATTTATGGTCTAAATGATGAACTTACACCAGGAGTTAACGAAAAAGATATAACAATTAGAAAAGCAAATAAATTACGAGAAATAAAATCATTGATAAGTTATGCGATTGGTTGTATGTTTGGAAGATACTCATTAGATGAAAATGGTTTAATATATGCTGGTGGAAAATTTGATGAAACTAAATATAAAAAATTTAAAGTAGATTTAGACAATATTATTCCAATAACGGATGAAGTATATTTTGATGATGATATTGTTCAAAGATTTAAACAATTTATTGAAATTACTTTCGGAAAAGAAACATTAAATGAAAATTTGGATTTTATTGCAGAAACGTTAGGGAAAAAAGGAACTGAAACAAGTGAAGAAACTATACGAAGATATTTTGTAAATGATTTCTTCAATGATCATTGTAAAATGTACCAGAAAAGACCGATTTATTGGTTATTAGATAGTGGCAAGAAAAACGGATTCAAAGCTTTAATTTATATGCACAGATATGATGAAAACTTAATCCCTAAAGTGAGAATTAATTATTTACATAGAGTACAAACAACTTATGAAAAACTATTATCAGATGTTAATTATAAACTAACAACAGATTTATCAATGGTAGATAAAAAAGATACACAAAAAAGACAAGCAGACTTAAATGCGAAACTTCAAGAAATTCAAGAATATGATGAAAAAATTGCTCATATTGCAAATCAGAGAATTAGTATTGATTTGGATGATGGAGTAAAAGTAAATTACGAAAAATTTAAAGATATATTAGCTAAAATAAGATAGGAATAATTAAAATGAGTAAATATGAAATAATGTTAGAAAAATTAGAAAAACAACAAGAAGAATTTTACGAAAGAACTAGAAATTGTGATGTAAAATTGGGATTTATATTGGCTTTATTATCTGCAATAATAATTTATATTATGCCAAATTTAGAATTAACACATATCTTTTCTAAAGAGTGGATTAATGCAAATGGATTAGGACTTTTTTCAATATTATTACTTGTGGATTTAGCAATACTTTCTTTATTATATATAGCACTTTTTTATGCTTTAGTTGGAATAAAAGCTAAGATTCACTATAATATTGGACCTAGGTATTATGGAAAAAGTAATATGAAATGTAGTAAAAAGAAATTATTAGTTTATGCCATAGAATATATGGAAAAAAATATTGAAAAAAATTTGAAAGCAGAAGATAAAAAAAATAAACAATTTAATATTAGTTTAATTTTAACGATTATCAGTATGGGATTAATTATAGCAGAATTTATATTAAAAATTTTTGTATAGTATAATGGAGGAATATTAAAATGGACGATAACAAAAATGATAATTTTCAACTAGAAAAAAAAGAGGAAGAATCTATTATAGATATAAGCAAAATGAATTTTAATGAAAATCAAGCCTCTAAAAAAAATAACAAAAAATCACATCCAGGAAAGAAAAGTGTAGAGCCTGTCAGAGATATAAGAGAACTTAAATTTACTCTTGATGAAAATAATAATGATGAAAAAGATAAAGGGGATAACTAATGTTTGATGAAGTTACACAACTTCTTTTGGATACGATAAACGGAGAATTTTCAAGAGATAACGAAAAAAAGAGAACTAGAAAAATAATATTCTGGTATGATCCAAAAGAAGAATATAGAGAATTAATAAATGAATTGAATATAGAAGATACAGAAATAATTGTATATGACAATAATAGTTTCTGGATAAGGTATCATATTGAAAAAGAAGAACTAACAAAAAACATAGTTATTTATCTTCCTTTTGAAAGACTAAAAGGAACAGATAATGAACTATTAGACATAGAAAGTTCAAATAGCGATTTACTTTTCAATCCTGATGCTACAACAATGAGATTAAAAAATCTTGAACTAACAGAAGATTGCAGAAATATAATTAAAAATTATAGCAAATTTTTCAATAACAAAAAAAGAGAAAGTGATTTTAAAGCATTTGATGTTGAAGAAAAAACACCAGACAATATCGATTATATAATTACTGCAATTTTGCTAGAAATTAAGTCAATTAGTGAAGATGACATACTAAAAGGTATAATAAAATTATATTTTGAAGATTCAAAAAAATACGAAAATCTATTTAAATTTGGAAATGAACAATTTATAATAAACTTGTTTAATCACACATTTGGAAGCTCTATAAAAAGCTCTAAAGAGCTTCCAGAGGTATATAAAGCTCTTGTATTTACATACTTTGCTTCTAGTATAGCTGACAAAAACAAAATAGGAAGATTCAGCAAATATGTACTAAAAGAAAAAGCTACAAATGTATATATATTCATAAATTCTTTAATGAGAGATAAAACTACAAAAGAATATTATGATAGATTATCTTTTGAAATTGAAAAAGAATTTGGAATAGATGAACTTATTAAAAATATGGATATAGAAGAATATAAAACAAGTGATGCTTTTAAATGTATTGATAAATATATTTTAGACTATGTTACAGACAAGTTATTTAATGGAATAGGGGAGTATGCAAAATATAATGAATATTTAGATATTAGGCAAAACAAATACTGGTATGATAGTTATAAAAATGAGTATGCTTTCTTAAAAGTAGCATTAAAATTCTTTGAAGAAATTGAAAAGATAGAAAACAATATAAAAACTTTAGATATAGATCAATTTACAAAAGAATATGCAGATAAGTTATATATAATTGATACATTGTACAGAAAAAGCTATTATTACTTTGATAATATTGAAGATAAAGATATGTTTATATATTTAAAGAACAGAATTGAAAATAGATATGTAAATAGTTTTATTAGTGAATTATCAATAAAGTGGAGTGATACTATTGAGAGTATGCCAAGTTATGACTCTAATAGAATGATAATGCAGAACAAGTTCTATAATACATATATTAAGCCATATAACGATAAAAAAGATAGAATAATAGTAATTATATCAGATGCTTTCAGATATGAATGTGCTAGAGAACTAACAGACAAATTAAAGGTATTTAGTAATAAATCAGAAATTAATTATATGTTAGGATTAGTACCATCATACACAAAATTAGGTATGGCTTCATTACTACCACATAAAGAATTATCAAGAGTAAAAAATAGTGATGACATATTAGTTGATGGCTACACTTCAAGCTCTGTAAAAGACAGAGAATTGATACTTCAAAAAGAAAATCCAGACTCTGTAGCAATAAAATATGATGATATGTATGAAATGACAAAATCAGAATGGAAAAAGCTATTTACAGGAAAGAAAGTTGTGTATATATACCACGACACTGTAGATAATGCTGGAGAACATAATGAATCTAAAATATTTGAAGCGTGTCAAGATGCTATTGATGAAATAGAGAAGCTAGTTAGAGATTTACATACAACATTTAGTGGTGTAAATGTATTCATAACAGCCGATCATGGATTCTTCTATAAAAGAGGAAAAATAGAAAGTTATGAAAAAACATCAAAAGAAGCAAATGCAACAAAACAAAAAACAAGATATTCATATACAGATATACCATCTAATGAAGAAGGTGTATTATCACTAAAATTAGACTATTTATTTGGTCAAAATAGTGGATATGTCAATGTACCAAAAGGAAATATGATATATGCAAGACAGGGAAGTGGCGTAAACTATGTTCATGGTGGAATATTACCACATGAAGTTATTATTCCAGTAATAGATTTTAAATCAACAAGAACAAGTGAAGAATCTAAAAAGGTTGGAATAACATATAGTGGCCTAACTGCAAAAATAACAAATGCAATAACATATCTTGAATTCTTGCAAGATTCAAATGTAGACGAAAATAATAAGCCATGCAGATACTTATTACACTTTGAAGATGAAAACGGAAATAGAGTGTCTGATGAATGTACTATAATTGCTAATTATGAAAATACTGAAGTAAAAGATAGATTTTTCAGAGAAAAGTTTGTATTTAAAAATATAGAATATGATAGAACTAAACCTTATTATTTAGTAATAACAGACGAAGAAACAGGAATAGAACTTCCTAGAGTGAAATTCTATATTGATATTGCAATTGTAAATAACTTTGATTTTTAGGAGGTTAAAAAGTGGAAGAACTTAGTGAAAAGTTAAATAGATATTTTCCAGGAAAAGTAGTAAGAAAAGACTTAACTAAAAAAATAAAAGAGGGTGCAAATGTACCAGTTTATGTACTTGAATACCTCCTAGGTATGTATTGTGCTACAGATGATGAAAAAGCAATAGAAGATGGGGTAGAGCAAGTAAAAAATATACTAGCAGATAACTTTGTAAGACCTGATGAAGCAGAGAAAGTTAAATCAAAAATAAAAGAAAGAGGAATTTATACAATAATTGATAAAGTATCTGTAAAGCTTAATGAAAAAATAGATTTATATGTTGCAGAATTATCAAATTTAGGAATAAAGGATGTTGCAATTGATGAAAGTTTCGTAAAGAAATTTGACAAACTATTAGTTGGTGGTATTTGGAGTATAATAAAAATTAAATATGATTTTGAAGAAAATAAAAGAATGCCTTTTGTAATTGAGTCATTAAATCCAATCCAATTACCTAATATGGATATAGAAGGACTATTTGAAGGAAGAAAACACTTCACTAAAGATGAATGGATGGATATTTTAATTAGATCCATGGGAATAGAGCCATCTCAACTAAAACAAAATCAAAAATGGCACTTCTTAGAAAGAATAGTACCATTAGTAGAAAATAACTACAATATGTGTGAATTAGGTCCAAGAGGAACAGGAAAATCACATATATATAAAGAAATATCTCCAAATAGTATATTAGTATCAGGTGGACAAACAACTGTTGCAAACTTATTTTACAATATGGGAGCAAAGAAAATTGGACTTGTTGGAATGTGGGACTGTGTAGCTTTTGATGAAGTTGCAGGAATACATTTCAAAGATAAAGATGGTATTCAAATAATGAAAGACTATATGGCTTCTGGATCTTTTGCAAGAGGAAAAGAAGAAAAGAATGCAAATGCTTCAATGGTATTTGTAGGAAATATAAATCAAAGTGTAGAAGTGTTACTAAAAACGTCACATTTATTTGAACCATTCCCTCCAGAAATGGCAAATGATTCAGCATTTTTTGATAGAATGCACTATTATTTACCAGGTTGGGAAATTCCAAAAATGAGACCAGAGCTAATAACAGATGAATACGGATTTATAACAGACTATATATCAGAATTCTTTAGAGAAATGAGAAAACGTACATTCTCAGACTCAATCGACAAATATTTTAGATTAGGAAATAATTTAAACCAAAGAGATGTTATCGCTGTTAGAAAGACTGTCTCTGGGCTTGTAAAAGTGTTATATCCAGATGGAGAATTTACAAAAGAAGAACTTGAAGAAATATTAGAATATGCTTTAGTTGGAAGAAGAAGAGTAAAAGAACAATTAAAGAAAATTGGTGGAATGGAATTTTATGATGTACATTTTTCATACGTAGACAATGAAACAATGGAAGAAAAATTTGTATCAGTACCAGAAATCGGTGGAGGAAAACTAATACCTGAAGGTATGCTAAAAGCAGGACAAACGTATTATGTAGGACTAGGAAACGCTGGAAGAATAGGAACATATAAAATAGAAGTTGAATCTCCAGTAGGACATGGAAAATTTGAAGCAACAGGTGTTGGCTCAGATAGAGAAACAAGAGAAGCATTAAGTACATCATTCAATTATTTTAAAGCAAATAAAAAAAGCATAAGTTCAAACATAAATACAGAAACAATAGATTATTTGTTACACATACAAGACTTACAAGGTACAGGTCCATCAAAAGATATTTCACTTGCTTCTTATGTGGCAATGTGTAGCAGTAGCCTAAAGAAACCAATGCAAGGAAGCCTTGTTATATTAGGTAGTATGAGCATTGGTGGAACTATAAGTAAAGTAGATGAATTAGCAAATACTTTACAAGTATGTTTTGACTCTGGAGCAAAAAAGATATTATTACCAATGTCATCAGCAAGTGATATTTCACAAGTACCAAGTGAACTATTTTCAAAATTTAATATTGCATTTTACAATACACCAGAAGATGCAGTATATAAAGCACTTGGAATAGAATAATAAAAATAAGATGTAATATGTAGGTCTAGAATAGGAGATATAATGGAACAAAATTTTATAACAATATTACAAATAGTAGTTACAATTTTTATTGCATTTATAACAGCTTTTCTCACAAATAGAAATGAGCGAAATAAACAAACAACAGTATTTTTTAAGCAAGAAGGAATAAAAGAGCAAAAAGAGATTTTGGATTTTTGGTGTTCAATATTATTTATAGATTATGATGCAACAATAAAAAGATATATAAAAGATAATACCAAAAGAATAATGAGTGAAAATGATATAAATAAACCTAATGAAATAACTGATACTATGGCAATAAAATTAATACAAAAGGATAGTTATATGTATTCTTCAAAATTAACATTGAAGTATATAGGAAATTATATGCAAGAAATATTTAAAAATGCTGGGAAACCAAATGGAATGGCACAAACTTTTTTGGTTGGAAAGATCATAAGTAATATGAAATATGATTTTACAGGTGAAAAAACTTCAGTAATGGATTTGTTAAAATTAAAAATAAATGATTTGGATATCCGTAAAAAATTAAAAATATATGGTTATGAAATTAAATATTTCTTTATATCTAATTATATAAGGTTATAAAAATAGATATAAGATTACTTTACATAGGTGGATTGATGAAAGAATAAAAATTTTGAGAAATATCATTTAAATATAATCAAATAAATGGACAAAAGCAAAATATTTTAGTTTCTACTGAATTATTTTGCTTTTATTAGAATGGAGTAATTATGTACGAGAAAATAGTAAATTATTTTGAAAGCAATTTATGTATAGCAAATGTTTATTTTAGGGAAAAAAATGTATTATGGATGTCAGTGGTTATAGTAACATTTTTAGTAGAATTTATAATTAATTATGTAATATATAGAAGTTAAGTAGAATATAGAAAAGCAATAAAAAAATCTTGGTTTTAAGGAGTATAACTCATAACTCTAAGGTGAGTTTGAAATGATTTTGCTTTACAATTTTGATTTAATCGTTACAGCTTGAGTGGTTGTGGCGATTTTTTCTATTCCTCAATTAGTTAACAATAATGACTAAAAATAGGCGTTTTATGTGAAATTGGGGAAAAGTTGGGGAAGAAAATCTCCCAAAACGTTTATATTTCTAATAAAAATCCAGTAAAAGACTATGGGAAACCTAATTTTAAAAATAGTAGTCTTTTACAGAACACATATAATCGTTGGAACAAAATTAAAAATTTTGACAGCGATTTATTTTTATCGTGAAAAGTCTAATGACTTTAGTGAAATCTGAAAAAAGATTTTAGACTAATTTTTGTTGTGGTAGTAGCAAGTTTTCCAAAGCATTTCCTGCATTTCTATTATGAGAAATAATAGGATGCACATAGAAATTAAATGTTGTTGTAATTTGTGCATGTCCAAGTCTTGCTGCTACAACTGCTACATCAATATTTTGTGATATTAGAAGTGTAGCATTTGTGTGTCTTAATCCGTGAAAATTAATTACAGGTAGTCCTATTTGACCAACATATTTTACAAACCATTTGCTTATTGTAGAAGGGTGCATAGGTTTGCCATCAGATTGTACAAACAACCTATTAGAATCAGTCCATAATTCACCACAGAACGATTTTTGTTCATCATACCATAACTTATATTGCTCAAGTAGAGAAACAACGAAATCTGGAATTGCAACTTCCCTGATAGAACTTTCTGTTTTAGGTGTTTTTGTAAATACACCTTTGTCAGCTAAATATTGGCTAGAACGATTTATACTAACAATTCCTGTTTTTAAATCAATATCTTGCCATTCTAATCCCATTAATTCACCTAAACGAACACCAGTAAATATTGTAAGAATGATTGCAACTTTATATTTTATTTGATCTTCACCAAGTAAGGATAGATTGTGTAATAATATTTTACATTGCTCATCATCATAGTATCTTCTTTTTGGCTTTCTTGCTTTTGGTGGTTGAACACGTTCAGCAGGATTAGATATAATTAGTTGCCAATATACTGCTTTATGAAGCATTGCTCTTAATAATCTGTGATGTTCTAATATTGTTTTACCAGATAAGGGTTTTAATGTTTTCTTGCCATTGTTGCCTTTTTTTCTAACTAACTGAGTATCTCTACTAAGTAAATCATAAAAATTCATGATGTCAGTTGGTTTGATTTTGTTAATATAGAAATGTCCAAAGTAGGGTAGAAGTCTTGTTTCTAATATTCTACAATATCTTTTGTATGTTGATGGTGCTAGTTCTTTTGATGCATAGTCTCTTTTCCATATTTCTGTGAATTCAGAGAATTTTAAGGATTTGCCTTCTACAAACATTCCATTTTGAATATCAGCAACGAATTTTGCTAGTTCTATTTCTGCTTCTTTTTTGGTTCCGTGTATTGTTTTGGTTTTCTTTATAGGTTTTCCTTGCAAGTCGTATCCTGCAAGACATACTAGTCTATAACTATTTTTTCCTCTTTTTTCAATACTCCCAGCCATTACCTTTTTCACCTCCTTTCAGGCATACCTATGGGTGGGAGAGGAGTTATTTAACTGTTAACTGATATTATTATATTATAAAAGTTAACAAAAAGCAAGAGGATTTGATAATAAACTTGGACAAGTTGAATATAATAATATTAAGAAAATTGTCAAAACTTGTCATATCAAGGAATTGCTGGATTTTTTACAGATAATATGATATAATGCGACATGAAAGAGAGGAGTAAGAAATGAAAAAGATAGAGGGGAAAATACTAAAAGTAATTTATTATGATGAAAATGCTGCAATGGATTATGTAACAATAGTTAATGATGGTAATATAACTGTAGAAGAGATTAATAAAGCTATTACTGGAAGTGATGCAGAAGTAAAAGTAGAAGGAGAAGCAGCGGTAAAAACTTCGTTACTAAAAATGTTGAAATTATCTCTAGGTGTAAAATCGGATATATCAGGTCATACTTCAAATGAAAAAATTGTTAATTCAACTATAACAACTAATATAATGACAGAATTTATTAAGTTAGCAGATTCAGATGATAATATAAAAAAATTATTTGGAATTAAGTTGGACATAGATCAGGATACGGCGACATATTTAAAAAGTATGTTTCCATATTTAGGTTTGCTGAAAAATCCCGAGAAAATTGATGAACTTCAGGAAATTAATATTAATAGAATTGATGAAGTTATTTTGTCAACAAAAGGATATTTTGAATTTTTAGCATATAAAGATAAAAAAGAGTTTGCAGTTTTAAGATTTAATTTTGATTGTTTTAGAAATAATTATAAATTTAACGATTTATTAATAATGGATCTTTGTTATTATGGTATTAAAGTTGGAACTACAACTAAAGAAGCAATAAAATTTGAAAATGAAATAACGAAAACACAGAAAGTATTAACAGAAGAAGATTTAAAGAATGATGATAATAATGAAGAGTTACCAATTTATGATATAATAATTGCAGGAGTTAAAAATGGATAGAAACGAGAAAATAATAATTTTTACAGGTCCTACTGAAGCTTTTAATGAGTATATTACCAGATTTTATAAGAAAGAAGAAAATAATTATAATTTAACTAAATTAGTTAATTTGAGTGAGTCAGAAAGAAACGTATTTCTGTTAAAGATTCCAGGACAACCAGTTGAGCCAAATGAAAAAGAAAAGCAAACGATAGATCTTTTAACAGTATCTGTTAATGAATATTCTGGTGTTACAGAAGCAGTAACAAGTAATTTTGTTAATTATATTTCAAAATATAATATTAATAAAGTTATTATTCAAAATCCACCAGATGAAATTATCAATGATTTAAAGAAACAATATGAACGTGAAGATATTTATGAATATAATCATGATTATGGAAAAATTGATAACGACTTAATTATAAAATTTAAAAGAGAATGTAATTCTGTAATATTAGGGCAGGAATTAGCTTTAGAAAAGGTAATACAATCACTAATTATCCAACAGAAATTAAATAAGGAAAATAAACCGATTGTGATAATGTTATATGGACCATCAGGTGTAGGAAAGACCGAAACAGGTAGGTTACTAGCTAGATTATTAGGAGAGAAGATGTTTTATAGCCAATTTTCTATGTTTCAAAATGAAGGACATTTAAATTATTTGTATGGAGATAAAATACAATTACCTTCATTTGCAAAAGATTTGTTAAACAGAACATCAAATATAATATTTTTAGATGAGTTTGATAAAGCTAATAAATTTGTTTATTCTGCTTTGTATCAGTTGTTTGATGTTGGAGAGTTTGAAGATAACAATTTTCATGTTAATTTAAAAAATACACTTATAATTTGTACTTCAAATTATGAAAATCCTCAAAAAATATGGGAACATTTAGGAGAACCAATGTTTTTTAGAATTAATTGCCTTATAAAATATGAGTCATTATCTAGAGAAGTCAAAATAAAGTTGATTGAAAAATATTATAATAATTTATATGAAGTATTAGAGCCTACTGAAAAACAAATAATTGATGATTCAAAGATAAAAGAAAAATATATAGAGACAGCAGATAAACTTGATAATGCTAGGCAGATAGAAAATTTTATAAGAAATGATATAGCTAAAGAAATAGCAAGAAAATTATTATAGGAGGATTGAAAATGTATGTTAAATATATAGATTTATCGGATAAACAATATTCAGAGTATACTAATAGCGAAAATTCTACAGTTAATTTAGAAAAAACAAATATTTTTATTGGTAAGAATAATAGTGGTAAAAGTAGGTTAATGAGACAAGTATTAATAAGTGAATACAACCAAAATTATTATATAAATGATAATTTTGAAGATTTTATTGAGTTAAAACAAAACATAGAAAATATGTTAAAAGGTATGTCGGATTATGTTATAGAAAAGTACAAAGAAACTTATTTGTCAAAAGAAAATATTAGGAAAAAAGTGTATAGAAATGAAGAGGATGAAGAAAAATTAGGAATGTTTATATGTAATTTATTATATTATGAAGAAAATGATGCAATGTATAGAAAATTACAAGGAAAGAGAGTTGTAAAAAATAGTTCTTCTTTTTCTAGAGATTTTAATTTTCCACAGAATAATGGTAAAAGAGATATGAAATCTAAAATTAGAGAAGTATATAGCAAGATTATTGATGAAAAGCAAGATGTTAGACCAAATACAATATATTTTCCTGCGTTTTTAAGTCTAAGAAAGTTAGACAATATTGATGTTGAAAAAGAACCACAATATCATACTGGAATATCTAATATGTTTTTTAAAGATTATTTTGCTAAATTAAAAGATTTTGATAATATAAAAACTGGTCAAGAAATATATTTAGATATGAAGAAACAATTGTTAGGACTTAACAGAGATAGAGAGAGATTCTTGAAATATGAGGAATATATATCAAAAAATTTTTTTGATAATAAAGAAATTAGTATTTTTATAAAAGATGATGACAAGAATATTTATATAAAGGAAGAGGATGAAAATGAATATCCAATATATATGTTGGGAGATGGTCTACAGACTCTAATTACAATTACATATTATTTGTTTATGAATAACGACACACCATTAAAAGTTTTTATAGATGAACCTGAAGTACATTTACATCCGGGATTACAGAGATTACTTATTTCAAAATTACAAGAATATAAAAATTGTCAATATTTTATATCTACACATTCTTCTAGTATGATTGATATATGTGATGAATATGACAAAAACACATCGATTGTATGTGTTGACAAAGTAGAGTGTGAAAAGATGGCATATAATTCAGCTTATGACGATATGAATTTATATGATTTAATAGGTGTAAGACCATCATCTATTATTCTTTCAAATTGTACTATTTGGGTCGAAGGACCAACTGACATTTATTATATTGATACATTTTTAAAATTATATTCAAAATTAAAAAATAAAAGACAATTTATTTTAGGGTATAATTACAATTATGCTTTTAATGGTAGTATAAATATAGCAAGTAAAATAGATTTTGATAATGATGAAACCTCAACTATGAAAATAAAAAAATTATCTAAAAATAATTTTATAATATTTGATAGTGATAATTTAAACAAAGAAAATGCTAATTATGAAAAGATACAAAACCTAAAGACAAAACTAGGAGAAAGTTGCTATGTTATAAAAAAATTAAAAACAATAGAAAACATAGTACCACCAAGAATTTTAAAAGAATATTTTAAAGACAATTATAACTCTAAAGATAAAAAAATAAAACCTATAGTGCTAGCATTTTTTGATCATATTATGAAAGAGTATGGTACCGATAATTACTCTCAAATGGATATTGCTGATGAAATGGCGGAGTATATTAATAAACATATTGATAAAAAAGATATAAAGAAATATAGAAAATATTGCAATAGTTTATGGAGTTCTAATAAATATAATTTAGCCATATATTTTTCAAATAAAATTGCTAATATGCAGGATGAAGAACAAAAAGAAATTTTTGAAGAGATAATGAGTGGATTTATAAATATGATAAATAAAATTTATAAATTTATAGAAAATAATAATAAATAAAAAAGTTACGCATTTGTGCGTAACTTTTTTACTTGTTTTTTTCTATCCATTTTTCAAAATCTTCAGGTGTTTTATTTCCTTTTTTTACATTATCCCAAAAATTACTAGCATTTTCTTTCCATTTATCATATTTAGTTTTATACTCAGGAATATCAGCATTTCTAGAAACAAGCATAGCTTTTCTTGCTGCTTCATTTCTATATTTTTTATAAATATAATCTTCTGATTCTTTTCGCTTTTGAGATAATTTACTTCCGATATCCTTACAGGTTGTATTGCTATCCAACTCTCTACTACAATAAACTACATTTTGCTTTGGTGTTAGAAAATACTTTTTACAATTACCACATATTTTAATATAAAAATCATCCATACTAAGAACATTGAATAAAGTAATATAAAAAGCAGTAAATATATTGTTAGTTTTTAATTGATAAGAATTTAATAATAGTGTGCCATCTGGATCATATGTATGAATTATTGAAGAAATGATTAGAATATCTTTAGGTCCAACTACTTCACTATTATATGGAATATTATCATATGTATAATCTAAAAGATTAATTGATTCGAAGTTATTAGATATTTCCTTAAAAGGATTTTTATATAATTGATTATATATAAAAAATCTTTGTTGTAATGTTAATTTACTTAAATCAATAGGTGCATCAATTTGATAACAGAAATTTATGCAATTCTTAAATAATTTTTGATACTTGATTATATTATCTATTTCTTTTTCATAGTATTTCCTAGCTAGAGCAATTATATCTTTAATTGGGTATAGAGTAATAAGTTTAATTTTATCTAAATCTTCTTTATCTAATTTTGTTAAAAAATAATCAAAGTAATTTATAAAGAATAGATAATAATCATTAAAAGTATTAAAGTTATAACTTATAAAATCTAACAAGGATAAATCAAATTGCTGTTGAACATCTTCTTTTTTAAATAATATATATCCATTTAATGAGCTTATATTATCATTGAATGAAAGAACAGAATAATTAGGAATATGAGGATAATATTTTTGCATATTTTCAGCATATTCGTTTGCAATTTTGTCTCTTTCTTTTTTATCTTTACAGCTATTAGCCTTAGCAATCATCATTTTAGAATATTCATCTTCCGTCATTTTTTCAAATTCTTCATTTATATCAACAAATTCTTTATAATAATGCGCAACAATTTGTGTGGTAGTATGAACAAATAGTTTTGAATTAAAAGAAATTCTTAAATCACATTTATTTTCCATATAAGTCCTCCATGTTAACAGTTCAAAAAAACGGTTATTTTTTTATTGCTAACAAACCTTAAAAAATTACAATAAAATTATTGTTAAGGTTAACTATATTTAGTATAATTCAATTGTTAACAGAAGTCAACACTAAATAAAAAGAAAGAAGGAGGTGAGATTATGGAACTACAGAAAGTTCAAAGAACAACACTAACAATGAAAGAAGCAGCAGAGTATTTAGGAATATCTTATTGGTTAATTAATCAATTAGTAAGAAGAAAGCAAATACCATGCTCAAAAGTTGGTGGAAAATTTCTATTTAGAATTCAAGTACTAGACGAATATCTAAGTAGAAAAGAAAAAGAATCAATTAAATATTAATTGAAAGAAAGCGAGGAAAGGAGGATATGTATGAAATACCGTGGTTTAAAACAGAAACTACAATATTTTCAAATAGGAAAATTCAAATAATTCTAAAACTTCCTGAAGGAGATACTTATTTTAGAGTGTGGATTCAATTAATCGCATTAGCAGTTGAATGTAATAATAGAGGAAGATTAGAAATTGGAACAAATAATCCAATGACAATTCAAAATTTTTCAAAGATTATGGGAAAATCTAATAAAAAAATTGAAAAAATTTTGAAAAAGTTTCTAGAATTAGAAATGTTAAAAAAAGAAGGGGAAACATTTCTAATAAAAAATTGGGACAAGTATCAAAGTATTGAAAAATATGAAAAATATCAAATGCAAAACAGAGAAAGACAAAGAAAATATCGTGAAAAGCATAAAAGTGAAATCGAAGAAAGTAACGTTATCAAAATGTTAGATAACGAAGAAGAAAAGAATACAAAAGATATAGAAAATAAAAAAGAAGAAAATATAAGAGAGGAGAACGAAAATGGTTTTAGACAATATAAATTGTAGCGAAGTTATACACAATAAATTGAAAGAATGTGAATTTTGTGGCAAAGAATTAGCTCCGATAGGACTTGATTATTTATATGCTAATATTTCTCCTGATGCAATTAAATACGAAAGATGTGATTGTAATAAAGCACGAGAATATTGGAAAAGAAGAGATGAGCAAGAATATGAAATTCAGAAAAGAAAACATTTTAGGGATGTTATAAACAAGCTATACAAACAGAACTATAATGAAAGAAGATTTCAAAATCTGAACTTTGAAAATTTTAATATTAATTCAAGCAATGAAATAGCAGTTAAAGTTGCTAATGATTATACAAATAAATGCATAACAAAAGTACAAACTAAGGGACTGATAATAACAGGCGAGTCAGGACTTGGAAAAACACATTTAGCAGCATCAATTGCTAACAAATTAATTGAAAATGACAAGATTGTATTAATGGGAAGACTAACGACTTTAATAGACATGATAAAGGAAACTTTTAGAGATAATACAAAGTCAGAAAATGAATTAATAGAATTATATTCAAATGTTGATATGATGATAATTGATGATCTGGGAACAGAAAAAATAAGTAGTTGGGCATTAGAAAAATTATATACAATTATTGAAAATCGAAATGAAAATAGATTACCAATAATCATTACAACAAGATTTGATAAGCAGGGATTAATAGAAAGATTTAGTCAGAGTCAAGATGAACAATTAGTAGATGCAATTATCTCAAAATTGTATCAAATGTGTTATGGAATAACACTAAAAAATATAAAAGAAAAAGCTAGCACAAGCGACCAAACTAAATGCTAACTTAAATGATTGTAATTGTATTTTAATACAAAAATTTTAAAAAGTAAATAGAAAAAAGAAAGGAATTGATAATATGAAAGTTTATAAAAAATATAAAGAAATAGAAGTAAAAGATATAAAAGGAGTTAAAACTAACACAATATGTAGCAGAAATTTAGAAAAAGTTTGTAGATATATGGAGGTAATAAAAAAAGAAGGAATTAAGAAACCATTTGAAGTTATTCAAAAAGAAAATGGGTACTATATTCTAGGTGGTGGAATAAGATTATTAGCAGCAAAAGCACTAGGATATGACAAAGTTCCATGCTTAATAAGAGATACAAAACAAGAAATTTTATTAAGAAAATTAAATAAAATATTTAAATTAGAAGACGAAAATCATGAAATAAAAAGCGATATAAATGATGAAAATGGTTTGAAATTTTGCAGAGAAAATTATTATAAATTGAATAATTTATAATTAAAAAATAAGATGAAAAGTACTTGGATTTTGATAAAAAAAGTCCAAGTATTTTTCAAAATATAGTGCGCATTTGATAGAAAAAAGTAATAATTTTAGTACTAAAAAAGAGCATATTTTTGTCCTAACAAGCAATGAATTTCGTCAGCTCGAAATTCTAAATGGGGAAATTCCCCAATCCCCTTTTTAGATGAGAGGATAAAGCAAATGGCAACAACAAAAATATGGAAAGTGCAAAAGAGATTAGATCATGTGATTGATTATGCAACAAATAAAGAAAAGACAAAAAAACAATTATAGCGAATATGGAATGGATGAGTTTGATAGTATCAGGCAAGTAATGACTTATGCAACTAGTCCATATAAAACAGAAAAACAATTTTATACTACAGGAATAAATTGTGAGGTGAAAGATGCAGTTAAACAAATGCAATTTGTAAAAACAATATATGGAAAAGAAAATGGCATATTAGCTTTTCATGCTTATCAATCTTTTAATGAAGGAGAAGTTACTCCAGAAATTGCTCATGAGATTGGAGTAAAACTTGCAAATGAAATGTGGGGAGACAGATTTCAAGTTGTAGTATCTACTCACTTAAATACTCAACATCTTCATAATCATTTTGTAATCAATTCGGTTTCATTTAAAGATGGAAAGAAGTATTATAGCAATTTAACTAATACTGCATTGTTAAGAAAAACATCAGATGAAATATGTGAAGAATATGGTTTAAATGTTTTAAAAGAAAAGACTTGCAAATCTGGAATTAATTTTGAAAAATTTTATAAAAAATCTATGAGAGATTCAGACTATTATAAATTTGCAAAAGAAGATATAGATTATGCAATAAAACATTCATACACGCTAAAACAATTTCAGCAGATGTTAGTATCAATGGGATATAACTATTATTATAAAGCAGATAAATTAAGTGTAAGAAGAGAACCATACAAAAGAAATATAAGAGTTGAAAGAGCGTTTGGAGAAGAGTATTCATTGGAAAATATTAAAAGAAGAATATTGGAAAATGACTATATAAGACAAGAAAGAATAATTCCTTACAAGGTGATGGGGTATAGACTTTTTATAACAAGAGATAAGCTAAGAAAAAAGTACAAACCTAAGGGAATTGTTGCTTTATATTACTACTATAAATATTTGCTAAAGTTATATACTAGAAATAATATACAGTATAAATTAACTCCTGAAATGAGGGTGGAAGTAAAGAAGATGGATGAGTATTCGGAAAGAATTAGATTTTTATGCAAGTATAAGATTGAGACTATGAGCGATGTTGATAATATTAAAGAGCAGAAAAATGAAGAATTGCAGAAAATTTTGAATATTAGGAATAGACTGTATTATAAGAGACAAAAGTTAGATAATGGAATTGAAAAAGATGGTGTTACTAAAGATATAATTGATGTTACTGCTACTTTAAAAAGGATTAGAAAAGAGATTAGGTTGTGTGGTGAATTTTATGATGATGTGCCGAAGATAAAGGGACAAGTAAAAGAAATGGAAGAGAAAGAAAAACATAAAATAAAAGACAAAGAACAAGAGAAGAAATTAAAAGAGAAGAAGAAAAAAGATAGAAGGTACGAGAGATAAAATTGGCACAGAGATGTGCCAATAATTTTTGTAGAAATAAAGCTCATTTTGTTGAGAAAATTGAGATTTTGTGATATATTTGTAAAAAATGGAATTTAGGAGAAAAAATGATAGAAGTAGTTGCTGGAGTAATCTATAAAAATAATAAGTTTTTAATAGCACAAAGAAATTTTAAAAAGGCTCAGGGTGGATTATGGGAATTTCCAGGAGGAAAAGTAGAAAAAAATGAATCCTATGAAAGTGCATTAATAAGAGAAATAAAAGAAGAACTTAATGCGGATATAGAAGTAAATGAATATATAGGAGAAAGCATACATCACTATCCTGAAAAAGATATAAAATTAATTTTCTATAAAGCAAAATTATTGAGTGAAAAAGTAGAATTGTTAGAACATGAAAGTTGTAAATGGATAACAAAAGATGAAAAAGATAAATTTGAATTTGCAGGAGCAGATAAAGTAGTATTTGATTTGATATAGGAGGAAAAATGAGAGAATTAGTTAGATATGAGAAATATTCAAGAAAAGATATACATGATGTTTTTTCGCCAGATACAAATTTTACACCACAAACAGGATCTTGGGGACTACATGGAATAATAAGAGTTCCAGGAACACAACATGATTATATATTTCTAGTAACATATGGAAAGAAACAATCTGGTCATGAATTTGATGAAAATATAGATGAGAACGGAATTTTAACATGGCAATCACAACCTTCTCAAACTTTAAATGAATCAAGAATAATTGACTTTATAAATCATGATTATTTAAAAAATAATATATACCTATTTTTAAGAACATCTGATAAAGAAGATTATACATATATGGGGCTATTAGCATATGTAGATCATGATAACCAAAGAGAAAAACCAGTTTATTTCAAGTGGCAGATTTTAGACTGGAATGAAGACAATTCAAATAGATTAATAAATGACCAAAAAATAAATACATATGATATTGAAAAGCTTGACACTAAAAAATTCACATTGGAATTAAATGAAGAAGAAACAGAGTATTCATATGAATACGAAAGTAGAAAAGGAAAAAATACAAATGAATTTTATAGCAATAAGAATATCAATTTTGAGGGAGAAATAAAAAAGAATACAGAATTAGGAAAAAAAGGTGAAGATGTCGTTGTAGAATATGAAAAAACTAGACTTATATTGGAAGGAAGAGAAGATCTAGCAGATAAAGTTTTTGCAACAAGAGAAATTGCAGGAAATGCTGAAAGATTTGATGTGCTTTCATATGATAAAGATGGAAATGAAAAATATATAGAAGTAAAAACAACTAAAGGAGGATTAAATAATATATTTCATATATCAGAAAACGAAGTTGAATTTTCTGAACAATATAAAGATAAATATTATTTATATAGAGTTTATAATTTTAATATAAAAACGATGTCTGCAGATCTAAAGATTATAAAAGGAGCTATAAATAGAGAAAAACTACAAGCAACAAATTATACTTGTAAGATAGGAGGAAAATAATGAAAATATATAACAAACTTGTTAGAGATAAAATAACAGATATTATTGAAGCAGATGGAAGAATAGCCAAATACAGAATATTAGATGAAAATGAATATAGACAAGAATTAAATAAAAAGTTACAAGAAGAAGTAAAAGAATATTTAGAAGATAACAATGTTGAAGAATTAGCAGATATAGTTGAAGTTATTTATGGAATATTAAATTCTATGGATGTTTCAATCAAAGAATTTGAAAAAATAAGAATAAATAAACAAGAAAAAAGAGGAGCGTTTGAGAAAAAGATTTATTTAGAGGAGGCAGAGTAATGGATAAGTTAATGCAAGAAATAAAACAATTCAATGAAGAAAGAGATTGGGATCAATTTCATTCTCCAGAAAATCTTGCCAAGTCAATTGCAATTGAATCAGGGGAATTATTAGAATGTTTTCAATGGGATGGTGAAAATTATAATAAAGAAGAAGTATGCGAAGAATTAGCAGATGTTTTTACTTACTGCATTCAAATGGCTATGAAACTAAATGTAAATCCTGAAGAAATTGTATTAAAAAAGTTAGATAAAACAAGGAAGAAATATCCTGTGGAGAAAGCTAAAGGAGTTAGTACAAAATATAATAAATTATAGAAAGTGTGATGTATATGACATATATAAAAATAGGTAATGAGAATATCTTACTGTTAAAGACGCATATTTAAATCTATGCGTTGCAAGAAATGCAATATCAAAAAAAATAAAATTCTTAGAAAAGAATGGATATATATTAAGAGTAAAAAATAAAAGGACTGAAATTTATATCAGCAGAAAAGGATACGAAAAACTAAAAGAAGAAAGAATACAGTATTTAGATAAAATGATTAATGATGAAAATAACAAAGGACTAAGAGAATATTATATGAATTTAAAAGAAGCAATAGAAAAACCTGAGTTATGGGATAAATTTCATGAAAAATCAATAATACATTATATAGTTTTTTGATCGATAGCATTTTATAAAGACGATAAATTTAATGATTGAGAAAGAGGAATATATGCAAAAAGAAAAAATTGAAGAAATTTTAAATAAATATAAACTCATTAATTTAGATAATAAATTATATATGGAAAAAATAATATATAATTTAGGTAAATTTGATAGAGGAGAATGTATTTATCCATGCGATGATATTTATTGGCCATTTAGAGTAAATAAGGATCTTGTATATGCCGTATTAGATACACTTGAAAAAGAAAACATCTTAAAAAAACATGTTTTTTTGAGATGTTGTAGATGTGGTAGAGAAAGGATTATAAATACATATCTAATGAAAAATGAAGAAATTATATGTGAAGAATGTGGTGCTGATAATGATGATAAAAGCTGCATAATAGCATATGAAGTATTCTAATTAAGTTGGGGGCAATTATTATGATAGTATATGAAGCGACAAAGCAACTATTTGTGGAAGATGTTGTACAAGATAGGATTGAAGAAAACATAGATAGAAAATTTTATGAAAAAATGGGATATCATACATCTAAATCTGAAAGAAATGCCTGGAATAACTCTATGCAATATATGATGAAGGTTTTAATAGACAATAATATTCCTGGAAATGTAGGAATAGCAATTGAGTTCAAAATACCTAATACATCAAAAAGAGTGGATTTTATAATAACAGGGAAAGATGGAAAATTAAAAAATACTGCTATTATAGTTGAATTAAAGCAATGGACTGAGGCAGATATTGTAAGTGGAAAAGATGGAATTGTAAAAGCAGTTACTGGACATGCATTAAGAGAAGTAGCACATCCATCATATCAAGCATGGTCATATGCAACAACAATAGAAGACTACAACGAAACTGTACAAGATAGACAAATTGACTTACATCCATGTGCATATTTGCATAATTATTTAGCAGTTACACCACCAACTTTGTTATCCGATGATTATAAAACTTATTTAGAAAAAGCACCAGCATTTATAAAGGGTGATGTTGAAAAGTTAAGAGATTTTATAAATAAGTATATTAAATATGGTGATGACAAAGAAACTTTATATATGATTGAGAATGGAAAAATTAGACCATCTAAATCATTACAAGATGCCTTATCAAGTATGTTGAAAGGTAATGAAGAATTTGTAATGATAGATGATCAAAAACTTGTATATGAAACAGCACTAGATATGGCTAGAAAATCATATAGAGACGGAAATAAAAGAGTATTAATTGTTAAAGGGGGACCAGGTACAGGAAAATCAGTATTAGCGATTAACTTGTTAGTAAAATTAACAAATGAAAATATGGTTTGCTCATATGTAACAAAGAATGCAGCACCAAGAAATGTATATGCAACAAAATTGAGTGGAGATTTTAGAAAAACAAGAATAAATAATTTATTTAAAGGATCAGGTTCTTTTGTTGAATCATCTGAAAATGAATTTGATGTATTAATTGTTGATGAAGCACATAGATTAAACGCAAAATCAGGAATGTTTCAAAATTTAGGAGAAAATCAAATAAAAGAAATTATAAAAGCTTCTAAATTTTCAATATTTTTTATAGATGAATCTCAAAGAGTAACTTTAAAAGATATTGGAAGTGTTGAAGAAATACAAAAGTATATTGGACAAGCAAATGCAGAATCAGAAGTAATGGAATTAGAATCACAATTTAGATGTAATGGATCAGATGGATATATTGCATGGTTAGATGATGTGCTAGATATTAGAAAAACAGCTAATAATGAGGGATTTGATTTGGATTATGATATTAAGATATGTGATGATCCTAATGAAGTAAGAGATATAATTTTTGAAAAAAATAAAATCAATAATAAAGCTAGATTACTTGCAGGGTATTGCTGAAATTGGATAAAAGATGGAAAAAATAAATCAGACGTATTCGATATAACAATTCCTGAATATAATTTTGCAATGAGTTGGAATTTAGGTAATAGTCAAACATGGGCAATTGATCCTAATTCAGTAAATGAAGTAGGATGTATACATACTTGTCAAGGACTAGAATTTGACTATGTAGGTGTAATTATAGGTAATGATTTAAGATATGAGGATAATAAAATAGTTACAGATGTTACAGAAAGAGCAAAAACTGACCAATCAATAAAGGGAATATATAAAATGGCCCAGAAAGATTTTGATAATGCTATGAAAGTTGCTGATGAAATAATAAAAAATACTTATAGGACTTTGATGACTAGAGGACAAAAAGGTTGTTATATTTATTGTACAGATAAAAAATTATCAGATTATTTAAAGAAGAGATTAAATAAAAAAGATGAAATTATATATTCAACTTATGAGGAGGAAAACAAAGATAATATGATGATTGCTGAAGACAGTGAAGAATATAAGTATGAATAAAGATTAGATGATACTGATTGTAAAATTCATAGTTGAAACGGACAAGAAATTTATAGACTAAGATAATATATATAATTTATCAAAATAGCATAAAACACTTTGCGGACGAATGATACGAAAATTTTAAGAATAATAAATAACTAAAGAAAAGCAAAATATGAAAGTAATTAATAATTACAGAATTATTTTGTTTTTTATAAAATATGACAAAATTTGACATATTATGCAAATAACATGTGATATATTATACAGGGGGAAATATATGAATGAGCAAATAGAGTATAGTGAAATAAATGCAAAAAAAGCAATGGAAGAAAATAATATTCCTCTTGCAATTGAAATATATAAAAAATTATGTGAGAAAGATGAATTTAACAATCAAACTTTACTTGCAAAATATGGTTTAGCTTTAAGGAAGGGAGATAACCCAAAAGAATTTATAGAGATTTGCAGAGAATATATAAAAACAAAAAAAATTAATGCGGAGTTTTTAAATAATGTATTGTGTTGGTGTATATATGATGAGTATATTAAAAAATATAATGAAGATGATACTAAAAATTTTGATGAATTTTTGAAAGAAGCTCAATATATTTGCAGTAATACAACACAATTACCAGCAAAAGAACATTTTAGGAATCCATATGTTTTGACTGTTGAAAAAGTTGTTAAAGTATATAATAATCGAAATAATACAAATTATAATGAGGTATTAAAATGGATAGAACTTTTAAATCCAGAGATGCTATCATCTGAAGATTCATATATCTTTACAGATAAGGATGGAAAAGATAGAGAAAAAGCATCTCATAAAGAATTTTACTATCAAAATAAAATAAAAGCACTAGAAAAAACATATCAATATGAACTTTGCTATAAACTATGTGAAGAATGTTTTGAAAAAATTGAAAATTTACATTATAAAAATGAGATTTGGATTGAGTCAAGAAAATTATATTGCAAGTGTATGATGGATTCACAATGTATAGATGAATATATTAAATTTGCAGAAGAAAAAAAATTATGGCATATATACGCTAAAGTATCCGAGATATGTTTTAGATACAATAAACTTGAAGAAGCAATTATATATGGATGTAAATCTATATTGTGCAGTTTTGAATTTGAGAGAATGGTAAAATTATATCTTACTATGGGGCAATTGTTTGAAAATATTGGGCAAACTACTAATGCTAAAACAATGTATCATGCAGCAGTGTATTATAGAAATGCAAATTTATGGAATATACCGCAAGAATTAGAATATGCAATAGAAAAATATAATATTGATATGACGATAAAAATTAATAGGAGAGATATTGAAAAAATTGCCAGAAATTATCTAGTAAATAAAAAAATTATAAGAATTGGTCAAATAACTAAAATAATACAGGAAAAGAAATGTGGCTTTATAAAGATAAATGATGAAAATGATACTATATATTTTAAAATAAAAGATATAAAAAATGGATTTGCAGAAAAGAATAAATATGCTGAATTTGAAATAATTGAATATGAAGATAAAAAAAGGGCTATTAATATAAAAGTAATTAGAGGAGGAAAAATAAATGGAAGTATATGTTAATCCAAATGATATAGATATGATCTTAGAACTTTATAAATCTCAAGATAAATCATTTGTAATTAAATCATTTCCTAAAAAAGGGGATAGAAGAAGATGTAATTTTTACATAAATGGAAAAGAATGTTTAATTGATTTTTTTATAAAAAAGGATGGAAAAGTAAGAATTCAACCTGTGGGTAAAAATATAGAGCATACTAATAAATTACTAGAATTTTTCAAAACAAAAACCATGAATGCAAATGTAGAAACAAAAACATGCACAATAAATTGCAAAGAAATAGTTGTAAATAATTTAGTTGAATATATAAAAGAAGATTGTAGTCAATTAGTAAATGTTATACAAAATAATAATATTATTAAATTTGAAGGATATAATGGAGATACAGTGACATGTACTTTTTATAAAACTAAATCTAAACTTATGATACAAGCAAAACCTTTATATACATTTAGTTTAATAGTAAGTTATTTATCACAGTTCGATACAATTAAAATAGATGATATTATAGAAATTACAAACAGCATGTCAGGACAAAATATAAGTAGAGAAGTAATAAGAAATGATATGAAAAAAATTCTAGTCAACTCTTATTCATATTTAGATGAAGCATTAAAAAAATCTATCTCAGGATCTCTAATATTATTAAAGAGAAAAGAGTATAGTGAAGATTATACTGGATATGTTACAGGAGAATTTAAGGCATTAGAAGGATATTTGAAGAAGATATTAACTCAAAAATATAATTATACTTTTGATAGAAATAAACCTAATTTTTTAATGTTTGCTAAAAATAATTCACAAAGTAAAAGTGCAATAGATATGGATAACAGACTATCCAATGATGAAAAAAATGCCTTAAATTCTTTATATAAAATATATAAAAATAAGAGAAATGTTTATTTACATGGTAAAATAGATCCTTCTCAGACTAGAGTAATAGAAAATATTTCGGAAGCACAGAGTTTATCAGATGAAATCTTAGATTCCATTGAGAGATCATACAATATTATATTTAGATAATATAACATGGAGGAGAAAAAATGAAAGAATATGAAATATTTGATTTTGACGAAAATATAAATAATAATTTTGTATTCATGAATACAGTTGAAGATAGTTACTATTTTATAGAAGAAATATATAAGGATTTATATAAAACAAGAGGTAAGAAATTTTCTGTTATAATTGATTTATTTTTACAAAATGGCTTTTCTTTTAATAGATTTATCATGATACAATTTGAAGATAAAGATAACTATAAGTCTTTTATAGTTAACTCACAAGAAATATCAGATATAATTAAGAGAAAAATAAATCAATATCTTAAATCTCATACTGAATTGTTGGAGGAAAGTGCACTAGATAAAAAAACAATTGAGTTTATAAGGAGATAACTTATGGAAAAATATATAAAATATTTTTTGGACAGAGATACTAAATATTGTTCAAATGAAAAATTTGATTATAAATTTGATTATAAAAGTACAACAAAAGAAAAATTCCTTTTGGAATATAGTAAATTTTTAGGAATGTATAGTACATTATTTTTCTATAACCAACATTTAGTTACAGCTTTTAATAGCTTTGAAATAAGATTAAAAAAAGAAGATATTAATATTTTAATAAAAATGTATAAATATTCAAAAGAAAATAAATATGATGATGAAAAAAATATTTTAATAGAATTTTTTTACACTTATTTTAAAACCATAACATCAACAATATATCAACATAATTATAAAGAATATATACAGGCTCGAGAAGATTTCATTGTTGAATTAGAAAAAAATAATATAAAAGAAGAATTTTTTATGAGTTTTCAGAAAGAATGTTATTTATTTTATAAAAATGTATTAGAAATAGCTGTAAAAGAAAACAAATACATTAACAATGAAATAATAGAAAAAATTTTTAATAATATGAAATCATCCAAAGAATACAATAATAGTTTAATTGATATATTAATAAAAAACAAAGTGAATTTATATGAAATAATAGATTATGATAATGAAGTTGAAAAACATGTAAAAACATATATAGAATATGTAATGGAAGCATTAGAAAATTTTTATGGATATAATTATGCAAAAGAAATTATTGTAAAATTGGATAGAAAAAAATGTTTATCTAAAAATAATATAAAGAAAATATTAAATAGATATATCGAGATAGAAAATGAGTTAATTAGTAAATTAAAAACGAAAACATATAGTTTTCATCAAGGTCTTGATGAAATAGATAATTTAAAAGAGGAATTTAATTACATTTTAAAAAATATTACCAGCCTAGAACATACATATAAATCAAAAATACATGAATGCTTGAAGAATTTATTAGCTTTAAAAAGATATTTAATATCAGATGATGACTATGTAAAATCAGAAATGTTTGAAAGAAAATATACACAAGAAATCCCTACAGGAGAAGTGGATAAAATCAGAAATGAAATATTAAAGAATAATTACTTGTTATATAATTACTCGAAAATAGATTTTATAAAGCAAGTGGAAATTGCATTAGATAATTATTCTAATTTTGCATTACTTAGTATTGTTAAAAGAGTAACAATAGATTCAAAAAAACAAATATATGAAACTAATATAGAAGAAAAAACAAATAAAAAAAATAATAACTTTAAATCATATTTCGATGAACTAGGAAAAAAATATACAGAAGGAAATAAAGAATTGGTAAATAGGTTGGGACAAGATTACTATGAAGAACTTTTAAGAAATTTAAAAAATTATTTTTTTACACAACAAAATTTAATAATATCAATGATTGGTAAAGATAATTTGTCAAATATTTTTAAAAACTTAAAAATGGGAGTGAACTATAACTTTAATAATGATTATGCTGCAGTAGTAAGTAATGTTTTAGCAATAGAAGCAAATATAATAAAAATAATAGAAAATAAAAGACTAGAAAAAACATCTGATGGATTTAACAATTTGAATATATTATTTGAGTCTTGTAAGGAAAATAAGAATTGGATAAATGGATTAATGTATTTGAATTATACATTATATGAAAAGTCAGGATTAAATTTAAGAAATAATATAATGCATGGAAATTTAATTAATACAGATTTAACTATTCCATTAATAGTTTCTTTTTCTGGGTTAATTTTTACTAGTTGGATGTTAAATGAACATAAATAATGAAAAAGTATTTAAAAATGTAGACATTCCTAACATGGATACTGATTTAAATAATATAGCAAATGAGTATTGGAACAATATATTAAATAATTATACTAAAATAGCGAATGATTCTAAAAAAATATTAGAAATATCATTAAAAAAAGATATTTGTAAACCATTAGTAATCTATTATTTGTTTTTTATATTAAAATTGTATTTGCTGAAATTTTCTACTATAGAAGAAGTTGATAAATATGCACATAATATTACTAGACTAACACAAAAAATTAATGAAAATGAAAAAGATTTGAATTTTCAAGAACTGTATTTTATGCTTAAAAAATTCAAAAATTCAAAAAAACAAAATATAAATTTTGATAAATATTATGATTTTAAATATAACAGAGGATCTAAAGAAAAAAATTTGATTTTTGAACAGGAAGTTAGTAAAGAGGATAAGATGACAATAATGGAGGTGTTAAGATGGATAGATTTACATTTGCACAGTGCATAAAGTTTGAGCAAGATGAAGATACCGTCAAGCTAATAGGAGAAATAGATACAGAAATGTTAAATAGAAGAGATTTAATTGAAAGATTATATTATGCATTACCTTTAGTAGAGCGAATGATTCTAGAAATTTTTAAATTAGTACCAGAATCAGATATTGAGTATTATCAACAAGGAATAATGAGAACACCCATTGAAATTATTGAGAATAATAATGAAAATAAAATTATTCCAGATAGAATAGTTAATATAATAGAAAAATATTTTAAAGCAGATGGAATTAGAAATAAACTATTTCATGTAGAAGAACTGAATACTGTGATAGAAGGATATTTTACTGATATTACATATTTGATAATGGAGTTGTTGCAAATTTTAAAAAGTAGAATAAAATTATATAAAGAATTTGAAATAAAAGAGATAGAGGAAATAGAATAAATGAAGCAAGCTGTACTATTATCCAAATCAACAAATTTAAGAAATAAAAATAATATTAAAATCAAAAAAGCTAAAAATAAAAATTCACAAATAACCGAAAACATATATAAGAAAGTGTAAAAAATGATTTGCATAAATCAATAATTTTTTGACTAATCTAAAAAAATATGCTATAATGTTATTACAATATGAATAAAATACATAATATTTCATAATATAATAACAAAGGAAGTGATATAAATGAATTATAATGAAATAGTATGTGAATATATAAAAAAATGTAATTTAGATGAGCCTTTATTTTTAGAAGAGATAAAACAATATGTAATAAATGAGCATAAAAATGATAATATTAATATTTTAAATAATATAAACGTTATTATAAATAGAATGTGTAAAAATAATATTTTAAAGCAATTTTATAAAGGTATTTATTATAAGCCAGTAAAAAATATTTTTGGAGAAATGCCACTAGATAAAAATAAAGTTATAATAAAAAAATATATTAAAGATGAAAATGGAAATATTAAAGGATATATAACTGGCGCAAAATTATTTAATCAATTAGGACTTACAACTCAAGTCCCCAATATTATTAATATTGTAACCAATGAATGTAAAAATTATAATGAATATAAAAATGAAAAATTGGGAGTAATAATTAGACAACCTAAAATAAAGATAAATAATGATAATTATAAGTATTTACAGTTATTTGATATTATCAATAATAGAGATCAGATTAATATAGAAGTTGATAATGAAGATGAGATTTTATATAATTTTATTAAAGAAAATAAAATTGATTTTGAAAAGATTATAAAATATGCAAGAGAAACTAAAAATAAAAAGGTAATGGAGAAATTATATATTCTTGCAAGATAGGAGAGTAGATGAAATTACATTTGAATAAAGATGTATTTAAACAATTCATAAATAAGATAAGTAGTGAAACTAATATTTCTGTAGATATTTTAGAAAAAGATTATTATGTTTGCTATATCCTCCAAGAATTAGCTAAGAAACAGGATGAATTACAAGCTTATTTTAAAGGTGGAACTGCAATATACAAAATATTAGATACTATGAATAGATTTTCCGAAGACATAGATTTAACAGTTAAAGTAAATGAACAATTAAGTAATAATCAAAAAAAGAAATCTTTTGAAAGAACTGCTTTTGATTATAACGTTGAAGGACTAACCTTAAATGAAGCAAAAAGCATAAAAAATGGAAAAAGTGAGACTGCTTTTTATGATTATGAAACAGTATTTGATATTGATACAGCTCCATTGCAAAGAGCGGGAGAAATTCAAATTGAATCAACCTCATTTACTGTTAGTGAACCTATTGAAGATGCAGTAATTGAACCAATTATTTCCAAATATGCTAGTGATAGTGAGAAGAAAGCACTAAAAGAAAATTTTGATGTTGAGCCAATAAAAATCAAAATCATAAAACTAGAAAGAATGTTTATTGATAAAGTCTTTGCTGCAGAATTCTATTATACAAGGAAAGAATATACTGATACTGCAAAACATATATATGATTTATGTGTTTTGATAAATAACGACAAAATTAAAGAACTATTCAAAAATGAGCAGGAATTAAAAAGACTAGTTGGATACAAAAGAGAAGAAGAAAAGATAAGAACAGGTGGAGTTAGTAGCGATATTAAAATAAAAGATTTTTCATATTTAAAGTGTAATTTTGATGACGAATTTATTGAGAAATTCAATAATATGCAAGACAAATATATAATAAATGAAAATTATAAAATAGATATGAATCAAATCAAGAATACTTTACAAAGTATAAAAGAAAAATTTATCAATATAGATATATAAATTGTGGGATCTTTGAGTTTTTATTAAAATTCTCAAAATCCCATTTTTTTATAAAATTTCAAAATGCAATTTAATAGTTTTAAAGTGCAAAAATTGCACTTTAAAATTGAAGAGTAGATGCTCAATATAAAAGTTATTTATCAAAACATCCCATAACTAACTGAGAACCATCAACAAAACCATTCCTATAATACTTCTCATTCCAATAACAAAGATAATCCATAAAATTCTCATCAAGTTTATCTAATTGTTTCTTAACATACTTTTGACTCTGTCTAGATACATTCTTTAAAATATTCTCAACAATCTCATCAAAATAAATATGATGTTTTTTATCTTCTTCAGTAAGACTACCAAAAACCTCCTGTTCTCTATAATCCAACCATTCTTTTAAAATATCATTATCATTTACTTCTCTAAAATTAACCATTTTTATTCATCCTATACATATATAATTTCATTTAATACAATTTCTTCAGCTCTATTTTTAATATTATTCATAGCCTGAACCCATTCCATTTGATGATGTTCTTTTAGATATTCATTAACATTTTCAGATTCAGCAAATTGTTTTATAAGTAGCCTTACTTTTTCATTAGCACATTCATCTATATCTAATAAATGTTGTTTTAAAGTACCATCTATAAGTAATTCAGTATATAGACCTTTCTTAAAATCTTTTAAGTAATTTAATCGTAACCTACCATATTTTCCAATTTGATTTTTAGGTTGTATAGGTAAAGACAAATTAGGTATAAAATAATCTCCCTCTTTACGATAAGTAATTTTATTATTCATAACTGAAAACCTCCTAAATAAATTTTAGGTTTCCCATTAATATTCAATTTTTAAACGAACAAATGTATATTTGAATTGGGGAAAAGTTGGGGAAGAAATCCTCAAAAATTGTCACCAAAATACACAAATGTTCAAATCTTGTAAATCTTTCAAACTAGCATAAAATCAACGAAAACAACAAATTTCACAATTACCAGAAATTTACAACTCATAACCCGAAGGCCTACATTCTTAAATTCTATTCAAACAAATAACAAATCAAGCTTAATCAACAAACAAATCAGTTCAAAAAACTATTCCCAATTATCACCAAAAGTGTTATAATAAAAAGAAAAAAATAGGAGAAAAACTATGAACCAAAAAACAAGTAATGAAATAACAATAAAAATAAAATGTCAATTGAGCGAATTCTATAAAATAATAGAAGAAAAAGGATTCAAAAAAATAAGCCAATTCTCAATGGACGACACATATTTCATACCAAAAGAAATAGAACTAGACAAACTAAGTACAAGAGACATTTTATCGAAAGCAGTATTAGTAAGAGATATTATAGGAAAAACTTCAAATAAAAGAATAAAACTAATAACATATAAAATAAAAAATATTGATGAAAAGGGAAATATATTAAATCAAGAATCCATTAACTGTAACATTTTAGATATAGAAGACGCAAAAAAGTTATTAAAAGCAATAGGATATGAAGAAATTATGAATATAAAAGAAGATGATATAATATATGAAAAAGACGGATTTGAATTAGCAATTAAAAATATAAATAATGGTGACAAGTTAATAGAAATAGAGGAAACAGAGGAGCTAAATACTATAGAAAAATTAATTCAAAAAGTAAATGAAATAGGAATACCAATTTATACAGATAACTATTTCGTAAAAAAAGCAGAAATAGAATTAGACAAAATATTAAATAAAAAAACCAAAAATGAAAAAGAACATAAAAAATATTAATAAAGAATTTCAGGAATACAAGAGAGCGCGTGAATTTTAGTCAAATTAATTCCAAACCCAAATAGCAAGAAAGGATCAAAATAACATGGTAAAAAACATAGTAAAAGACATAATGTTCCTATCACAAAAATCAGAAAAAGCAACAGAAAAAGACAAATACATAGCACAAGACCTGCTAGATACATTAAAAGCAAACAAAGACAGATGTGTAGGACTAGCAGCAAACATGATAGGATATAATAAAGCAATAATCTGTATATCGGGAGGAATATACGACTTTATAATGATAAATCCAAGTATAACAAATAAAAAAGAAGAATATCAAACAGAAGAAGGATGTCTATCATTAATCGGAGAAAGAAAATGCAAAAGATATAAAGAAATTGAAGTAGAATATATGGACATAAATTTCAATAAACAACACGGAAAATATAATGGATTTATTGCAGAAATAATCCAACATGAAATAGATCATACAAATGGAATAATAATATAAAAAAATAAATTGGCTAACAACAATACGATAAATACAAAAAATATACACAAAAAACATACATAAAAAGCATAAAAATTAAATAAACAAAGCAATGATTGACTACTATACATAAATAGTATAAGATAAAAATGCAATTAAATTAAAATAAAAAAAATTCCAAAAGAAAATCAAAAGAGATACTTTTAGACAAAACTAAAGGTATCTTTTTGATTTTTAAAGAAGAAAATTGTTTGAAATAAAATCTTTCTTTATAATGTGTGGCTTTTAGATAAGCAAGAAAGGAATGAAAAATAAAATGGATGGAAAATCGTATGTATTAGAAAACATTATTCAAAACTATAGGATAAAAGATGAAGAAAAAGTAACATCTGAAACAATATATCAAATACTAGAAAACACAAGAATAACTATACAAGAACTGAAAAAATGTTTAGGAATCCCCAAAAATACATATGTTAAATTAAGAAAAGGCGAAAAATGTTATTTTATATGTAGACTTTGTACAAACATAAATAATAATAGAATTAGATATAAGCCAGAAGAACGAAAAATATTAAAACAGTATATAAAGAATGAATATTTAATTACAGAAGACATAAAAGAAATGAGAAAATATATAACAGACGATATTAGATTAATGAAAATACTTGATATAAGTGCAGAAAAATATATAAAGATATTGAATGGAAAAATAAAAAGAATAAAAAATAAGATTTTTGATTATCAAGATAAAATAAATATAAGAAATGATATAATAAAAGATACAAAAAATGACAATATTATAACTCTTAAAGAAGTAAAAAAAGCAAAAGAAGATAAAGGATATACAGACTATCAAATAAAAGAATCATTAGGTCTTAAACAAAAACAATATAGAGAATTAATAAAAGGAAAAGAGATAAAACTTAAAAAAATTTCACCCAAAGATAAAGTAAAAGCAGATTTATTGAAAATAGATATAGAAAATTTAAGCAAATTCGGAGATAGAGATTATTCAACAGAAGAAATAATGAATATTTGTAAAGAATATAATATTGGAATAAATACATTTATAAAAGAAATAATTGGAAACAAGAAAAATCCAGAATTAACTCGAAAAGTATTTAATATTTCAGATGGAAAAATATATCTAGGAAAACAAAAGCAAATAAGTAACGAATTAATTGAAAAAATATATTTAACAAAAGATAAAACAATTGAAAAATTGGCTATTGGGATAGCTCAAATGTACGGAAGATTAAACAATTTTGAAGACTTAAAACAAGAAGTATACTTAAAATTAATAGAGAATGGTGGAAAAATTGAAACCAATTTATCTTATGATAAAAATTTAGTAATAAATGTCCTTATGAAAGGCATAAAATATGCAATGTTTAATTATTTGTCAAAAAATAAATTTGAAATAAGTCTTATTCAACAAACAGCAGATGGTTATTTTGATTTACTAGATGTAATTGAAGATAATACATATAATCCACAAGACGTATTTGAAAATAGTAATACAGATACATTATTAAGTAGCGAAGATATAACAGATCAACATAGAGAATTTTATGAAGTGTTAAAAAGATATTCAGATATATTGATAGATAATAGAGAAAAAGGATTAGAAAAAATAGCTCAAATATTTGATATTAGTGTGGAGACGGTAATGCAGAAGATGATAGAATTACAAACAATTGCAATTAATAGTCAATTAGTAAAATTTGATTCTAAAGGACGAGTATTATTAAATGAAGTAATTTAATAATTTTTGCTTGAAAATATAATACATTTGAGATATAATAAAAACGATAAAAAATGAAGAAAGGAGTGTATGGTGTATTTAAGTATTAAATATCTCATACAATGATATCATGAAAACAACAGTATATTTAATAAGACACTCAGTAAGAATCAACACAAAAGACGTTATAGAAAGTTGGAAAACAAGTCAAGACAAAGTATTAAGAAGTGAAAAAATAATATTAAGTGTAACAGGAGAAAAAAGAGCAGAAATACTAAGCAATGAAGAAGAACTACAAAACATAGATGTAGTATATACAAGCAATTGTGTAAGAACATTGCAAACAGCAAAATATCTATTAGAAAAACAACACCTAAAAGCAAATATAGATGAAAGATTTGATGAAAAAAGAGTAGGAAAGCCAAATGATAAAGAATATCCAGATTGGTATACAAGACAATATGAAGACGAAAACTTCAAAACAGAAGGAGGAGAAAGCCAAGCAGAAGTAAGAGAAAGAGTAAATGAAGCATTCCAAGAAGTTGTTAGTCAAAATAAAGGAAAAAGAATAGCAATATTTGCACATGATTATGCAATAATGTATTTCTTATTAAAATGGTGTAAATTAGAAAAAGTAACACCAAATAGAGAACTAAAATTAAGCTTTAAAGGCAAAGTAGTATTTGATAAAAGAATAAATTCACCAGAAGTATTTAAATTAACTTTAAATGACGGAAATGAAATAGAAGAAATTGAAAATATTCCATTTGATGATTTAGAGTTTGATGATTTTAATAAATAATAAAAGCAAAATAGACATAATATCCAGTAAGTTAATTACAATATTAGATCTATTTTTGTTACTAAAATTTGCAATATTTTATTTTACAAAGACAAAAAGAATGTTATAATTAATAAAAAAATTTAATTAAGAAATAATATGAATGTTTTGGTAGAGACTTTAACCAAAAAATGTATTATACAAGGAGGAAAATATGTGTACTGCAGCAACATATAAAACAAAAGATTTTTATTTTGGGAGAACATTAGATTATGAGTTTTCTTATAATGAAGAAGTAGCAATAACACCAAGAAATTATCAATTTAATTTTAGAAATAAAGAATCAATAACAAATCATTATGCAATAATAGGAATGGCTTATGTAGCCGATAAATATCCATTATATTATGATGCAATAAATGAAAAAGGATTAGGAATAGCAGGATTAAATTTTGTTGGTAATGCTCATTATAATGAACCACAACAAGAAAAAGATAATATTGCACAATTTGAATTTATTCCATGGATTTTAAGCCAATGTGCTACAACAAAAGAAGCAAGAAGATTAATTGAAAAAATCAATTTACTAAATGTTCCATTTAGTGCTCAATTACCATTAGCACAATTGCATTGGATTATTTCAGATTCAGAAGAATCAATAACAGTAGAAGCGGTGAGAGATGGAATCAAAATATATGATAATCCAGTAGGAGTATTAACAAATAATCCACCATTTGATAAGCAATTATTTGCTTTAAATAATTATATGAATTTATCTAACAAATCTCCAAAGAATTCTTTTGCACAAAATCTAGAATTACAACAGTATAGTAGAGGAATGGGAGCAATTGGACTTCCTGGGGATTTATCATCACAATCAAGATTTGTTAGAGTAGCATTTGTAAAAATGAATTCTGTATCTGGTGAAGATGAAAATGAGAGTGTAAGTCAATTTTTCCATATACTTAATTCAGTTGATCAGCAAAGAGGTTGTTGCCAATTAGATGATGGAAAATATGAAATTACAATTTATACATCATGTTGTAATGCAACTAAAGGAATATATTATTATACAACTTATGATAATCATCAAATTACAGCAATTGATATGCACAAAGAAAATTTAGATGGAGAGAGTCTTATTAGATATCCATTAATAAAAGGTGAGCATATTAATTATCAAAATTAATAATAAATATCCACAAATAGTGTAAATTTTGTGGATATTTGTGATATAAAAATAAATGAAGAAAGGAGTGGATGGTCTATTTAAGTTATTAAATATATCATACAAGAAAAAAATGGATTTAACTATTGATGTTGAAGATTATAAATTAAATGTGAGGGCTACAGTAATAATTGAACATAATGGAAAGATTTTAGTACATAGAAACGTAAATTCTAACCATTATGCTTTAATGGGAGGAAGAGTTAAAATTGGAGAGGACTCAGAAACTACAGTAAAAAGAGAAGTTATGGAAGAATTAGGCAAAAAAATAGAGGTTATTGGATATGTTACAACAATAGAGAATTTTTTTGAAATGAAAGGTTCTAAATATCATGAAATATTATTCGTACATAAAGCAGAATTTGTTGATGAGGAAGATAAAAAAATAGAGTATACTTTAAAAAATATTGAAGGAGAGGATTGTCTTAAATATGAATGGTTAGACATTTCTAAAATCGATGAATATCCATTGCTTCCAACATCAATAAAAAGTGTATTAAAAGAAAATAAATTTCCTGTTCACAAAATTAATAAAGACATTTAACTTTTTTTATAAAACTAAACTATGATGAAAGAAATGAGGAGAATTATGGCAGAATTTTGGGATATATATGATGAAAATCGAAATAAAACAGGTAAGTTAGCAGAAAGAGATGGATACGAATTTAAAGATGGAGAATATCATATTGTCGTAACTGGAATAATTTTCAATTCAAAATACGAAATATTGATAAGTAAAAGAGCTTCTTGGAAGAAATATGGAGGACTATGGGAATGTAATGGTGGTTCAATATTAGCAGGAGAAACAAGCTTGGAAGGAATTTTAAGAGAATTAAAAGAAGAACTAGGTATATCATTTACGGAAAAAGATGCAATTTTTTTGAAAGAAGTTAAAAGAGATAAAAAAGTACCAGACTTTAAAGATTTATGGATATTTCAAAAAAATATTTCAATTAATGAGATTACATTTCCTGATGGAGAAGCAACTGAAGCTAAATGGGTTACAATTAAACAATTTATAAATATGTATAATAATAAAGAAATTGTTCCAACAATTGATTTTGGAGAAGAAGAATACAAATTAGCTGTTGAAATTCTAAAAAAGAAAAAATTAGAAAGATATTATGATAATACAGAAGCAGATACTCCAAAGAAAAATGTAAAGTACTTTGTAGATAATATAAGTACAACTAGTGGGAAAGCAATTGATATCGGATGTGGATCTGGTAATGATTCTGTTTATTTAATAAAAAATGGATGGAGTGTTGTTTCAATTGACAAAGAAAATGTAGGAGAAAGAATTTCAAAAAGGCTAGATGCTGAAGAACAAAAAAGATTTAAGTTTCAACAACAAAATTTTAATGATATGAAATTGGAAAAAGCAGATCTAATTGTGGCTAATTATAGTTTGCCGTTTTGCAATAATGAAAAAATAAATGATGTGTGGAGAAATATTGTAAATAGCATAAGAACAAATGGTTATTTTGTTGGAAACTTTTTTGGAATAAAAGATTCTTGGAATAAAGCTGAATCTAATATGACATTTTTTACAAAAGAGCAGGTACAAAATTTATTTGATGAATTTGATATTATTAAATTTAACGAAGTAGAAAAAGAAGGTTTAACAGGTCTTGGAAATATGAAGTATTGGCATATTTTTAATGTTATTGCAAAGAAAAAATAATTAAAAAGCACTATATAGCAAAATGTAGTGCTTTTTATAAATTTAAAACCCAATAATCTCATTATAACAGCTAATAGCAAAATTATCAGTCATACCAGAAATATAATAAATAATAGCCTTATAAAAATCCGTGGAAACAGACATATCAAAAATAACTTTATTTTTCAAATTAGAATTAGACCTATCAGTCAAGTTCCAATACTTCTTAATCCAATCAACAAAACTAGAAATAAGAACAGGATAGAAAACCTTAATAGAATTCAATTTTTCCAAAGTATTTTCATTATCATAACATTCAGCCAAAACATTAAAAATTTGATTAATAACAAGCCTAAAATAATCAAAAGGATATTGAAGATGTTTATTAAAATAAATATGTTCATAATTAAACTTTTTAATATCATTTAACAATTTCAAATTTTCATCAGAAAAACGAAGACCATTTTCAGGTGAAGAATTTGAACAAATATCATAAATTAAAGTATTAATAATATTAGAATTATTAATCTTTTGAGCTCTATCATATTTTAATAAATCATAAAGTTCATCCAAATGATTATCAATAATATGTAAATATATTGCATCTTCGATATCACGAATTATATAAGAAATTTTGTCAGAAATTTTTACAACACAACCTTCCCAAGTATAAGGGCTATATTGATTAGGATAAGTATAATTGTTCAAATCAATATAACCATTTCTAGGCTTTATACAATTTTCATCAATTTCACCACAATGCGAAATAATACCATCTCTAACAGCATAGGTTAAATTCATGTTTTCAAAATTAGAATTACAATCTTCTAATAATTCAATATTATCAACAATGTTAACACCATTTTTTTCATGCCAAAAAGAATCTCCGATATATTTTTTTGATATTTCAGATAAAATTCTTTCACCTTGGTGACCAAATGGTGCATGGCCTAAATCATGTCCAATAGAAATGGCTTTAGTTAATTCTGTATTTAAACCTAATGTATTAGAGATAGTGTAGCTAATAGAATCAACATGACTAACATGTTCCATTCTTGTACAGATATGATCACTTGTAGGTGAAAAAAATACTTGTGTTTTATGTTTCATTCTTTTATAAGCATTTGAATGTAAAATTCTATTGTAATCACGTTCAAAATCACTTCTTAAATCATTCTCTCTCTTATAGATTTCTTTTTCTCTATGTATTAAATTGTTCCATTTTGGATTATTAATATCAGCTTTTTCATTTATAAATTTTTTCATAAAATCAATCCTTTCAAAATGATGTAGTAAAATTATACAATAAAATTAATAAAAAATCTAGATAATAGATTGAGTTAGAAGTATAAAATATTTACAATGTGAAGAATAAAAAGTAAAATAGTATCAAATTTATAAAATAAGTAAAAACAAAAAGCATATTCAAAAAAATATATCGTCGAATATAGTATTTTACAAGAAATTATGATATTATTTATGTTTATAAAAGGAATAAATCCTAAAACAAAATTAAAGAAAGGAATGTGGAATTATGGAAGCAAAACCTATGAAAATTTTGATTATAGAGGATGATATTAATGATTGTAACAATTTTATTGAGTGTGCGAAAACTAGAAATGATATAGAAATTGTTGCAATAACAGATTCAGACATAGATGGATTAAGATATGCTAAAACATTAAGGCCAGAAGGAATTGTTTTGGATTTAGAGCTGAATAATAGTTCATCTGGCAATGTAGATTCTTTGGATTTTGTTACAGATTTACAAGCTCTAAATTTAGAATATATGCCAATAGTAATAGTTACAACACATGTTAATTCGAAAAGAACATATGATATTTTACATAGAGAAGGTGTTGATTTTATATTGTATAAAGATCATCCAAATTATTCTGCAAATTTAGTATTGAATCATTTTATAAGTATGAGACAAAGCGAACTGAGTAGAAGTGACAAAAAATCAGTGGAAGATGAGTTAAAAGATAGAAAGAGTAGAATTTCTAGTTGTATTAACAGTGAACTAGAGCTAATTGGAATAACTTCAAAATTAAAAGGAAAACAATATATTCATGATGCAATTTTATATTTAATTGAAAATGAGAATGATAATTCTAATCTTATAGCATATTTATCTAAAATACACAAAAAATCTGCAACAACAATTACAAATGGAATACAAAATGCAATTTTTCATGCATGGAGAATTACACCAATTGAAGATTTGACAAAATATTATACTGCAAGAGTTAATTATGAAACAGGAGTACCAACTCCTATGGAATTTATATATTATTATAAAGATAAAGTAAAGACAATGATCTAAAAAAAGAGAACTGATAGTATTAATCAGTTCTTTTTTTGATGCAAAAATAGAAATAAAAATAATATTATATGGTTTTTTATAGAAAACACTGAATACGAGATAATTAAATAATTTCACAAAACGAAAAAGATTATTTTTGTATAACATGTAATAAATGTAAAAAAATGTAAAATGTAAGACCAATAAAACTAAAAAAATACAAAAAATATTGAATGTTTTCTATCACCAAAAACTGCTGATATCAAGAGATACAGTGGTATTTTTATTATAACAAAACATTACAGACCGTGCGCAAAAGATAAAAAGGTGGTGGAAAGATTATGGATTGGTGGGATCTATGGGTTTTATGGTTAAAAAAATTTATTTAAAAAACCAATAATAGAAATAAAAGTGAAATGTTTTTGCATTTTACTTTTATTTTTTTGGCTTAAAAATGTTTTTATAAATGTAATTGAAGAAATATTCTATTTGTTATATAATTAAATAAAAAGGAGGAAAACATGTTTGAAGATGTAGCTGAATATGTAAGTAATAATTTAGAAATACAATTAGGAATTATAAAAATAGTTTATATATTTATTTGCTCTTATTTTTGTAATATTAAAATATTGGATCAAAAAATAAAATTAAATTTTAAATCTATTTTTAAATTTATTTTGATAGTGTTTAATTCTATTCTATTTGCAGTTGTAAGATATGAAATAAGTTATGTAATTAGTATATTAGGTTGGATTTTTATGACAGCAATAATATTTAATAAAAATGAAATAAGAAAAAGTGTATTTACTACATTAGTTTCTTTGAGTATTAATTATATAATTTTATTAATTTCTACTACGATAAATTTTATTATAAATATTATATTTGGTATAAATTCTAATATTATTAATATAGTATTGATTTTTATAATTCATATAACATTATTAATTTTATTTTTTAATGTAAAAAAGTTTAAATATGGAATATCTTCATTAAAGAATATACAGCAAAATGAATATATTGATATACTAATTTTAACAATATCATCAATAATTTTATTTTCATGTATATTATTATCAAAGTTACAAGTAACCAAAAGTATATCTATAGGATTTATAATATTTTCTATATCAATGATTATAACTATTTTTAAATCCCTTCAATTATACTACAAACAACAAATGTTAATAAAAGACTTAAACGAAACAAGAGAAGAACTAGAAAAGAAGAAAAAAGAAATAGCAGAATTAGAAGCGGAAAATATAGAAATAAGTAAAAAGAGACATACAATAGTGCATAAGCAGAAATCATTAGAACATAAACTAGAAGAAATAATCACAAAAACAGAAATAAGTTCAGAAGAAGTAGCAGAAGTAAGAGAAAGAATAAAGAAATTAAACAATGAAATATATGATAAAGAAAAAGTAACAGAATTAGACAAGACAGGAATAACAAATATAGATGATATGTTAAAATACATGCAAGACGAATGTATCAAGAATCAGATTTCTTTCACATTAAAACTTACAGGAAATATTCATTATATGATTAATAATTTTATATCAAAAGATGATTTAGAAACATTATTAGCAGATCATATAAAAGATGCAATAATAGCCATTAATCACACAGATAACATAAATAGAAGTATTTTAGTAAGACTTGGAGAGATAAATAGAATGTATGGATTGTATATTTATGATTCTGGAATAGAATTCAAAAAAGAAGTGCTAGAAAATCTCGGAAACAAACCATTTACTACATATAAAAATGAAGGTGGAACAGGAATGGGATTTATGAATACATTTGATACACTAAGAAAATATAATGCAAGTTTAAGTATTGAAGAGTTTAATGAGCCAATTATAGATAACTATACAAAAGTAATTGCAATAAAATTTGATAAAAAGAAAGAAGTAAAAATAAAATCATATCAAGGAATAGATATAAATAAATTTATATAAAATAAAAAGAAGCTGATTTTTTATCAGCTTCTTTTTAATATAAAATTTTTTAGTATTAAATCTAATTATTATAATATTTTCCTTGCCATAAATCATTTTCACAAAGATATTTATCAAGACCATTCATAATCCATTTTTTATGAGAATTCCAATCTGGAGCAACAAGCAAATCTTTAGGGGCATCACCTGAAACACGATGAATAACAATATTAGGATTAATATGTGATAAAATATATCCAGCACATTCTAAATAATATTCAAGAGAAATAGGAGTATATGTTCCATTATAATACATATTAGCTAAAACAGTATTTTCAACAACATAAGTACAATGAATTTTTAAACCTTGAATATTATGAGTATTAATAAAATCAACAGTATTTTTTATATCATCCAAAGATTCATTAGGTAATCCAACCATAATATGTGTAACAACATCAATATTATATTTATTGAGCAAATCAACAGCTTTAGAAAATTGCTGTGAAGAGTAACCTCTATTAATTAATTTACCAGTTTCATCATTAGAGGTTTGTAAACCAAGTTCAACCCAAACATAATATTTATCACAATAAGATTTTAAAAGCTTGCAAATATCTTCATTTATACAATCAGGACGAGTTGCAACTGCCAAAGCAACAATTCTATTATCAATTAAAGCAGAATTATATTTAAGTTTTAAATTAGAAATAGAATCATAAGTATTAGTAAAATTTTGAAAATATGCTATAAATTTATTTGCTCTTTCTGCTTTATATGTTGTAAAATAATTTTTTACTTGGTCTGAAATAAAATTTTCAATAGTATGTGAATTAGAGCAAAATTTTATATGATCACCAGAACCACGTTCACTACAAAAAATACAGCCACCAGTACTAATAGAACCATCTCTATTTGGACAAGAAAATCCACCATCAATACAAATTTTTAAAGTTCTTTCACCAAATTTATCTTTCAAATATTTATTTAAATGTTTATATCTTTCTAAATTTTCCATAATAAAAATAGTATAACATAAAAGCTTGAAAAAACCAAGATTATAATATATAATAACACCATATTTTTTAAATTAAAATATAAAAATTTCAGGAGAAATTTATGATAAGAGAAAAAATCAGTGAATTATCTAAAAATATGAAAGAAGATCATATAAGTGAAAGCTCAGCACAATGTGCATATTATACAATATTATCATTTATACCATTTATAATGTTAGTAATAACACTTATACAATATACAGGAGTTGAGCCACAAACATTATTTGATGTAATTTCTAAAATAATTCCATCAAGTATGAGTGAAATGATATTAGGTATTGTACAAGAAGTATATTCAAAATCAATAGGAACAATTTCAATTTCAGTAATATTTACAATTTGGGCAGCAGGAAAAGGATTATATGCATTGACAAAAGGATTACAGATTGTGTATAATACAGACGATAAAGAAGAAACATCATATTTATATACAAGAGTAAAAGCTGTTATTGAAACAATAGTATTTATAGTATTGATTGTAATGGGACTAACATTATTAGTATTTGGTAATGGAATTATAAGTATAATAAAAGAAAAATTTGGAACATTAGAAAATTACAATTTAATTTCATCAATAGCAACAGAAATTGGATTGATTTTTGTAACATTTATTGTATTTATATTATTATATAAATTTATGCCAAAACATAAAATGGCATTAAAAACTCAAGTATATGGGGCAATATTTGGAGCAATAGCATTAAATGTAATTTCATTTGTATTTTCAAGATATTTAACAATATTTAAAGGATTTTCAATAACATATGGAAGTTTAACAACAGTAATGTTAATAATGATGTGGACATATTCATGTTTCTATGCATTATTTTTAGGAGCAGAATTAAATAAAATATTAAACCAAAAAAAGGAGAATTAGGATGAATATTGACGAAGTAAAAATATATGTACTAGTATTTTTCATATATGCTTTTGCTGGATGGATAATGGAAACAACATCAATTTCAATAAGAAATAAAAAGTTTGTAAATAGAGGTTTTTTAATTGGGCCTGTTTGTCCAATATATGGATATGGAGTAGTATTAGTAAGTTTATTATTACAAAAATATCAGAATGATATAATAGTAACATTTTTTATGTCTATAATAATTTGTGGTTTTCTAGAATATTTTACAAGTTATTTTATGGAAATAATATTTAAGGCAAGATGGTGGGATTATAGTCAAAGAAAATTTAATATTAATGGTAGAGTTTGTTTAGAAAATTTAGTATTATTTGGATTAGCAAGTTGTGTAATAATATATGTAACAAATCCATTTATAATAAAACATTTAAAAATGATACCAAGTATGGTACAAAATGTATTGATTGGAGCATTATTAGCAGTCCATTTAGTTGATAATATTGTATCATATAAGATTATACTTAACTTGAAAAAGGTATCAAATGAAATTAAAGATGATACAATTGAAATTTCTGAAAAGGTTAAAAATATTATACATAATAAATCTAGATTATATAGAAGATTGGTAAATGCATTCCCTAATATAAAAGAAAAAGTTCAATTTAAAAAGTGGACTTTGAAAGAAAAATTAGAAGATATAAAGAGACAAATCAAAAAAGAAGCATAGAGCTTCTTTTTTTGCACTTATCATTCCTAAATGACCAATTAGATTAAAACAATAGAAAAGAAATTAAAAGTATGATATAATAAAAACATCAATTATAAGAAAGGGGAAAATAAATTGGGATTAGTTTTAAAAAATGTTTCTAAAACATTTGTAGGAAAAAGAGCAGTAGATAATATTTCATTTGAACTAAATAAGCCAGGAGTATTTGGATTATTAGGAACAAATGGAGCAGGAAAAACAACTACAATAAGAATGTTATTAGGAATAATAAAAAAAGATAGTGGTGAGATAACTTGGAATGGGAAAGCAGTAGATAGAAAATCAGTTAACTTTGGCTATCTACCAGAAGAAAGAGGAGTTTATCCAAAAACAAAAATATATAATCAATTAATGTATTTTGCTGAATTAAAAGGAATGAAAAAAGAAGAAGCAGATGAAGCAATAAAAAATTGGGCTCAAAAATTAAAAGTGGAAGAATATTTAGATAAACCAGCCGAAAAATTATCAAAAGGAAATCAACAAAAAATTCAATTTATGACAGCAGTAATACATAATCCAGAATTATTAGTATTGGATGAACCATTTAGTGGATTAGATCCAGTGAATACTGAATTATTGAAAAATATAATAATTAATTTAGTAAAAGAAGGAAAATACATAATAATGTCAGCACATCAAATGTCTACAATTGAGGAATTTTGTTCAGATATATTAATTTTAAATAAAGGAAAAACAGTTATAAAAGGTAATTTGAAAGAAATAAAAGATACATATCCAGCAAACAGAGTTCAAATTGAAACAAATGAGAATATAGAGACAGATATTAAAAAATTAGGATTTGAAATTGAAAATATAAAGAATTATAGTTATACAGTAAAAATATTTGATGAACAAAAGGCACATGAATTATTAAAAGAATTAGTGATAAAAGGAATAACAATAAATAAATTTGAAATAATGAAGCCAACATTAAATGATATTTTCATAGAAAAGGTGGGTGAATAAAATGAAAGATTTATTTATAGTAACAAAGTTTACAATGAAAGATATGTTACAAAGAAAATCATTTATAATAACAACAATAATATTTTTGATAATGATAGTAGTTGGATTTAACATACCAAATTTTATGAAAATGTTAAATAAAGATTCAGATGTAAATAAAATTGAAATAATTGATTCTGGAAATGTATTTGAAGGAACACTTGAAAGTTTAAAAGATTTAGATACAGGATATGAAATTCAGATTTTAAATGAAGATTATGAAAAAATAAAAGAAAAAATAGAAAATGAAGAAATTGATTCTGCAATAATAGTAGAAAAACAAGATGAAAATATAAAAATTAAATATATAGTAAAAAGTGCAACAATGATGTCAGGAGTACCAGAGAACATTATTTCAACATTAAATACATTATATACAAATATTCAAATTAATAAATTGGGATTAACAGAAGAACAATTGAAATCTATTACTCCAAATTTTGAATTTGCATTAGAACAAACTGATGAAGAGGCAAGTGGAAATGTATATGCTATGATGTTACTTTCATTAGTGTTATTTTATGCAATATATTTTTGTGCATATCAAGTATCAAGTTCAATTACAACAGAAAAAACATCAAAAATAATTGAAACACTTGTAACATCTACATCTCCAAAGACAATTGTATTAGGAAAAACACTTGGAATAGGAATTGTTGGATTATTACAAATGATATTATTAGTAGGAACAGCATTAATTAGTGCGAAAACATTTTTAGAGCCAGGTATATTGGATTCAATAATAGATGTATCAAAAATAACACCATATTTAGGAATTATAACAATAATTTATTTTATATTTGGATATTTTGAATATGCTTTATTATATGCTTTAACAGGTTCAACAGTTAGTAAACCAGAAGATATTCAATCTGCAAATGGACCAGTTGCAATCCTTGCAGTAATAGGATTTTATTTATCATATTTTACGATGATGAATCCAGCGAGTGAATTGAATGTTTTTGCATCAATGTTTCCAATTTCATCACCATTTTGTATGCCATTTAGAATAATGATGGGACTTGCTAAGCCAACAGATGTTATAATTTCAATTATAATCTTATTAATAACAGGTATTATAATTGCAAAAATAGCTATAAAAATCTATTCAAATGCTATTTTAAATTATGGCACTAAAATGAGTTTTAATGATATTGTAAAAATGTATAAAGACTAGAGCAAGGCTTACTACACTTTACAAATTATGTAAAGTGTGATAAAATAAGTTAAATAGCACGTTGCTTTGTTGAGCAATAACCTATTATACAAATTATTAATGGGTTTCCACTGTAGTGTGGAGGAAAGGATTTTTTATGAAAAAGTCGAATTTTTATCGTTTCCGGAATTATTTACGTGCAATCGCTATTGGTGCTTTAATTTTCATTTTGATTTATGCGAGCGCTATGTTAGCACCTAAGTTGATATCTGATAAAAGTACAAAGTTAAAAGTTTATCGGATGTCTAACAATGAATCCAATAATTGTACAATGAATCTTTACAATGATTATGTAACTAGTTTGAAAGGGGTGTCAATTCAGCCATATGCAGCTGACACTCAATATGTCATTGACTTGAAAGGACCATATAGCAAGATTTCAGTTTCAGCTTATAATTCAATCCGAAAGGAGTGGGAAGATAAGGATATTATTGCTTTAGGAAATGAGCAGTATTCGATTAAGCCTGAAGCGGTGGGTTATTTTGATCATGACCATACAGTTACATACTGTGTCAATATTGAAAATGGAGATGATATTCAAAAATACTATTTTACTGTTAAGTGAAATAGTATAAAAAGTTCATAAATCCGAAAAACCAAAAGAGTTCTTCTATTTATTCAGAGGAACTCTTTTGGTTTTATGATATGTTCTAAAATGAAAAATATTAAGCCATAGTCAAAAAAGACTGTGGCTTGGATTTTATGAATTCAAAATAGCATTAATTAATAAATCAAAAGTATAATTTAAACTTGTTTTCAAATCAGAATTAATTGCAATTTTAAATCCAGCAGAATTGGTATGACCTCTATGTATTTGTGATTTACAATATCCAAATTTCTTTCAGAAGGAAGTAAATCAGATTGAAGAATATATGTACATCCAACATCATGATTAGCTATAAATCTGTTCAATGCAAGTTCTGTTAGTGCTTTGGTTCTTTCATCTACACTTTGCAATTGTTTTCTAATAGATTGAATATCTATCAAATGTTCTTCGCAATAGTGTAAAATTTTTCTTGCTTCATCAGTAACGTTTAAAGTTAAATCAATAGTATCAGACAAAATGTCAACAGAAAAATATTCCTAATTTTTCATTTTATTTTTTACATAATTACAAATTATTTTTACAATTTCATCATTACCAATTTGACAGTCTAAACAAATGTCATAATTGTTTTTATTACCCCATATTTGATTTGAGATAACTTCATAATAAGTAGATCTTGCTTTATCAGATTTTTCCATATATGATTTTGCTGTTGAATCATTATCATTATAAAGTCTTTTTATAGTATCTATTTTGTATTGTTCAGGAGCATAAAGAAATATTTTAATTAAATCCTTGTTATCTCTTAAAATATAATCAGCAGATCTTCCAACAATTACACAACTTTCAGCATTAGCAATTTCTTTTATAACATTAGCTTGTTTGATAATAGAATCACCATTTGCTTCTAATGATAAGAAATCATTATATAATTTATCAGTATCATTATAATTTCCTACTAAAGAATGTTTAATTGCAAAATCTTTAATTTCTTCTTTTCCATAAAATGCAATTCCAAGTTGTTTTGCAACATTTCTTGCAATTTCTTTACCATTTGTACCATGTTCACGAGATATTGAAATAACTAGATTATCTTTGTAAACAGTAGGTTCTAAAACTGCAATTTTTTGTTTGTAAGCATTTTTCAATATGAAAGCTGAAATTATAGCAGTAAGAATTTCAGAAATAGGGAATGTCCACCAAACTAAATTTATAACATTGTCAGATAATGTAAATAAATATGCGATAGGGAATACAAATATAACTAATCTTAATAATGAAATTATAAGAGGTTTACCAGCATATCTAAGAGCTTGTAAAATACCTTGAACAGCAATAGAAAATCCCATAAATACAAAGCCAATACTTGAAATTCTAAGTGCTGTTGAACAAACATCAATAATTTGAGTTGTAGACCCACCAGATAATCCAAATAATTTTGATAATGGATTAGCAAAGATTTCAAATAATGCAGTGATTATTAAAGTGACAATTGCAGTATCTATAATTCCATATTTAATACAATCATCAGCTCTTTTTTTATCTTTCATACCATAATTAAATGATAATATTGTAATAATAGTATTAGATAATCCAAAACATGCAAGTACAGCAATATTTTGAATTTTATAATATATACCAAAAGATCCTACTAATATTGTTGGATTGGCTTTTGCTGTTCCTAGTATAGCATTCATTCCAGCCATCATAACAGAAAGTAATGATTGCATAATTGCAGCAGAAAGGCCTATACTATAAATTCCTTTTATTAAACCTAAATCAGGTTTTATGTATTTTAAATTTTTATCAATTTCCTTATTTACAGTGTAATGAAATATTATTGCGACAAATAAAGATAAAAATTGTCCAATTATTGTTGCCCAAGCAGCACCAGCAACACCCATATTTAATGGAAAAATAAAAATATAATCTAATACAATATTTGCAATTGCACCAGATATTTGTGCTATTGCAGATAAATTAGTTTTACCAGTTGCTTGTAAAAATCTTTCATATGCTGTATATGCAATAGAACCTAGTGAAAAACAACAGCAAATTTTTAAATACGTTGTTCCCATAGAAATTATTTCTTCATTACCAGCAGAAAATAAAGAAATGAACCATTTTGATCCAAACATTCCAAATAAAAAGAATAATATAAAAATGCAAATACTAATAAAAATACCATTACCAGCAACTTTATTTACTTGTTCTTTATTATTTTCTCCTAGATTTTTAGAAAGTAATGTGTTTAGCCCAATTCCTGTACCAACACCAATAGCAATAATTAAAATTTGAATAGGAAATGCTAATGTTAAAGCTTGATTTGCAATAGCACCTTGTTCTCCTATGTTTGTAACAAATATGCTATCTACAACATTGTATAATGCTTGTAGAACCATGGAAATAATCATAGGTAATCCCATTTTCCAGAAAAGTTTTTTCATTGGCATGTCAGCCATTTTGTTTTGTTTAACGTTTTCCATAACGTCCTCCTTTTATAAAATATTATTGTAGCTCTTATATACTAGGAAGTTCAGAGATCATTACTAGCACATAAAAAAAGCGGAAATCCAATTTGCTGGATTTCCGCTATATATCTTAGCTACTCGCAGGCGCTATTATAGCATAAAAAATTTTGAAATGTAATACCTAAATTAAAAAAATTTAAAATTATTGAAAATAAAAAATCATTATGATATATTTAAAAAGATAAAATATTATAAAAAAAGAGGTATAAAATGAAGGTAGAATTATTATGTAGTTGTGAAAAAGAAGAATTAGAAAAAAGAATTCAAAAAGTAGCTGCAGCAGGAAAATTATCAAGATTTAAAGGAAATGTTTTCGAAGTATTAGAAAATTGTAATGACTATGAAAAAAATTTAAAATTAATAAAAAGAATTATTTCAATGGGGCACAAATCAATTATTGAACATGATTATTTAGTATTTGCCATATCAGATATAACGCCAATTATTGAACAAACAATTATTGGAAATAGATTAACTTCATTTACAATAAAATCTAGAAGAGAAGTAGATTTTCGTACTGCTGGATTTTATACACCAGAATTTAGAGATTCAAATTTAAATATACATCCACAAAATGAACAATTAAAAGAGAAATACCAAAAACATATGCAATATTTATTTAATACATATGGCGAATTAGTAGACAAAGGAATTGACGTAGAAGATGCAAGATTTATATTACCATATTGTTTTCATAGTAATATAATAATGGGATTAGATGCAAGAGAATTAGAAAAGATGGTTGAATCTTTTATATATGGAAGATTAAGTAGAATACAGGAATTAAATGAATTTGGAAAAATCTTATATGAAATTATAAAAGAAAAAGTACCATATTTAATAGAATGTATAGAAAATTCAAAAATGAATAGTGATAATCAATTTGAATATTTAGAAAAAATGATTAAAAAACCAGAAATAAAAATATTAGAAAAGCCAGAACTTTTAAGTTATACACCAAATGCAGATGATGTTGTACTAGAAAGTAATATAATGTATCATTATCAATGTTCAGAAAAAATGGCTGATGAGATATTAAAAGAATTAGAAGAAAAAGATGAAAATGCAAAAGAAAAAATGATGCAAAATATTCTTCATAAAGAAGAAAAAAGAGAATTAGAACAAGTAAGTTTTAGTTTTCAAATTCCAATTTCATTATCAATATTAACACATTTAACAAGACATAGAATGCATCCATTGCTAATACCAGAATTTGTACCATTATGGGATATGAAAAATTATATAACACCAGAAACAATAAAGAAAAACGCAAATGATGTATATCAAAAAGCTGTTAATGAAAATATAAAAATGTTTGATGAATTTAAAGAACAAGGAATTGCAGAAGAAGATTTAATATATTTTTATATTGGGGCACAAATGTTAAATGTTATAACAACAATGAATGCTAGAAATTTACAATGGGTTTCAAGAATGCGTTGTTGTAATAAGGCACAATGGCAAATTAGATTTATTACACAAGAAATGGTAAGACAAGTAAAATATGTAGCACCATTAATAGGAAAAGGACTTGGTCCAACATGTATAACAGATAAATATTGTGGTGAAGGCAAAGAATCATGTGGATTAATTGACAAAATCAATGCAAAATGATAAAATACAAACATTAACTTTTTTATCTCCTATTTGGAGTTGACATATAGAACGAATATACACCAACAAATGTTATGGGAGGCAAATTATGAAAGATTTTGAAAAACGGATTGTTGAATTATGTAAAACGACAAATGTTGAAAAAATTTTAACAATAACAGGTATTGTTTTAGCAATAATAACACTTTTAGGGACTTTTCCTAGAATTATTAATGTATTAATAGCATTAATAGTATTAGCAATTATTATCATTATTAGAATTGTTCGAAAAATAAAGAAAACAGATATAGAAACATTTTCTAAAAATAATTTTTGGTATGTGATTTTTTCAGACTCAAATGTATCTGAAGAGATATGCTTTATTACAACAATGCTCCTTTTTTACAGTATTCCTAGAAAAATCAAAATTACAACAGGAAGTTTGTTTTGGGATATTATTGTAGCATTGGTTATAGTTGCTATAGTATTTTTTATGAGTGGTAATATAGCAAAATTTTTCAAAAGTAAATTAAAGTAAAAATATAACTAATAGGCAAAAGTTTTATTAATTTTTGCCTATTAGTTTTTTTCTATTGAAAAATTAAGAGATTAATGATAAAGTTGTATATGTAAGAAAGGGGAGAAAATATGGAGAAAAAACAAAAGAAATCTATTATTTTAATTTTTATTATTTTTATTATTATGATATGTTTTTTTGAAGGTATGAGGGAAGAATTAGGTACAACAATAAAAAACACAGAGAAAACGAATTCAGATAATACATTTAAAATAATATCAAGTACAGAAAACAAAGACATAGAAGAAATCATACAAAATTATGCAAAAAAGAATAATATAGATGTAAGCATAGATTATGCAGGAACAATTGAAATAATGTCAAAACTTAATAATGGTGAAAAATATGATGCAGTATGGTGTTCAAATTCAATATGGTTATATATGCTAGATAGCAAAATAAAAACAACAAATTCAAAATCAACAAGTATAAATCCAGTAGTATTTGGAATAAAAAAATCAAAAGCTGAAGAATTAGGATTTATAGGAAAAGATGTTTATATGAAAGACATATTAGAGGCAATAAACCAAGGAAAACTAAAATTCAATATGTCATCACCAACTCAAACAAATACAGGAGCAACAGCATATTTAGGATTTTTAACAACACTTGCAGGAAATCCTGAAATATTAACAGAAGAAAACTTACAAAATGAGGAGTTAAAAGATCAGTTAATTCAATTATATTCAGGAGTAAAAAGATCATCAGGAGATGATGAATTTTTACAAGAAATGTTTTTAAAAGGTAATTATGAAGCATTAATAACTTATGAAACATCATTAATAAATATGAATAAACAGTTAGAGCAAAAAGGAGAAGAACCATTATATGCAATATATACTAAAGATGGGGTTTCAATATCAGATTCACCATTTGCATATATAGATAATAAAGATGATGCTAAGCTAGAAGAATTTAAAAAAATACAAAATTACATATTAAGTAATGAAGGACAAGCTGAATTAGTGAAAACAGGAAGAAGAGTTTGGTTTGGTGGAATAAATGAAAATGCAGATAAAACAGTATTTAATCCAAACTGGGGAATAGATACAACAAAATATATTGTGCCAGTAAAATATCCAAGTACAGCAGTAATAAAAACAGCACTAGGAATATATCAAACAGAATTAAGAAAACCAATAAATATTGTATTTTGTTTAGATTATTCAGGAAGTATGTATGGAAGTGGAAGCAAACAATTAATAGAAGCAATGCAATATATCTTAAATGAAGAAGAAGCATCAAAAGATTTATTACAATTTTCAAATAAAGACAAAATAACAATAATACCATTTAATCATGAAATACTTGGAGAATATACAACAGAAGATGGAACTAAAACAGAAGAATTAATAAATCAAATAACATCAACAAAAGTAAATGGTGGAACAGATATATATATACCAGCAATTGAAGGATTAAATATATTAAATAAAGAAAACTTAGAAAAGTATAATACATCAGTAGTATTAATGACAGATGGTGAATCAAATTATAATAGATTAACCCAACTTCAATCAGTATATAGACAAATAAATAAAGATATACCAATATTTAGCATAATGTTTGGATCAGCAGATAAAACACAATTAGAAGATATAGCAAATTTAACAAATGCAAAAGTATTTGATGGAAGAACAAATTTATTAGAAGCATTTAAACAAGTAAGGGGATATAACTAGAAAGAAAGGAAAACATAATGAAAAAAGAATATATTTTTTCTGCAATATTAGGTGGAACATTTTTTGCAGTACCATATTTAGCTCTTGGAGTTCAATTAGTACCATCATTAGCAATAAGTGCAGTGGCATATGGAGCCGGAACCTTAATATTTAAAGATAGAAGTAAAATTGATTATTCAACTAAAAATACTAATTTATATGAAATACTAAAAAATGCAAAATCACAAACAACGCAAATTTTTGATATTTCAAAACAATTAGAAGACAGAGAATTAATTGCAAATGTCCAAGATATTTGTAATACATCAAATAAGATAATTGATACTTTATCAAAAAATCCAGGAAAACTATCACAAGTAAATAATTTTATAAATTATTACTTACCAGTAACAATAAAAATATTGCAAAGATATGATGAAATTGAAAATCAAAAATTAAATTCAGAAGAAAGTCAAAAATTTATGAAGTCTGTAAGAGATATGATTGCAAAAATAAAAGAAGCTTTTCATGAACAATTAAATAATATGTATCAAGCAGAGATTATAGATACAGATGCAGAATTAAAAGTATTTGAAGAAATGTTAAAATCTGATGGATTTTTAGGAGATATAAATATAAAAAAATAGGAAGTAAGTTTAAATATAGATAATTAAAGCCTAAAGAAAGGAAGATAAAAAATATGAGAGGAAGAAAAGAAGTCTGGATAGGATTTGGAATTTTAGTAATATTGGTCTTAATCATAATAGGAATAAAATTCTTTTCAACAAATGGAGAATCAATTATGGAATCAAACTTAAAAACAGTATATGTTGCAACAGGTGGAGGAAAAGAAAATTTCTTAGCAGATGAAGAAGTCAATAAAATAATGAAAAAGAAATATGGACTAAATGTTATATATGATTCATGGAGTAATGGAAAACTAATTAAAAATCCATTAGTAAGAGAAGATGGAACAAAATATGATGTAATGTTCTGTTCTGATCAAAGATTTTATGATTATTATAAATTAGCACCAGATACAACAAAAGGAGAATCAGCAAGATATACAGTTCAAAAAGGTGGATTAACATTAAATACTCCAATTGTAATATATAGTTGGGATACAGTTGTAGATGCATTAATAGAACAAAAAATAGTAACAGAAAAAGATGGGGTATATTATATAACAGATATGCCAAAATTAATATCATATATACTTGAAGGAAAGAAATGGAAAGACATTGGAGTAGATATGTTATATGGAAGTATAAATATAGACTCAACAGATCCAGTTACATCATCACCTGGTGCAACATATTATGGATTATTACTTTCAATTATGTGTGATGGAGAAATAACAGATGAAGCAGTTGCAGAAAATTTACCCAAACTAAAAGAATTTTACACAAAATCAGGATATATGAACAATACACCAGCAGATTTATTTGAATTATACTTAAAAACAGGAGTTGGAGGAAAGCCAATGATTGTTGATTATGAAAAAAGTGTAATAGACTTTGCAAATTCAAATCCAGATGGATGGGAACAAGTAAAAGACAAGATGAGAATATTATATCCAACACCAACAATATGGAACTCACATTGTATAGCATCATTTGATGAAGCAGGAGATGAGTATTATGAAGCTTATGAAGATAAAGAGATACAACAAATTGCATGGTCAAAATATGGATTTAGAACAGGTGTAACAGGTGGAAATTATGATGTAACACAAGTAAATGTAAAAGGAATACCACAAAGCATAATAAGTACAGTATCAAGCCTAAAAATGAATGTATATGAACAATTAATTTCATATTTAGGAAATAAATAGTTTATAAAATTTTAAATATAATTATAAAAAAGATTGGAGAAAATAAAATGGAAGAAGAAATAAAATTAGAAGTTGCTAAAAATGTAGATACAAAAGATATCGAATTAGCATTACAAACAGATAAAAAAGTTGATGAAGCTGTTGTGGAAAAATCATTAAATTATGATGCTTTAACACCAGAGGAAAAATCTGCAATAGATGAATTTATTAGTAAAGTTGATGTAAAAAATACTGCCCAAATATTACAATTTGGTTCAAGTGCACAAAGTAATATCTCAAAATTCTCAGATAGTGTTTTAAATGATGTTAGAACAAAAAGTTCTGGAGAAGTTGGAGATTTACTATCAGGATTAGTAACAGAAATAAAAGAATTTAATGCAGATGTTCCAGTTGAAGAGAAAAAGGGAATATTAGGAATATTCAATTCTGCAAAAAAACAAGTCGAAAAATTAATAGCAAAATATGACAAAGTAGAAAATAATATAGCTAAAATAGAAAAATCATTAGAAACACATAAACTTCAAATGATGAAAGATATTGCAATATTTGATACAATGTATGATAAAAATTTACAATATTTTAAAGAATTATCATTATATATAATTGCTGGTGAAAAGAAATTAGAAGAATTGAAAACAGTTACATTACCAGAATTACAAAAAATAGCAGAAGAAACAAAAGAACAAACAGATGCACAAGCTGTAAATGATATGGTAGCAATAATAAATAGATTTGAAAAAAGAATATATGATTTAAAAACAACAAGAATTATATCAATTCAAATGGCACCACAAATTAGATTAATTCAAAACAATGATAGTGAATTAGTTGAAAAAATACAAAGTTCATTAATAAATACAATTCCACTTTGGAAAAATCAAATTGTTATAGCATTAGGAATAACAAATGCAAGAAATGCATTAGGAGCACAAAAACAAGTTACACAAATGACAAATGATATGCTTACAAAAAATAGTGAATTATTAAAACAAGGAACAATTGAAATTGCAGAAGAATCTGAAAAAGCTGTTGTAGATGTTCAAACATTACAAAAAACAAATCAAGATATTATAGATACATTAGATAAAGTTATAGAAATTCACGAAAATGGAAGAGTAAAAAGACAAGAGGCAGAAGTTCAACTTGAAGAAATTGAAAATAAATTGAAAGAAAAATTATTAGAAATAAAGAACTAAAAAAGTAGGCGAAAGCCTACTTTTTTGATAATGTAATATTAAAAGATTTAGTTATATAACCTCTACTAATATTAATAGTAATATTATCACCAGGGCTTTTAGTAAAAATATATTCTCTTAATTCAATCATATTATTAAAAGTCTTATCATCAATAGAAGTAATAATGTCTCCAATTTTTATTCCACTAGAATAAGCAGGACTATCTTTATTAATATGTGCTATATAAATTCCATTTGGAACATTTGTAGAAGAAAAATATGGAGTAGTTTCTTTATCATAAGCATAAATTCCCAGATAAGCCTCATCAAAAGCTCCAGTTGATACAATTTTTTCAATTACAGGTTTTACAACATTAATAGGAATGGCAAAACCAATACCTTCTGCAGATGTAATTTTTACACTATTTACTCCGATAACTTCTCCTGTAGAAAGAATTAAAGGTCCACCACTATTTCCAGGGTTAATAGAAGCATCAGTCTGAATCAAATCAGTCATATATGATACAGAATTATTTTCTTCAATTTTTATAGTTCTATTTATAGCACTAATTATTCCAGATGTTATAGTCCTTCTAAATTCATATCCAATAGGGTTGCCAATGGCATAAACAGTTTCACCAGATTTAATTTTAGAAGAGTCTCCAAATTTTACATAATTTAGACCGGAGGCATTTATTTTTGAAACAGATAAATCTAACTCTGAATTACACCACAAAACAGTTGCATCATATGTGTTACCATTTTCTAATGTAACATAACATGTACTAAATTTTTCACCAGTAACATGACAATTACTTAAAATATATCCATTATTTGAAACAATTATTCCAGTACCAATCCCTAAATCATTTAAAGAACTTGTTGAAAAAATAGATGTAGAATGAGATTTTATTTTTGATATACCAACAACACAATTAGAAACATCTTCTAACATATTTGAAATGTCTAAATTTGTAGTAGTTGAAACCGAATTATTAGAAGTACTCATTTTGGAGATATCATATTCTGATGACATTTCAATATTACTATATGTAGTATATATATAATAAGAAAAACTTAATAGAAAGATAGCTGAAATTATGAATAATATAATATTTCTAAACAAATGAGATTTTTTTTTCATATATAGACCTCCATAAAATAATTATGAACAAAATTCATAAAATTAAACAGAGGCTACAAAAGTAACCTCAAAAATTATTCAGAATCTGATACCTCTAATTCATCTTTTAAACATCTATCACAATGTGGAAAATCTTTTTTATCACAATCTAAATCAACACCTTTTAAGCATTTTCCTTCATGATGACATTTTGCACAAATTTTTATGTGTTTTACTTGATTAGCCCAAATTTGTACAGCATATTTTTTACCAGGGCAAAGAGGACCAAAAACAAATTCACCATCTTCATCTGTAAATGTATGGGAAACAGGTTTTAATTCTTTTTTACCACATTTATATTCTATTTCAACTAATTTAACAACAGCATCGCTTACAGGCTCTTTGAAACAATCTCTAACAATACCATAAATAACATCTCTATGATCATTAGCCAAAGTAATATCTAAATCAAATTGCTTTCCATCAGCAATAAATCCATCAATATCAACTATAGGGCACATTGGCTCAGATTTTCTTTCATCCATTTCCATAAATAAACTCCTTTAATAAAATTTAGGCAAAGCCTATTAATGTATAATATGAAAAAATAAAATAATTGATAATAATAACTAGTCAAAAACATAAATATATTATATAATAATACAGTTACAAAATAATAAGAGAGGAAAAAGAAAATGGATAATAGACCAATAGGAATTTTTGATTCTGGAGTTGGAGGAATAACAATATTAAAAGAGATTCAAAAAAGATTGCCTAATGAAAATTATATATATTTAGGAGATACAAAAAACTTTCCATATGGAGAAAAAAATAGAGAAGAAATAATAAAATTTGCAATTCAAAATGTAGAATATTTAATAAAGAAAAATGTAAAAATAATAGTAATAGCTTGTGGAACTGCAACAAGTCAAGCAATAGATATATTACAACAAAAATTTGAAATACCAATAATAGGAATTATAAAACCAACAGTAGAATATATTAAAGAAAAAGAGTACAAAGAAGTAGGGGTAATTGCAACAGAAGGAACAATAAGAAGTGGCGAATGGGAAAGACAATTGAGAAAAAATATTTCTAATATTAATGTAATAAATAAAGCATGTCCGATGCTTGCAACGATTGCTGAAGAAGGAAGAGCAACAGGAATAGAAGGAAGAAATGCAATTAAAGAATATATGAAATCATTTAAAGAAAAGAAGATAAATAAGATTATTTTAGGCTGTACACATTTTCCAATATATGAACAAGTTATAAGAGATGAACTAAAATATGATGTAGAATTAATAAATACAGGAAAAACAGTTGCAAAATATTTAGAAGAATATTTGAATGAAAAAGAATTATATACTCAAAGCAAAAAAGGAAACATAAAAATAGAGTTAACTAAGAAGGAAGAAGAATTCTCAAGAATTGTAAATGATATATTTAAAGAAAAAGTATAACAAATAAAAATGTAAAAAAATATATTTTTTTTGAAAAATGTATTGAAAAAAATAAAATAATATGGTATAAATAATATTGAGTTATTAAATAATAAATTAGAAGAGGTAAATAATATGAAAAGATTTTTTAAATTAACATTAATAATAGGAATTACAATGATTGCATTAGCAATATCAAATATAGCATATGCTGATGATGATTTTGATATTTTAACACCAACAGATTTACCAACAGAATCAACATCAACAACTGCACCAACTACAACAACAACTACACCAAGCACAAGTACTACATTAGAAATCCCAAAGACTACTACAACAACTGTAAAAATAACAAAAACAACAAATACATCATTACCACATACAGGTATAGAAGATAGTACAGGAACAATAGTAGCAATAGTAGCATTAGCAATAGTAGGAATTAGTTCATTTGTAGTAATAAAGAAAAATAGTGATATTTAAGATTAAGAGAAAAGTAAAATAAAGGTTATCAACAGAGAAAATTAGTCACAGGCTGAGAACTAATTGTGGAAAACATATTTGAAAAACTAACTCTTTAGCTTTCTAACGAATAAGTTAGACGTATAAGATACGTTATAATCTATCAGTAAGTTAAAAATAGGATGGAACCGTGTAATATAAGCACTCCTATAGATAGAAATATCTATAGGAGTGTTTTTTTATTTATAAAATAAGGTAAATCCAAAATATAAGGAGGTATAATTATGATTAGAACAATACAAAAAGATGGACAAATTTTAGATATGGAAGAAGGAAATGAAGAATTACAAAAGACAATTTGGCATACAACATCACATATATTAGCACAAGCAGTAAAAAGATTATATCCAAACACAAAGCTAGGAATAGGACCAGCAATTGAAAATGGATTTTACTATGATTTTAGAGTAGAAAAGCCATTCTCAGAAGAAGATATAGTCAAAATAGAAGAAGAAATGAAAAAAATAGTTAAAGAAGATTTACCATTAGAAAGAAGTGTATTATCAAGAGAAGAAGCAATCAAGTTAATGGAAGAAAAAGAAGAACCATATAAAGTTCAATTAATAAAAGAACTTCCAGAAGGTGAAACAATATCATTCTTTAAACAAGGAGAATTTATAGATTTATGTGCAGGACCACATATAAATAGAACAGGAAAAATAAAAGCAATAAAATTATTAACAACATCTGCTGCATATTGGAAAGGAAATCAAGAAAATGACTCAATGCAAAGAATATATGGAGTATCATTCCTAAAAGCAAGTCAACTTGAAGAACATCTAAGATTATTAGAAGAAGCAAAACAAAGAGATCATAGAAAAATAGGAAAAGAACTTGAATTATTTATGACACACGAATTAGTTGGTTCAGGACTTCCAATGTATTTGCCAAATGGAGCAACAATAAGAAGAATATTAGAAAGATATATACAAGATAAAGAAATAGATTTAGGATATAGTCATGTATATACACCATCACTTGCAAATGTTCAATTATATAAAACAAGTGGACATTGGGATCATTATAAAGATGACATGTTTCCTGCAATGAAATTAGATAATGAAGAAATGGTATTAAGACCAATGAACTGTCCACATCATATGTTAGTATATAAAAGCAAACAACGTTCATACAAAGATTTACCAATAAAAATAGGTGAATTAGCAAATGATTTTAGATATGAAAATAGTGGTGCTGTTTGCGGACTTGAAAGAGTTAGACAAATGTGTCAAAATGATGCACACTTATTTGTAAGACCAGATCAAATAAAAGAAGAAGTAGGAAATGTATTAAAATTAATAAAAGAAGTATATCAAAAAGACTTCGGATTTTCAGCAGATTCATTTAAATACAGATTATCATTAAGAGATAAAAACAATAAAGCAAAATATATAGATAATGATGAAATGTGGGAAACAGCAGAATCACAATTAAGAGCAATATTAAAAGAAATGAATATAGATTTCTATGAAGCAGAAGGAGAAGCTGCATTCTACGGACCAAAGATTGATATTCAAATCAAAACAGCATTAAATCATGATGTTACAATACCAACATGTCAATTAGATTTTGCATTACCAGAAAGATTTGATTTAACATATGTTGGTGAAGATAATAAAGAACATAGACCAGTAGTAATACACAGAGCAATACTTGGATCTTCAGATAGATTTATATCATTCTTAATTGAAGAAACAAAAGGTGCATTCCCATTATGGTTATCACCAATACAAGCAAAAATATTACCTATTACAGATGCTCAAATTGATTATTGTACAGAATTAAAAGCGAAATTAAGAGCTAAGAGAATAAGAGTTGAATTAGATGATTCAAATGAAAAAATTGGATATAAAATCAGAAAAGCTCAACTTGAAAAAGTTCCATATATGTTAGTTATAGGTGCAAATGAACAAGAAAGTCAAGTTGTAACTGTTCGTGCAAGAAAAAATGGGGCTAATTTAGGTGAGATGACAATTGACGAATTTATTGAAAAAGTTCAAAATGAAGTTGAAAATAAAGCAATAGATAGATAAAGAAAAGGAGCTATGAAAATAGTTCCTTTTTACATATAAAAAATAAACAAGATATTAACATATCTCGTTATTTTGGTTGGGCTGGCTAGATTCGAACTAGCGCATGTTAGAGTCAAAGTCTAATGCCTTACCGCTTGGCTACAGCCCAATGTATAAAATTATAAACAACCATATAAGGTATTATATGGGGTGGAAGATGGGACTCGAACCCACGGTCTCCAGTGCCACAAACTGGCGCGTTAACCAACTACGCTACATCCACCATTGTTTAGTCCATTTGTGAACACATTAATTATTTTAGTATGTTTTTACAAATTTGTCAAGATATTTTTGTAAATTATTTGATTTTTTATCAAAAATTTGTTAATATAATAATGAAAAATAAGGAACGGAGGAAGTTAGAAAAAGTCTAACGAAAAAAATATGGCAAATGTAATTGTAATAGGTGGCGGACCTGCCGGAATGATGGCAGCAATAACAGCAGCCGAATATGGAAATAATGTAACAATAATAGAAAAAAATTCAGATTTTGGAAAAAAATTATTAATAACAGGAAAAGGTAGATGTAATATAACAAGTTCATTATATATGAGTGAATTTATAAAAAATACTCCAGGTAATGGGCAATTTTTATATAGTGCATTTCAAAATTACACAAATACAGATATAATAGACTTTCTAAAAAATCAAGGACTTGAAGTAAAAGAAGAAAGAGGAAACAGAATTTTTCCAGTTACAGACAAATCTATAGATGTATTAAATTGTTTCAAATCAAAAATAAATGAATTAAAAATAAAAAAATTATTTAATACAAGAGTTCAAAAAATTTTAGTACAAAATGGTGAAGTATTAGGAGTAAGGACAGAGAAAGAAATAATTCAAACAGATAAAATAATACTAGCAACAGGGGGAAAAAGTTATCCATTAACAGGATCAACAGGAGATGGATATTTAATAGCCAAAAATATAGGACATAAAGTAACAGAAATAAGACCATCACTAGTTCCTTTGGTAATATATGAGAAGAATGAATGTAAAGAAATGCAAGGTTTAAGTTTAAGAAATGTTGGAATAAAAATTATTGATGAATCAAAAAATAAGTTAATATATGAAGATTTTGGAGAAATGATATTCACTCATTTTGGAATTTCAGGACCTACAATTTTAAGTGGTTCAGCACATTTAGTAAGATATAAAGAAATAGATAATCTAATGAAAGAGCAAAAAATAAAATTACAAATAGATTTAAAACCAGCATTAACAGAAGAACAATTAGATGAAAGAATATTAAGAGATTTTAAAGAATTTAAAAATAAACAATTTAAGCATGCATTAGACAAATTATTACCACAAAAAATGATTCCAATTGTAATTGAAAAAACAAAAATAAATGAAGAAAAAAGAGTTAATGAGATAACAAAAGAAGAAAGAAGAAATTTAGTAAAAGTATTAAAAAAATTCGAACTTACAATAAAAGACTTTAGACCAGTAGAAGAAGCAATTATAACAAGTGGGGGAATAAATATAAAAGAAATAAATCCAAAAACAATGGAATCAAAATTAGTAAAAGGGTTATATTTTGCAGGAGAAATAATAGATGTAGATTCATATACAGGAGGATTTAATTTACAAATAGCATATTCAACAGGTTATACTGCAGGAATGCATGTTGGAGATTTAGAAGAATGAAAGAATTTTATACAATATCAAAAAATGAAACAACAGAAATTATTGAAAAAAAATCAAAATTTATAGCAGACATTTATCCAGTAAAAAATGTAGAAGAAGCAGAAAACAAAATAAAAGAAATAAAAAAGAAATATTATGATGCAAAACATCACTGCATAGCTTATAGAATTGTAGAAGAAGATAGAATAATTGAAAAATCAAGTGATGATGGAGAACCATCAGGAACAGCTGGAGCACCTATGCTAAATATATTACAAGGAAGTAATTTATGTAATATAATAGTTATTGTAACAAGATATTTTGGTGGAATTTTACTTGGAACAGGTGGATTAGTTAGAGCATATTCAGATGCAACGAAAAAAGCTATTCAAAAAAGCGAATTAGTATTTCAAAAAGATGGTTTTGAAATTGAATTAGAAACAGATTATTCTAATTTAGAAAATTTTAAATATTATTGCAAAAGTAATGATATAAATATCATAAATATTGATTATTCAGAAAATATAAGAATAAAAATTGAAATGGAAAAAGAGAAAAAGGATATTTTTTTGAAAAACATCGAAGAACAAAAAATCAATAAAATAAGAATTGTCGAATTTTGTCGAAAAATAGTAAATATAGTAGTAAATAAGTGATTGAAATGTCAAAAACTTCCAAAAATATATTGTAATCTTAAATTCAATATAATATAATCCAAAATGTAAGTTTTTTACAATTGAAAAATAGGAGGAAAAAACATGAGAGAAAAAATCACAGTTTTAATAGCAGATGATAATCAAGAATTTAGTACAACATTAGCAACATATTTAAAAAATCAAGAAGATATGGTAGTTGTAGGAAGAGCAAAAGATGGAAATGAAGCTTTAGATATGGTATCTAGTCTAATGCCAGACGTATTATTATTAGATGTAATAATGCCACATTTAGATGGAATAGGGGTTTTAGAACAAATGAACATGATAAAATTAAACAAAAAGCCTATTTGCATAATGCTATCAGCAGTTGGACAAGACAAAGTAACCCAAAGAGCAATTGAACTTGGAGCTGAATATTATGTTGTAAAACCATTTGATATAGATTTGCTTATAACAAGAATAAGAGAACTAAAAAATTACAAACCATCATCACAAAACAATAATTTTATTTCAAGAGAAATAGGAATAAGTAAACCACAATATATTGATATTCCAAACAACTCAGCCAATAAAGAAGAAAATATTGAAGCATTAGTTACAAATGTTATACATGAAGTTGGAGTGCCAGCACATATAAAAGGTTATCAATATTTAAGAGAAGCAATTATTATGGTTATAAATGATATTGATGTTATAAATCAAATTACAAAATGTTTATATCCACAAATAGCCAATAAATTTCACACAACTCCATCACGAGTAGAAAGAGCAATACGTCACGCAATAGAAGTAGCATGGGGAAGAGGAGAACAAAAGACAGTAGAAAACATATTTGGATACACAATATCAGCAGCCAAAGGAAAGCCTACAAATTCAGAATTTATAGCAATGATTAGTGATAAATTAAGGCTTGAACTTAAGAGTGCGTAAAATTTAAAAACCTTAAGGGAAGCCACATACAGAAAATTGTAATATCGATAAATCAAGAACCTCTAGTATTCATGAAAAAGAATACGGAGGTTTTTATTATGGAAAAAATTGATTTTTTTAAGTCTGCCATACTTAACTGCATCTCATTGGTTTATATTATGAAAAATGTAGAAAAAGGTTATAAAATTTATTACTAATTAATAAGTTGATAATATTTTTTTGGTATGATATAATATATATATCGCTTAAAGCAATTTTAAGTAGTTATAAGGAGATGCAAAGATAATGAAAGAGGCACTGAAAAAACAAATTGAAGAAGTACTCCCTGAATTAGAAAATGCATTAGTCAAAGCAGGAGACATTGTTGTAGTTAATGGAGTGAGCATTGAACGGTTTGAAGCAGAAAAAATTTGTGTAGAGCTTAAAGAAGAATTGAAATCTAAAATCAAAAAATGCAAAATTGATTGGGATTTAATTCCACTCGAATTAGTAGTTTCTGATGAAAGATGGAGAGCTTTGCAAAAATCTCTGAATCAAATTAAGTAAGATTTGATTCAAACTAACTAAAAAGAGTATGCTTGTTAATAAGCATACTCTTTACAAAATAAATAGATGGAGAAAAAAGAAAGGAGTTTGTATAATGTTTTGTATTCATTATACAATATTAAATATATGAAAATACCTGAATTAATTGATCTAATAAATGAATTTGTTTTTGGAAAAGATTTAGCAACAGAAGAAAAATTAAATGAAAAACAAAAAAAATCAAAAGCATCAAACATAAAAAGACAATATAATATGTTAATTCAAAATAAAAAAGCAAGTGGTAAAAAAATTCAATTAAGAGATTTAAAAAAGTTAATGGCACCATTATTAGAAAATTATCAAGAAGTTTCAAAATATGAACCAATAAATGAAACCTTGCAATTAATGGCAGAAGATATAAGAGAAAGTAATATGACAACACAAAAAGATAAAGACAATATGGAAAATGAAATTGCAACAATATATGCTTCAATTTTAGGAAATCCAGGAACTTCAACAAAAGGAATGACAAGTGAATATATATCTAAAATTATAGCAAAGAAAGTTGCTGATGCGGATGATATAAACAGAGATGATATAATGAATTTATTAATTATGCAATCTCAAAATATGTATTTAGACATTGAGCAATATCAAAATTTAATTAATGCATCTGTTATATGCTTTTTATCAACAAATAAAGATAGTATAAAATTTACAAATCCTAAAGTATTTAAAGTATTTGAAAGTTTAGCAGCAAGTTATAAAGTACAAGGTGATTTTGAAAAAGTAAAAGAAGTATATGAAAAAGCTTTAAGATTAAAATCACTTGAAAATACAATTGAATATCAAGAAATAAAAGAAAAGTATGAAGATTTTATTAAATATATGGATTTAAAGAAGAATTTTGATGATAAAAGGTTTGATAGTTTTGAAGATTTGATGGATTCTTTAAATGTTAAGTTTTCTGATGATGGAATATTTAGACCTGAAAAAGAAAGAAAGGATTTTTTTGATGATAATCCACAAAATTTAAAACAAAGTCGTAGCAATTATGTGATGCCAGTAAGTAAAAAAATGGAAGGTTTTAAAAGACTTGTTAGATCATTAAAAAGAGATAATCCTGATTATGATATATTAGAATGTGAGATTGGTAAGGATTTATATGCAGGATATGTTATATTTAAAATAGAGAATGCAAATGTATCAATTTTAGAAAATTTTAATGCAGTAAATGCAAGAATATTTATTGTAAAAAATGAACAGATTGATCAAGTAAGAAAATTAGCAAGAAATGAGGCTATTGGTTTAGATGGAGTTGAAGCAGCTAATCACATAGAGAATTTTGAGAATTATTGTAGAAACTTAATAAGAAAAACCAAAACATTAATAAGACAAACACAGGTAGGTGTTGCTCCTCCAACTGAGGAGGAACTTGCTTTTGATGATGATTCATTTATTGATTCTTATGCTGATATTAGTAGTGAACGAGTGCAAGTTCCAAATAAAAAAGATGGTGAAGAACAAGAAGGAGAGAATAAAGAAGAGACTGGAGAACAAGAAGAAATAAATGATAAAGGTGATGTTGAAGACAAAGAAGAATTACATGATGAAATATCTCAAGATATGATAGAAGAAGAAAGAAGAAAAGCACACAAAAAGAGAGAATATGTAAAAGAACTTAAGGCTAGAATTGAAAGAATCCAGAAAGAAAAAGAAGAAAAAATAGCAAAGGTAAAAAATGGAAAAAGTGAAGAAAAATAAGTATGTATATAAAGCAAAAAGGAGAAGACATGAAAATAATTGATAAAATAATAGATTTTGTAAAATCAATTTTCATTCATCCAGAACTTTTAGTTGAAGGACAAGAAACAAAAGTTAGTGAACAGAAGATAAATAATTTTATGGAGTCTTTACAAAAAGATACTCAAAATCATTTGTATAAAAATGAAATTTTAGATGAAATTGAAAGAAATCCAGAATTAATTGATAAGTTATCTTATGAAAGATTAGTTAAACTAAACCAATTATATGATGAAAAGATAACAGAATTGGAAAGACTTAGTTTGAACGTTGACATAAATAAGAAATGATGGTATAATATATTATAGTTGACATTTGGTCTAATTTTGATTTTTACCTTTTTTCAACTAGTCCGACACAACACAGTAAAAAAATATTTGAGGTGAAAAAACATTATGGCTATTTTTAATCAGCATGGCAAGGCTGTCGCTAATGGTGTACTGGTATCTGATATTATTCGTGATCATTTATCTTCGCAGGAATTGTTTGTGAAGAGGAAGCTTAGCTTTTCTACCCGGGAAGAATTTTTGGAACAACTACAAAAAGTGTTTAGTCCAAACACAAAGATTTATAGTGAACTCAAAAATGCATTAAAAGAAAATGATATGGAGGCTGAAAAAAAGATGAGAAGAAAAGCAAAAGCATCTAAGAAGGCTGTGATTCAGCATGTGGTAGAGCCAGTTAAGGTTGCACAGGTTGATTCTCTTGTTGAAGAAAAGGGTTATTCTTTGGAAGAACTGAAGGGAGAAAGAAATACTATTGTTTCTGGACTCTCCAGTGAGCAGCAGGAATTGGCAGAAGCAACTTCGATTTTGGAGATCAGGAAGGAAACTCTCAAAGAAGTTCAGAAGGTTTTCGATGATGCCAAAAAGGCACTCGAGGATGCAAATTCCGAAGTAAGCTCTGCAGAAAAAGCAGTTGAGGCATCTAATGCCAAGTTGAAGGACTTCCAAAGCCGACTGGCAGAGGTTGACAGAAAGATTGAAATGGAGGAAAACAAGAGTATCTATTTGGTTGCTCCTGGTTATACCGGGGAAGTGCCTGAACATGGTACATTCATTTCTTCTGTTGATGTCAAAGGCATTGCCAATCTCAAAGTTGAGACTCTGGGAACTGAGATTGAGCCTAATTTCCTGGACATGATCAATGCAGGTTTCGATTCGGCTCAGGAGTACGCAAGAGCTCTTAAGTTTGTTACCCTGATTGAGTACTACCTTTGCAATGATATGCAGTATAACGTACTGGTATCTGACAGCAAGATTCAGAAGCTCATTTCTGAACATATTGGTGGCTAAAATCAACATTCTAACATTATGTTGGACGAGATGGATACTGTCTAGGCAGTATCCTTTCTCGTTTTTTTTATTTCTTGGAGTAGAAAAAGTGCATGAATATTTGGACACTAAGAGCATACAGTATTAGTATTGGAGAAGAAAATATGAATGTTTTAATAATAATATCTTGTATATGTTTTCTTTTTATTTGTATGAGAATATTTGTAGTACCAATAAAATTAATGGTGAAATTGGGGATTAATTCTATTTTAGGAATAATATTTATTTTAATAGTAAATTTTATAGGGATATATTTTAATTTTCATATAGGAATAAATTGGATAACAATATTAATAGTACGGAATTTTAGGAGTACCAGGAGAAATATTTATTATATTGGTAAAAAATTTTATATAAAAAACAGAGGAGAATGGTTTTCACCATCTCCTCTGGCTAGGGTATAACAGAGCTTAAGAATCAACTCTGTTGAAGTTCACCAATCTGGTGACAGCTTCAAATGCAGGGGCAGAATAAACTACCCGTCTTTTATGGGGGAACGCATTTTTCAACTTATAGTTGAAAGAACTGGGCATTTTGAAAACAGTACCGAGAAAATCAGATGCTTTCATTTTTTTCTTTTCACCAGTGAGCATGTCGTGAACAACGAAATACTCAATTTTGTCGATTGCTTCAAAAGTGACCCAAACAGTAGCGTTCATCATATTGAACACCCTCCTTAAAATTAATATCTATATTATAACTCATAAACTAAAAATAATCAATAGTTTTACATAAAATTAAATAATAAAAATATATAGACAATATTAAATTTGTGAGGTATAATACTTTATATAACTTGCAGGTGTAGTTTAGTGGTAGAATCCCATGCTTCCGACCTGGTGGCCCGAGTTCGATTCTCGGTACCTGCTCCATTTGAATATAGCTTACGGACTTAATTGTTTGTGAGTTTTTATTTTATCGAAGAAAGAGGAAAAAATTATCAAAATAATTTAATCCTCTTTTTATGTTTTTCTTAATTTGGGAGTAATATTCTTGTCTAGCTAGCCAGCACTGAATTTATACTCCCGCATAAATTCTACTATGTGAATTCCCATACCATTATTTAAGATAATTATTTAAATATTCAATCCATTCAGGAGCATTTTCTTCATTA